>Ga0209636_10004243_pt1 | contig 14600 bp, 11 predicted proteins | sample DeeMarSWOR152_54_FD_187464 | JGI IMG/M metagenome (GOLD analysis project Ga0209636, IMG submission 187464) | Marine sediment microbial communities from White Oak River estuary, North Carolina - WOR-1-52-54 (SPAdes) (version 2) | ecosystem: Environmental > Aquatic > Marine > Intertidal zone >...
GGTCCCGTTGAATAGGATGTCCCCTGCCGTGGGGTCGACCAATCGTAGGATGGTCCTGGCCAGTGTGGTCTTTCCAGATCCGGACTCACCCACAATGCCGTAAGACTCGCCGGTTTGAATCTCAAAAGTGACGTTCCGCACCGCCTTGACGGTCTCCCTCGCCTTGCGGAGGAAGCCCCCCTTGATGGGAAAGAACTTGCTGACGCCTTTGACCTCTAGGATGTTCATTGCCCCCTACTGTCTTCCCTGTCCGGAAAGCCTCCCGAGGGCCATGAGGATTCAAAAAGGAAGCAGGCCACCTCATGACCTCGGTCAATGCCATTCAGGATCGGTTTTACCCGCCGGCATATGTCCATGGCATGGTCGCATCTGGGGTGGAACCGACAGCCTTCGGGAGGATCGATGAAGTTCGGGATAGTCCCCCTGATACCCCGAAGCGTCTCTTTTCGCTTTGAAAGATTTGGTATGGACTGCAAGAGCCCTTTTGTGTAGGGATGAGAGGGCTTCTCAAAGATCCGCTCTATGGTCGTTGATTCGACGATATTGCCGGCATACATAACAGCGATTCTCCGACACACACTTGCCACCACACCCAGGTCATGGGAAATCACCAGGACAGAATGACGGAATCGCTGAACGAGCTCGCTGATAAGGCGCAAGATCTGCGCCTGGATGGTCACATCCAGTGCCGTGGTCGGCTCATCGGCAATGAGAATCTCCGGCTCTCCTGCCAACGCCATGGCAATCAGGACTCTTTGGCGCATGCCCCCGCTGAACTCATGGGGGAATTCCTTGATCCGAACTCTTGGGTTGGGGATTCGCACCGCGTCGAGCAGGTCGATGGCTTTCTCCAGGGCCTCCCTCCTCATCATGCGTTCCTGCCTATGTCTCGCATGACCCACGATGACATCGACCATCTGTTTTTCAATGGAGAATACTGGATTCAGATAGGTCATCGGGTCCTGAAAGATCATGGCGATCTTGTTCCCACGGATTCTCTCCATCTCTTTTTCCGAAAGACGGAGCAAATCTTCTGAATGGAAAAGAATCTCACCAGACATGATACGCGTCGGAGGAACCGGGAGAAGGCCGAGGATCGCCTTGGCTGTGATCGACTTGCCACAGCCCGTCTCTCCAACAAGCCCCAGTGTATCTCCTCGGTTCAACCTGAAGGAACACCCATCAAGGACCTGAGCCCTTCCCTCGAAGGTATCGAAATGAATCTTCAGGTCCTTTACCTCTAAAACGCTCGCATCCGTGTTCATTCCCTGTCTATTCTCGGTAGTAACCTCGGCTTTGCGGATCCAGAATGTCCCTGAGACCATCCCCAAGCAGGTTGAATCCCAGGACCGTGACAAAGATCGCCAGGCCCGGAAATAGTGCGTACCACCACCAGTTGGGAAGGTAGTTTCTCGCTATGCTAATCATGGCACCCCACTCAGGAGAGGGAGGCTGAGCTCCCACCCCGATGAATCCGAGACCAGCCGCTGCCAGAATGGCCATCCCCATGTCCATTGAGGCCTTGACAATAATTGGCGACGTGCAGTTGGGCAGGATATGCAAAAAGATGATCCTGGCCTTGCTCGCCCCGACAGACCGAGCTGCTTCAATGAATGACTCCTCCCTCAGCGACAGGGTCTTTCCCTGAACCAACCGGACGTAGCCAGGCCACCACACGAGAGAGAGAGCGATCATGGAATTGGTTATCCCGGGTCCGAGAGCACCGATGATGGCCAAAGCCAGGATCAGTCCAGGTATGGACAGGAAGATATCGGTGATCCTCATGATCACCTCGTTGATCCAGCCACCGACAAATCCGGCGGTGATCCCCAGGGGGACTCCAATCCCCATGGCGACAGCCACGATGATGAGGCCGATCTCCAGGGAGATTCTGGTTCCAAGGATGACCCGCGTAAAGATGTCTCTCCCCATTTCATCGGTCCCAAACCGAAAGACCGAATCCGGGGCCATCAGTTTCTGCGACATATGGACCGCCCCTGTCGCGTCCTGGGGAAAGGAAACAATGAGAGGCCCGATCAAGGCGATGAGAAAGAAGATTCCCACGATGATCATTCCCATAACGGAAAGCGGGCTTCTACTAAACAAATACAGGGACAGACGAATATCGCGAAAGAGGCTCTCGTGTTCTTCTTTCCACTGGGCCCACGCACTCACCGCTGCTCCAGGTTGAACTCCAACTGTCACGTTCTTCTCATCCATGGATCAGCCTACCCCTCATTCATAGCGGACCCTCGGGTCCAAGACGCCGTAGATAAGATCAACGATAAGGTTGGCCACCATGAAATTCAGTCCAACAAGCAAGGTGACCCCCATGATGGGTTGGAAGTCAGAGTAAACCGCCGACTGCACCGCATAGAGTCCCGTCCCCGGCCAGTCAAACACGGTTTCCACAAGTATGGTCCCCCCAAGCATCCAGCCGTAGCGGAGCCCGATCATCGTCGTGGTTGGGATCAGGGCATTCTTCAGGGCATACTGCCCAATGATGCGAAACCTTGAAATGCCATGGGCCCGGGCATTGACGACAAAATCCCTGCTGAGTACCTCGAGCATTTCTGCACGGTTCACGCGGATGATGCTGGCCAAAGCCGGGAAAGAGAGCACAAAAGCGGGAAGGATGATGTGCCGGAGGGCATCCTTGAAGGCGAACAAATTCCCAGTGATCAGGCTGTCTATCAGATAGAGATGGGTGATTGCTCTTGGGGGCTCCGTCAACATGCCCAGACGCCCCCCCACAGGGAGAAAATCGAGTTTCAAAGCCAGAAAGAGCTGCAGCATCAGAGCCAGCCAGAACATGGGCAGGGCCAACCCCGAAACAGAGAAAACCCTGGCAGCATGGTCGAGAGACCGATCCCGATAGACCGCACAGAGAACCCCAAGAGGAATGCCCAGGACAACGGCGAGAAGGAGGGAAAAGACCGTCAATTCAAAGGTTGCCGGGAAGAACCGAATCAGGTCATTCAGAACCAGGTGTCGGGTTCGAATCGATCGACCGAGGTTTCCGGTGAACAGGCCTTTGAGGTAATCAATGTACTGAACGATCAGGGGCTTGTCGAGGCCAAATTCCTTTTTCAAGACCTCGACCATCTCCTCTGTTGCATCCGGCCCCGCAGCCAGGCGAGCGGGATCTCCTGGGGCGACCCTGGAGATCATGAAGATGATGGTGAGGAGGCCAAAAAGGGTGAGAATGATGAGGGAGAGCCTTCTGAGGATATACTGCTTCATCGACCAACATCTGTCCCTTTTCGTTGGGCACAAAAATGAAGGAGGGGAACGCTGGGCATAAGCGCCCCTCCCTCCATACTATCATTTTTCGATATAAAGCGGATAGAGATCCACTTCACCGGTGAACCGCACCGGACAGAACACAAATCCTTTGACATGGTCTCGAAAAGCCCAACGGCGATTGTACTGCATTCCAAAAATCTCAGGTGCATCTTCCAGGATTATGTGCTGGATCTCTTCGTAGATCTTGGTGCGTGCTTCCCAATCGGAGATCGTTCTGGCCTTGTCCGTCAGTTCCCACACCCTTGAATTGTTGTAATGGGCAGATCCGTAGTATTTCCCCCAGGAGCTCTTGTGATACTGGTACGCGACAACATCGGGATCGTTGAACACAGGCGTTGTGAAAACCGCCATCATGTCTGGGGAGGTGTCAACCTTGGATCCTCTGGCCACCATGTTGGGCCAGGCCAAAGGGACCATCTTGACCTTGATTCCAAGTTTGGAAAGATTGTCGATCAAAACGAGGCCAATCTTTCTCTCTTCTTCCAGTCCCTGGACATAAACATATTCCAGCTCGAATCCTCCGTCAGGATAGCCAGCCTTTTTCATGAACTCCTTGGCCTTGGTCAGGTCCTGGCGATACATGTCCGTAGGCACATGCCCCTTCAGGCCAATGGGGAAGGGACTATCCTCCAGAATCGCATTCCCATTGTAAATCTCGATCAATGAAGGATAATCAAAGGCGTAGCAGAGGGCCTTCCGGAGGTTGACGTCCTTTGTGTATCCCTTTTGGTTATTCATCTTGACGCCGAAGGTCGTCAACCCCGGGTCGTTTGTCACATAGACACCCGGATACTTGGCGACCACCTCATAATCCTCGGGGCTCAATCCCTCGACGATGTCACACTGTCCCTTCTGGATGGCGATCCGCTGTGAACTAGACTCCCGGATCAGCTTGAAGATGATCCCATCCACGTGATTCGGATTCTCCCATCCGCGCCAGTAATCCGCTACCGCCTCCATCTCATAAAGCACCCCGTGTTCCCAGCGTTTCTTCATGAAGGGACCAGAGCCCGCATCGCCGTCCTTCATCCACTCCTGACCCTGATCGCCATCCTTCTCATGGGCCATGACCACCTTTGGGTTCATGATATACCACCAGGGAAGAACAGCCTCGAAGGGCGCATAAGGTTTGGACAGGGTGAACTGAATCGTAAAGTCATCGATCACCTTGATTCCGGAGGGGTCCAGTACGTCCAGAAGCATCCAGGCAGGCCCCTTCTTGATGCTAAGGGTTCGCTCGAACGAGAATTTCACCGCTTCGGCTGTCACGGGATCGCCGTTGTGAAATTTTGCGTTCTTGACCAGATGGAAGGTCCATACCTTTGCATCCGGACTCGCCTCCCATTTCGTGGCCAACCAAGGGATAATCCTCGGCGGGCTTTCCACGTATTTGAGTAGGGCATCGTAGAGACTCTGCTCAAGCATCCGGGTCGACCAGTCGTAATACTGGCTCGGATCGATATTTGGCGCCGGTTGTCTTCCGCCAAATACCAGGATCTTCTTTCCCTCCCGGATCTCCAGAGCCTGAGTAGCACCTGCGAAGACGAGGACCACTCCAATAACGGTCACCACCATCACTTTCCATAGCGTTGATTTCATGAGTACCCTCCTTTTTCAATGGTTGGAAGTTCCTAGATGAGCGCTTTTTCACCTCCTTTCCCTGGGTTTGTAACAACTCCCCCGTGACCCTGGACACTCTGCCCGATGGCCTCTGTCATCTCCGGCACAATATCGGTTCTCGGGGATTGCCCACCCTCACCATGACAAGCCTTCGGGTCATCAGGTCACTCGCTTTCTGAGTCTGTCCATGGAGCCATAAAGGTTCTGTAGCCGAGCGAACTCCTCTTCGTCATAAAAGGAGCAAGCCCCTTGGCCGTAAGATTTTGCAACTTCCGTACAGAAACGCGTCGCCCCCTCCAACCCGAAGGGTAGATTGGCGCCCGTGGCACATCCTGGAACCACCGAGCGGGTCGTGACGGCCACGCCAACAACCGGACAATCCGAAACAACCGACGGTTGCAAGATGCTATTGAGGTGATAGATTCCGTTCCCGTAGGGAGTGATGTCCTGCATGGTGATGGCAAAAACGGCGGGAAAATCCCCTGTAACCCACTCCATGGTCGTCAACAGGTCCTCACTGACCCGGAGAATGTATCCTTCCTTCACCGTTGGGGAGATGGCAAACCCTTGATGATTGATGATCCGGTTTCCCTTCGTGGTATCTACCGACAGGATGGCATCCATATCTGGGGTAAATTCGGCGAGGATCGGGTCAAAGATAGGGACCGGAGATCCCATGAAAGGAACCGGTTCATGAGGCATGGTCGGCGCATCGGGGCAGATGTGGGTGGCCACAATCACGTCCCCAGAGCACAGATCCCCCTTTTGCCACATTCTGGCAAGCTTTAATCCGGCACTCAGAGCCACGATGGCTCCATCTGCATCAGACACAAGCCCCAGGATGTTCGGCCTGGCACCAACCCCTCCAAGCGTTCCCAAAATCCCCAGAGTGGGGGCCTCTCCTCCCTTAAACTTTCCGCTCCTGCCCGGGATCATGATTCGAACCACTTCGGTTTTACCCTGCTCCCCTTCAATGGTGCTTACGTGAACGGATGGAATGCCGAAGTTGCCGAAAAGCTCGGAAACCTCGCTACCGGAAACTCGAGGATCGTCCAGCAGGTCGCATATCTCAATGACTTCTTTCATAAGCATGGCTTTCCCCTAGGAATCCCTTACGATCCCCTCCAGAGGTCGGTAAGGGAGATCGTATCCGAAATGCGTTGCAGAAACGAGGTCGATCCCCTCTTGGGTCCTCCACAGGGGGTGAGGTGGAATACCAAACACGGTGACATCCATCCCTTCGCGAACCTCATCGTTGGTGAAAGGCTTTGCCCCGTCCGTCTCAACGGCGCAGATAAGGTCCGGACTCATCACGTAGGGTTCTCCATCGAGCCAGGATATCAGGTTTTCATTTTTCAGCCATATCTTGAGAGAGTGTCGGTCAAAACGGTCTTTCCCGGTAATCTGAAAGCTTCCAAACATGAAGCCCTCTCGATCCTCCCATTCAAAATGCGTGACCTGTCCCTGGAAAAACAATCTTCCCCCAGACGCATCAAGAACCGCCCCTATGGGATCATCCCCTTTCTCGATAGCCTCTCTCCTGGCGTTTCCGATGTCTATGGATTTCGAGACCCAGCCCGGGATGATCGACTTTTTGAAAACCTCTCCCTTCACGGGATTTCGGACACTCGTGGCTCCGCCCCAAAGGACAGAAAGGGTCCTCGCAATCTGTTCGGCATCCCTATACCCAGCAACGGATTTGACGATCACGTTGTTTCCCCTACCATCCAGCAAAATCAAGGGCGTAATGGGGACCCCATGAAGCGTGTAGGACTGCATCTCGAGTTCTGGTTTCGACCGGCCGATCGTGTCAGCGTCCACGAAGGGGATATCCGCCAGAGATGCGAGGAGAGCTGCTAGGGCCGTGTTCATTCCTCCTATCTCCACCGGAACGGTGGCGTACACCTTTATCCCGATGATCTCCTCCATCATCCGCAGGGCCGAGAGGAGAGGATGTTCAGCGTCGAACAGTCCTTCGCCCGCAGCATCCCACGTCTTCCCTTCCCCACTCTTTGACGGGGCGATAGAACCGATCCCCGATGGATGAACGACAACCGCCCCATCAGGAACATCCTGGACCGAGATCATTCGGATTCTTTTCCCACCCTCCAACAGACGACGGAGGTAAGAGAGACCGGTTTCGAATTTCCCTCCGCCTCCCGTTCCAAGAATCGTCGCACCAGCGCAAAGACTCTCGGCGTCCAGTAGGTCAAGCTCTCTTTCCATGATCACTCTCCTTCAGGGAAACGTCGTGATGGTGGGGTCAAGTTCAGGAGCTAGAAGACTACTTCGCAGATGATGACTTGCAATCGCTGATTTGCGGCATCGCACACAAGACCTCATTTTACTGAGCCTCACTGCTACCAACGCCTCGTTTCCAACGCCAAGAGCCCCCTATAAGCGAAGTCGAGTATAGGAGAAAATCCCATATGTGTCAAGGGATAATTCCTCGGAGTATGGTACGCGGAATCATTCTGAATCTAGAAAAAGCTAGAGGCACGACAGAAGCGTATTCATGCGAATGCCCTGATCATCAGCGGTATCGCCACGAAGGTTCCCAGCGAGCTACCGATATTCGTAAACAGAACAACCAACAGAATCCGCGTGATCTTGTTCTTCCAGAATCCTTTCAGCGACGAGATGTCTTCAGGCAGTTTCTCGAAATCCCGCACTTTTGGTTTTCCCAAGAGGGTCTCCACCAGCCCCGAAACCCAACCTGCAGCGATCATAGGATTGAGCGATGTCAGGGGAGAGGCAACTACCGCAGAGAGAATCGTCAGCGGATGGCCCAGTGCAATCGCGGCTCCGAGCCCTGCCAGAACGGCATTGGCCAGAACCCACCATTTGATTACGTCGGTGCCGGTGGCAGTTCCCGCGACAAAAAACCCGAGGACAATCAGCCCCACGATGACCACGGGGATGGCCCACTTCAGGAAACCGAATAACCTTCCCTTGGGAGGGATTCGGGTGAGTGCCTCGATATCCACAGGGATCTCCCAATACTTCTGAATACCTGGAACGTGCCCGGCCCCGACGACCGCGACGATCCTTTTCCCGGGCGAAGTTCGGATCCTGTGGGCCAGGTATTGATCTCTCTCATCAATCAATGTCCGCTTGACCTCCGGAAGGGATTCCCCCATTTCGGACAGGAGCGTCTCGAGGACGTCCTCCCTTTTCATCTTCTCAATATCCTCCTCTCGAATGGTATCGGCCTCTCCTGCAGATGCAATGAACTGGGCTAAGAGCTTTATCTTTGTCCACAGGCCCATCAGACGCCAAGTCCTCGACAGCGTGGTGCGTATGTCCCTGTCTGCCATGTGAATTTGAGCTCCCACCGCCTCCGCTGCCTCGAGAGCCCGCATGACTTCCTCGCCCGGCTTGATCCCCAGTTTTTGACCAATTCTTTTTTGGAAATACGCCAGCATGAGATTGGACAGAAGGAGGAAGGCCTTCTTTTCACGGATCACCTTGAGAAGATCCGTGTTTTGCCATCGGTTCTTTTCCGTGATCATCTGATATCTGGATTGACAGAGTTCCACGCACACCGTATCCGGCTTTTCCTCCTCAATGACCCGGCCAACCAGGTCAACACTCTCTCTAGACACATGAGCTGTGCCAATGAGCGTGACCTCTTTGTCCTCAAAAGTCATTCGATGTATATTGCCGGTGTTTGTCATGAACGAGAACCACCTCCGCGATGATCAACCGATCTTCATTTTCTCAATGGCTCCCTCTCTTCGCCACGAAGACGAGCGACGTAGCCCGTATCCCGCAGTCGCTTCATTTCCAAGAGACCCTCGCGGATACCGGGAAGCGCTGTTTGAAGGAGGCCTTTGGCCCTGGTCACATCCAAAGACTGATGTTTTGGAACAGGAACGCCGAAGTATTCCGGCGATATTGGAACGGGCTTAATCAGATCTCCGTTCAGCCCGAACACCTCGGCCATTGTCCGGCAAAATTGGTAACGGCTGCCCGCCTCCGAGCTTGCCACATGGAGAAGTCCCACAATGTCTTTGGCATAGATTTCAAACAGAGCCTCGGCAAGAGTATTGACCAGAATTGGGTTATAAAACTGGTCGTCCGGCGCATAGAACTCTTCGTTCTTCTCCAAGCTGTCCAACACTCTCTCCTGGTAGGAGAGTTTACCGATACGAAGATTCCAACCATAGAGTGATGTACGGATGATGCAATGACTGACCCCACTCGCCCGGACCGCCTTTTCACCCTCAACCTTGGTCCGCCCGTATTCATTGAGCCAGTTGGGTTCGTCGTCCTCGGTATTGAGCTCTTTCTTGCCGTCAAAGATCCAGTCGGTAGAGATGTGGATGAGTTTCGCCCCCACTTCTTTGGCCGACTCGGCTAGATTTCGGGTCCCATCAACATTCGTGGTTTGGGCCAGGGCCGGATCCTCGTCGCAGTATTTCCCCAGGAGGGCCGCGGTGTGAATGATGAGGTGGGGGTTGAATTCCCGGACCACTGCCCCTACATTTTCCCGGTCTCCGAGATCCATCTTCACCCCTGTGCAGTTCGTGATATTGACCGGGTGAACGTTGTAGGTGAACTGGGTCTCAAATCTGGTACCTGCCAAATAGGCTACATTGCTTCCCAGCAACCCACTCCCACCGGTCATCAATAGCCGATCCATTCCGATCCCCCTCTCCCGTGTTGATCCATCAAGATTCGTTATTCGCCATAGATGGGCGTTCCTTCTCGACCGACAAGTTCCTTGAACCCTCGCTTGATTTGGTTGGTTATGGGGCCAGGGACCCCCTCCCCTATGCGCCGACCATCAATCCACACCATTGGCACGATTTCGAGACGCGTCGCCGTCGCGAAACATTCGTCACCCGTATATAGATCGTGCATTGTCAAAGGTTCCTCAGCCGTTTCCAGGCCTTGCTCGCGGGCAACGTGTAGAATCACCGTCTTTATCCCCCAACGAACGGCAGTCTCAAGCTCGCTCAAGTGATACCAGAATCCTTCGTCTCCAGTAAAGCAGATCACGGGCCGCTCGGGTGCTGCACATTTTGCTCCCAACGACGCCGGAAACGCCCAGCCAAGGCAAAAAAGGTTGAGCGGTTAGATCACTTTTCCATCTACATCTCGATCATCCCTACGCAGTTCTCTCCGATTTTGCCCCCTGGTCGAGAGCTGCTTGAAAATATCCATCAATCCCCGGCGGCAGGGCCGTAAACCGTACCGTACAGGTCTTCGGATCGGCATGGGAACGTTCCAGCACCTTCCCATAGAAGTCCTTGCGCGAGAGCTCTTCGGTGACGTCCACGAGGTTGAGTTTCAGATTGCTCAGCGGGTCTAACGAAGTCTGGAGGCAAAACTCTCCTGACTTGCGTGAGAGTCGAACAATGGTACCCGTGAGCTCTCCCTCACCCACATGTTTACCCTCAAGCACGGTGTAGCGAATCGCGATCTCCCGGGCTAGCACAAGGAGACTCGATCTTTTCTCCTCAAGCGCGACGTTGTATGAACCGCCGATCCCGCCGACCTCGTAAATCGTCAGCGGCGCCTCGCTTCCCTTTGGATGCACCTCTATCTGGTCGTCGATCCGAAGGACGTCGCCCGCCTCTTTTCGGGTCGACTCGGAGATCAGGATCTGGCCGCCGACGGTGTACGACTCGATCCGACTTGTCATGTTCACACCACTTCCCACCACACCGTACTTGCTCCGTTTTCTCGAACCGATGTTGCCTACGATTACCTCGGCCTCGTTGATGCCAATCCCCATCTCGAGTTCTGGTAGACCCTGTCCGCGGTTTTGCTCGGCTACTTCGGCCATGGCGTTCTGCATGGCAATGGCGCAGGCGATGGCCCGTTGAGCTCGATCGGGTATCTGTTGCGGTGCACCAAAGACGACTAGCAGCGCGTCACCAATGATCTCATTGATGGTACCCTGGTATTGGAGGACCACGTCCACCATGATCTCGAAGTAGGTATTCAGCATTTGAACCACCTGCTCGGGCTCGAGGCGCTCGGAAAGGGCCGTAAAGCCTCGCAGGTCGGTCATCATGATGGTAACATTGCGTTTTTCTCCACCGAGCTTTATGGAGTCAGGGTTTTCGACAAGCGTGTTCACCACCTCTTTGGAGAGATAGCGGCCAAACATATTCTCCAAGAATTCGGCTCGTACCCGCTCTGTCAAATCCTGGACCGAAATAAATGCTTTCGACCAGGTTTCTTCGTATCCCGGCGGAATGGTTGATTTCACAAGGACGGTAATTTCTTTACTTGTCAATGTCCTGTAAGCACACTCGATTTCGACCGGTTTCCCCTCCGCAAGGGCTGCTACCCCTTCGATAAGTACTTTGTGGGTTCTTTCCGTCCGGATGTGCTTCAGACGAGTCAAAAAGTCCTCCTTACTATCCGCCTCATACAATTTCAGAGTGGACGTGTTCACATCTTGAATCCGGATCATGTTGATGCAGGGACTGACTTCTTCTGGATGATCGTCAAAATACTTCCTGAAATCCGTCACACCTTTGTCTCGTAAACCATCAATGTACTTCTTAACCTGAGACAAATCCTCTTCCCAAAGGGAGATTGGAGAATATTCAAACAGGGCATGATATTTCGCCTCATTCTCCCGAAGCATGGTTATATTCAGCTTCAGCTCCTCTGCCATCTTGTTGAACGAGAAAGCCAATTGACCAAGAGCGTCTTTGCTTCTATAAAGAATTCTTTGCTCAAAATTGCCCGCCCCTATCCTTTCAGCCTGTTCAGCCAGGCCTCTTATGGGTTTGCTAATAATCCGGGCCAGGAAAATGGAAGAAAGCATGCCAAGAACTATACCGACAATACCGATTGTAATGATTTTGCTCCTCATCAGGGCCATCTCTTCATGAACTTCCTGCAGCGAGAACCCTAATCTCACAACACCATACTTTATACCTCTGATGATTACAGGAGTGGATAACTCATAGACCTCTCTCCCTTTTTTCGTAACAGTCAATTGAGATCCATCCGTATTCAGGGAATCATTGCTTGCACGGTCTTTGAGGATCTTGCCATCGTTTAGATGATCACTGTGGGCAAGGATCCTGCTATCACTGGAATCCACTATCATGGCGTAAAGTATATTTCTCTCTTTCGCCAAGCTGTCAACGAAGTTATCAAGCAGATCCTTATTATACATCACAAAAGAGTTTGACATGGAAAGAGCGGATAACTTGGTTAATCCTTGGGCGCGCAATTCTGTTTTTTCTGTAATCGATCTTTCCAAGGCCGTGATAATAATAATGACTATGAATATGGTTACGACTATGATCGGCACAGCGGACAATAGTGCAAACTTATACCCAAGACTTCTATCTTTGAATGTCGATTTGAATAACTCCATGAGTCAATCCTCGCTTTCTATGTAAACATCATGAATGTTCATCATGCCGCCAGAGGATGGTATGAAGTTTCTTACTCTCCCTCTCACACCATAGTGCTCTTCAGCAGCATAGCCAAAAATCATGGGCACATCTCTGTAGATGATTTCCTGAACCTGGTTGTAATATTCTTCACGCATTAGGGTGTATAGTGTGCCCTCTGCCCGAGACAGCAATTGATCCACCATCCCATTGCTGTAGTTCGAGTAATTCCCCCGTCCACCGCTATTGAACTTTGGCACAAGAATACCCACAGGGTCCAGTGTTGAATTCCCCCATGAACCTACAAAGATGTCCCACAGAGCGCCTTTGCCCAAGGCCCGTGGCCTCTTTCTATCAACGACAGTAATCAGGGATTTCACTCCCACCTTGGTAAGAAAAACGGCCAGCACGTTGGCAAACTGCCTGTCTTCTTCGGTGCAATTGATTGCAATCGAAATCCCTTCAGGAAAACCTGAGTCGGCCAATAGTTTCTTTGCCAATTCGGGATCGTATGGGTATGGCTTCAGAGAATCATTATAGGCAAAGGCGTTTGGCAGTAAAACAGTCGGCAGAATTCTACCGTGTCCTAGCAGAATATGATCGGTCACTGCCTCCATATCAACGGCATAGTTCATGGCAAGTCGGATCCGGCGATCGTCGAACGGCGGTTTGGCACAGTTCATTTCAGCAAAATAGCTCCTCGTGGCTGGGCAGCTCAATACCTGAATACCCGGTACCATTTCCAATATCCCGATTGCCTCAGGCGGCACATGGGTGATGATATCGCATTCCTCCCTTTTCAACATGGCAATCCGCTCTATTCTCTCTCGAACCGTCTTGAACAAGAGATATTTTAGTGGCGCCGGTTGTACCGGAGGGATTTCAGGAGAGCCACCATAGTAGTCTTCGAAACGCTCCAGAATGACGAGTCCCTCTCCTTCCGCCTTGACAAATCGAAAAGGACCGGTACCGACAGGCTTCATCTGAAAACCCTTGGAGCCTACCGCCTTCATGTATTCCCTAGGTACGATTTCCTGTAGTGTGAGCATCAGCGGCAGGATTGCCCAGGGTTTTTCTGTTTCGATTTGAACCGTATAGTCGTCGATGATCTCTACCGCAGACAGTGGGCCCAATAGAGCTCTTCGGGGGGAGGTTTTCCCATCGAGGGCCCCTTCTTTAGTCACCCGTTCCAGGGTGAACTTTACATCTTCGGCGGTAAAATCGTCGCCATTGTGAAATGTCACTCCCCGCCTGAGCTTGAACTCCCAGGTGGTGTTGTCTAGAACCTTCCATGATTCAGCCAATTGGGGCACGACCTTCATGGTGTTGTCCCGTGTTGTGAGGCTGTCAAACATGTTCTTTAGCACAACCTGCGTATCCCTGTCCCGGTGATTCGTCGGGTCCAGTGACAGAACCGGAGAAGAAATACAGATGGTCGATTTGTTTCGTTCCCCTTTGACTGCCAATGGTTCTCCTGAGCAGGGCCTTGCGATTGTCCAGCAGCAAGAGACTACTGCAATAACGATTAGGCAGTGTAGTTGTCTCAAATCAAAACAAAGCCTAGATTCCTTCATGGGTTACTTTCCCTTTCTCTTGTCTTCCTTTTCACTGCGCACTTTCTTGAATTGAGGCGTAGGCTACCAAATACACGGGGCCCTTACTGGGGAGCTTACTGGCCTGGCCTCGAATCGTATTTCCCTGCATGACGGTCCTGTCAGCCTCTTACTGATACCTGCTATTGATATATGAAGATGTGGACCCAGACAAAACGCAGTTTCTTGCCTCTATGAACGATTGACACGGTCAACATTACCTAGAAGCGAATCTGCAAATGTGCCCGAAAGAGGTGTGCGCAACCATCGTCTACCTGAGGATCAGGACAGTCTTCAGCATTGACTCGAACATAGTCTAGCATGAATCGGACGTTTGGGTCGAGGTGTCCGTTCAAGCGCGCGGTGAAATCGCTTTCCTTCTCCATCTGCATCCGTTAAGGCTTGGAAATACTCTCCTTGGAAGGATTAAGGGACCGTAGGAAATCCAAGATGGAGAAGCGTTTCACCTCAGTATCCGTACCCTGGAAGGCTGCTAAGGTTCCTGTGTGTGACCAGAATGGCATACGCGAAGATATCGATGAGAATCCGCAGACAGACCGATTTCTTGGTTGATTGTTCGTGCAATAGTCTTCAGGGAGATATTGAGCAAAAGTTACCCGTTCAATATAATAAAATCGGGGAGAACAGTAGCTATGAACATAGAGGAGTTTACGAGGCAGATAAGTCTTAGAGGAAAAGAGCATAGAGTATT
>Ga0209636_10004244_pt1 | contig 14598 bp, 14 predicted proteins | sample DeeMarSWOR152_54_FD_187464 | JGI IMG/M metagenome (GOLD analysis project Ga0209636, IMG submission 187464) | Marine sediment microbial communities from White Oak River estuary, North Carolina - WOR-1-52-54 (SPAdes) (version 2) | ecosystem: Environmental > Aquatic > Marine > Intertidal zone >...
CCCCGCCTGCAGATTCCTCATAGAATACCCTGTCTTTCTCGATTTCTTTCATAACGTCTTCCACACTCAGCTCTCTGCCTATGATTTCAAGGGCTTCTGTGGGGCAGACTTGAATGCAGTCGCCGCATAAATCACATTTTTCCCTGTCAACGGAAATATTGTGATTGGAGCGGGAAAGCGCATCTTTTGGACAAATCTTTATACATTCTGCGCAACTTTTAAGGCATCTCGTTTCATTATAGGAGAGTTCAGGATTTGAATCTTGTCCCTCTGGGTTATGGCACCAGGGGCAGTGCAAGGGACATCCTTTGAAAAAAACAGTGGTGCGAATTCCCGGTCCGTCATGGATGGCATATCTTTTTATATCGAAGATCAAACCCGTTTTCATTGTCATGATAAATATGACCAGATAGGCATATTATTATATCACGGGATTTCATGACAAGGATTTCATTTCCATTGTAAGCATCTTTTTTTCCGTGATATCATAAGACTTCAGGTCTGCTTTTAGGAATGGTTTTGCTCCCTTCAGATTTTTAACGCCATTCCCTCACCGCCTGACTTCGTCAGGTTCCTTCGAAGACCAGTGAGGCAAGGCTAAATCTTCAATGGTCGCTTCAACCATTTCTAAAAGCATTACCTATTACGTAAAAAAAGATGCTTCCATTTCCATTTGTGAAGTTAAAAGTGACTTTTCTCGAGATTGAATTATATCTCCACCTCTTTCCCCAAGCCAAGCTCTTCAGCCCGGCGCCGAATGAGCTCGCCCACAGCAACATCCTGTACAGCCAGTCCCACCGATTTAAAGAAAGTGACTTCATCCTCAGATTCCCGGGCGGGAATCTTCCCGGCTGCAACTTCTCCAATTTCGCCCTGGATGTGTTCTTCACTTATTAATCCTTCTTTTAAGGGAATGATTAAGTCTCCTGCCTCAGCCAATGAGGCTGAGCGGGAATCGACTACGACCTTGGCACGGGCAACAGTCTGGGAAGGAATCTCCTGCATTTCTGGAGTGTAAGAGCCAACACCATTTATATGGACTCCAGGCTTTAGATCATTATCGTCAAACACGGGTTCTGAAGACGTGGTTGCCGTACAGATGATGTCAGATTCTCGGACAGCTTGAGCCGCCGTTTCAGCCATAGAAATATCTTCGGGAAGGGGAGTTCCGTGTTCTTTCATTTCTTTGATATAAGCCAAAGCAGCTTCTGGCAGACAATCATATACCCAGACTTTTTTCACTGTCCGCACATGGCAAAGGGCCTCAAGTTGAGTGCGGCCTTGAACTCCTGCTCCGATGATAGCTGCCACTGAAGCCTCAGTTCTAGCCATTAGCTCAGTAGCGACACCGGAGGCTGCTCCTGTTCGAAGGGCTGTTAAATAAGTCCCGTCCATCACGGCTGCTGGCTGTCCTGTTTCTGGATTGACAAGAATCACCAAGGCATGAATGGTCGGCATATTCTCCTTCACGTTTCTCGGAAAGACTGAAACAATCTTGGCTCCCAAGGCGCCACTAGTCGACAAATAAGCAGGCATAAAAAGGGTTACTCCATCTAGGCTTTCCACCGAAACCTGAGTTCTCAAGGGCAGGATTGCTTTACCAGCGGAAAGCTGTAGAAAAGCTTCTTTGACCGAAGCTATGGCTTGGGCCATGGTCACAACCTGGCGCACCTCCTCTCTTGTAAGGATTTTTAATTTAATCATCTCACACCACCCGCTTTTCTCCCTTTTTTTTCATTGTTTTAAACCGGTCGTAGGAAAAAGGGCTGAGGTCAAAATCGGACTGACCATCAAGGATGAGCTCGCTCAGGATGCGTCCGGCCGGAGGCCCATGCTGAAAACCGTGGCCTGAAAAACCGCTGGCACAAAAGAGACCTTCTACACCTGGCAGCGGTCCGATTATCGGGTTGTTATCAGGTGAAACGGCGTAGAGTCCACCCCAGCCACGCCTGATTTCTGCCTTTTCCAGCACAGGAGCCCTTTTAACAGCAGCTTCGGTAACCTTGTCTAAAAAATTCCTATCCACCTTCGTATTAAAACTCGACGGCTCATCCTGGTCGCTCATCCCCATCAGGATTCCAGGTCCTTCTTCTCGAAAGTAAAAGCTCACGTCGAAATCGAGGACCAGAGGGACTGGTTTGGGAATGGACTCAAAGGCTGTGGTCACAAATGCTTGACGGCGGTAGGGCTTTACGGGAAGGTCGATGCCAGCCATTTTGGCCACTTTACTGCTCCAGGGTCCAGCCGCATTAACCACGATCGGAGTTGAGATGGGCCCTTTTGTTGTTTCAATCGCTTTTATCTTTTCTCTTTCAATCCGGATGCCGGTCACTTCTGTTTTTTCCTCGATCCGCACCCCATGCTTCCTTGCTGAGCCAGCAAGACCCATAGCCACACTGTAAGGATCAGCATAGCCATCTTCTGCACAGAAAGTTCCTCCTCTTAAATCATCTATTTCTAGGTAGGGCCAACGGTTCTTAATTTCTTTGGGAGTCAGTATTTCTACCGGAACATGATAGATTCTTTGAATTCTGACATTGGCTAAAAATTCTTTCCAGGTTTCTTCTTGTTGAGCCAGAAAAAGATATCCCACTTGATGAAAGCCGATGTCAATCTCAAACTCTTCTTTGAAGTGTTTGAAGAGTCTTAGAGTTTCTTGGGATAAAAGAATATTCGCTGGATGGGAAAACTGCTGACGGATTCCTCCTACACTCAATCCTGTGGTAGCCTGGGCTAGCAGGTCTTTTTCCAGGACGACCACATCCTTTTGGCCGCCTTTCGCCAGGTAGTAGGCTGTGCTGGCTCCCATAATTCCCCCGCCAACAATAACGACCTCAGCTGTGTCTTTCCACTTATTCATACTTTTTCGAGTTTTCTTTCCTGTCTATGTTTTTTTCTTTTGTAGTTTATAGCAGTGCTAGATTTGAAGTCAACGATCTTGGTCGGATTGACTTTATGGATGGGCTTTATTATTGTGAAGAAGGGAAATGGCAGAAAAGAAGTGGAAGCCTCCTAAGAAATGGTTAAAGATAACCACTATAGATGCTCATACAGAGGGAGAACCCCTGAGGATTATCACTGACGGATTCCCTGATCTGCAAGGGAAAACAATTTTGGCCCGGCGCCGTTATTGTCAGAAAAATTTAGACCATCTGCGTACAGCTCTGGTGTGGGAGCCCCGGGGCCACGCAGATATGTATGGCTGCATTCTCACACCTCCTGTGACTCCTGAAGCTGATATAGGAGTCGTATTCATTCATAATGAGGGTTACAGCACCATGTGCGGCCACGGTATCATTGCTGTCGCGACCGTTGTCTTGGAAACAGGAATGCTCCCCATGAATTCGCCTATTACCACCATAAAAATTGACACTCCAGCCGGATTGGTTACCGCTCATGCTAAATTGGACAGGCGTCGAGTGAGAAGTGTCGCCTTTCAAAATGTGCCCTCCTTTGTTCTTGCCTTGGATGAAAGGATTAATGTGCCCGCTTTGGGCAAAATCTCCTATGATCTTGCCTTTGGCGGTGCTTTCTATGCCTATGTCCAGGCAAAGGAAGTCGGTTTGACCTGTACTCCAGGGAGATTCCGTGACCTCATCGAGAAGGGGATAGCTATCAAAAGGGCAGTTATGGCCAGCCGTGCTATTGTTCATCCCTTTGAGAAAGATTTAAATTTCCTCTACGGGACTATCTTTATCTGTTCTTCCCTAAGTAAAGGAGCAGACAGTCGTAATGTTTGCATATTTGCCGAGGGAGAAGTGGACCGTTCTCCAACAGGGACAGGTGTCAGCGGCCGTCTGGCAATCCTTCATGCTCGGCATAAGATCGCTCTTAACCAGCAGATCGTCATTGAGAGCATCATCGGGACCCGATTCAAAGGCCGAATTGTCGATACCACCACTTTTGGTCCCTACCAGGCAGTAATTCCTGAAGTCAAGGGCACGGCTTATATCACTGGCCGACATGAATTCTTGATCGACCCGGAAGACCCCCTCAGAAATGGATTCATTCTCCGTTAATTTCTTCAACTAAATTTGTTTATACGATCTTGTTTTACAGCCTTTATCCTCGGATTTTTTAGCAGAAGGAACAAATAGGCAGATATGTATTGACAGAAGAGGATTCAATCTTCAAAATTTGAAGAGATATTTTTGCTTGGAAGATTTATTGAGGATGAAAGGGAATAAAAATGAGAAACCTTAGAATTATCATCGTCTTCTTGCTTGTCCTTGGGCTCTTCTGGAGCTGTCAAAAGGCCAGAATGGGTATTCAACCCATAAATCCCCAGGAAATCGAGGCTCATATCCGTTTTCTTTCTGATGATCTCCTCGAAGGCCGGGCAGTCGGGAGTCGGGGTTTGGCTCTGGCGGCGCTCTATCAAGAGAATTTTTTTCGAAGTTTAGGATTGGAGCCTATTATCAGGCAAAGCTTCCGTCAGCCTTTAATCCTCAGGAGTAGTCAACCTGATCAAAGGGCGAGCCTGGAGATTTTTTTCGATGAGGAGAGCCTCAATTATGAAATTCATGAAGATTTTGTGGTGAATTCCTACCGGGAGGATTGCCCGGAAGGAGTGGAGGGAGAACTCGTTTACTGTGGATACTTTATTCAGGCTCCTGAGAGAGATTGGGATGACATAAAGGGAGTCGACCTCAGTGGAAAGGTGCTTTTAGTAGAAGTCAACGAGCCTGGTAACTATCCTGATGGAATTTTTGACGGTGAGGATATGACTTATTACGGACGCTGGACCTATAAATTTGAGAAAGCATCCGAATTAGGAGCAACCGGAGTGCTTATCATCCATAACACCAAAGGAGCTTCCTACGGCTGGGAAGTGGTGAAAAATTCCTGGTCTGGAGAGAGTTTTTTCCTGCCGGATAAAGAGAACAGACTCTTTTTTCAGGGCTGGCTCCATGAAAAGGCCGCAGAGCGAACATTAATGGCTGCTGGATATGACCGAAAAGAATTTGTTGTCCAGGCTGAGAAACCAGATTTTAAGCCAATTCCACTAGGTTTCAAGGTAAGAGTTCGTCAAAAGCCAACTTTCCGGTCTGTAGCCACAGAGAATGTGGCTGGCCTTCTCAGGGGAAAACATAAAAAAGCCATTGACCGCTATATCATCCTTTCCGCCCATTACGACCATTTGGGAAGAGACGCCAGCAGAGAAGGTGATCAGATCTACAACGGAGCAGTGGATAATTGTTCGGCCACAGCTTCTGTGTTGGCTCTTGCTCGGTATTATGCCCAGCAACCCGAAAACCTCAAAGTCAATCTTGTCTTCCTGGGAGCAACAGCAGAAGAGGAAGGGCTTTTGGGATCGGATTATTTTGCCCGTTATCTTCCCTTTCCCGAATCTTCTGTTTTGGCCAACCTCAATTTTGAATTGATCAATGTCTGGAGTGAGACAGAAGATGTTTATGCCATCGGAGCCAAGTACTCAGATTTAGAAGATTATTGCCGAAAGGCAGCAGAAAATTTGAGACTTGAGTACATCCCAGAGAGGGGAGGGAATTTTGGCTGGTTTTTCCGTTCGGATCAGCTGAGCTTTGTCCGGGCAGGGATTCCCGCTGCCTGGCTTCATGAGGGTATTACTTCCAAAGGAGAGGATAAAGATTATATCCTGAAGAAAAGAGATGAATACCAGAAATATAAATACCACCAAGTCAGCGATGAAATAGAAAAAGACTGGGATCTCAGGGGAGCCGTTCAGATTGCCCGCTGGGCTCAAGAAATCATATCCCTGCTTTCCGAGGCTAAGGAACTTCCTCGATTCAAGAAAACGAGCTCTTTCAGAAGAAGAAAACCATAATCCGGAAAAAATCGGGTTTTTGATTTCATTATGCTTTTGAGAGGATGATTTTTATGTTAAAATGAAAGAACGATGGAGAGGAAAGTTCCTCTTAAAAGTTCTTATTTCTCCGATTATTTAAAGCCTCCCCAAATCGTTTTCCATCTAAAAGCCACGGATAAAGTCGCCGGGATCGAAGAACTTCTGGATATTTTAGCCAAGCAAAAGCTCATTAAAAATAAAAAGCTCCTCTTGACTCGAGTTATCGATAGAGAGAGGCTGGAGTCTACCGGAATCGGCCACAGTGTGGCTGTTCCCCATGCGCGAGTCGATACTGGAGGCGATATGACTGTGGCTGTTGGCAGGTCGAAAAAGGGCATCGACTTTGAATCTATCGATCACAAAAAAGTTCATCTGATAATTCTGGTGATTTGGAATCCCTCCATTCCAGGGCTTTTCAATCATCTTTTTGCTGGACTAGCCAAATTCTTGAGGAGACCGGATTTCAGGCGCAGAATCTTCGAAGCCAAGAATAAAACAGAACTTTATAAGATTCTTTCAGAGATTCAGTTAGAGCTTCCCCGAGAAGATAAGATTATCAGTCGAGCTAGCCTGCTGAAGAAGCTTCAAGATATCGAGATCAAGAAGAAAAAGGCCTCCAAAGAACAGCGGAAAACTCTCCAGAAACAAGCTGATTTTATTCGTGAAGAACTCGATGAATCCTTATTGACCAGGTTTGATAGACTGATGGAAAGATACGGATTTGCGGTGGCTGAGATGGATGGAAATGTTTGTCAGGGGTGTAACATCAACATCGCTACCAGAATGAGTTCTGCCATCGAAGGAAGCAATGATATTTTTATCTGTGAAAACTGCGGTAAGTTCCTTATTGCCTCCAGGAAGAAAAAGAAATAATCATCTCCTGATTTCTCTGGGAATATTCACCGGTTTCAAGAGCTTATAGACGGGATAGGTTCTTGGGACTCCCTGCCATTGGGTGACAAGATAGCGGTCGAAGAAATTCCAGACGAGGAGTCCATCGTCGCTCTCAGGCTCAAGGAGATAGGCTGCCAGAGTTCCCAACTGTTGAGCCGTGCTTATAAAAATCGTTCCTTCAGGAAATTCCTTTTGTTCGACCATGTATTCACCTTTCACTGAATTTAAACGATGTCCCTGGTAAAGCCTTTCTGCTCCTTTTATTTCTTTTATTCGGAAAGATTCCACCTCCAGCTCTACGGATTCAGTGAGCTTTTCTAACACAACCCCATGCTGAAGAAGTTTTTCTTTGATTTCAGGGATAGGATCGGGGAGAAGGTAGGCATGAGGAAATTTAACGGTTCTTTTGGGGAGAAAATCAGCGTAATAGGGAAAAGTGAAAACTCTTTTTACATCGGTTTTTTCAATCCTGGGCCAGCCTCCTTCCCGCGGGAAGACTTTCATTTCCCAGCCCCGAACAGTGATTGGTTCCTTTAAAGGCTTTATTTCAAATTCAACGGCAAAGGTATCTTTCTCAGAAGGGCGAAGTCCTCGCTGGATTGTCTTTCGGTCTGCCTCAGAGACAAGATTGGCTATTTCGTCTTTATGGGCGTGGCAATACTCAAGGATGGAAAGTAGAAAATGATAACAGCCCAGCACTCGGATTTTGTAATCAGCATAGCAATAGTTTTCATCCAAGATGGCTAATCGGTTTCTTAAACCCATATAATTGGTGACAAAACGAGGATGAGGGCTGAAAGTTCGCCATCCTTTTTCTGGGTTTCTGAAGTCCATGAAGTATCCATAGGGAATGGAAAGAGTATTGTAATTTTCTTTTAAATGAGCGTTTATAAAAGGAAGCATTCTCTCTCTCATGTATTCAATAATAGAGATATCTCCATTAGGATTCAAGGACCAGGAGTAGGTGATAGGTTCTTCATGATAAGCCCCATTGGTGGTGTGACAATCGACGAGAAGAAGAGGGTCCCAGCGCATCAAGACGTTTTGAACCAAGCCTTGAAGCTCTGGGCTTTCCATTTTCATGCTGTCACGGTTTAAATCGAGGGACTGGCCGTTGTAACGAACGCCGACTCCTTTTTCAGGCCCGACCTGGTTACGCCTGTTTTCAGGACTTATTTTCTCGTTGCCGTCAGCGTTGAAAATCGGAGCGATGAGAATAACCAGTTTGTCGAGAAAGCGAGAATTATTGTCGCGAAGAATGTCTCGGGCAAGCATGAGGGAAGCTTCCTTTCCTTCGACTTCACCGGCATGAATGTTTGCCTGGATGTAGATGATGCCTCTTTTATCATTTTTTAGCTCATGGGGAGAAGAGGGAACAGGCTGGCCAAGAATAAGAAGTGGCACTGCTCTTCCTTCGGTACTCCAACAGAGGGTTTCGACTCTGATTAGAGAACTCTGTCTTTGAAGTTCTCTTATGAATTCCGTGACCTCAGCATAGCGAGAAGTGGCAGTGAAATTGCTCGATTCCGCCACCGTTAGAGGCTTTTTCTCGGTCAATGAAAAAGAAGGAATTGAGGAGAACAGGAAGAGAATAAAGAAGAGATTGAGAAAAACGAGATTTCTTCTATCTTTCATGATATTTTCCTTTCATGATGCGTCTTGAGAAAGAAGGAAAAGTTTATAAAAATTCAGTATCTCCGTCAATATAGGCAGAAAGTGTCAGTGCGCATGACCGAATCCTCCCTTTTTTTCCAAGAGAGTTAAAATTGCAGGCCACACCCTGCTTTGTTTAATATTGATTCCTTTTGACCGTTTAATTTAATAAAATTAAATATATAGAGCAATGCACGTCTCAAAGGAAAAGGAAGAAGCCCTGCGCAACAGAATGGAAAGTCTGGGCGTTTACGAGAAGGATATCGTAGAGAAGTTTATCCGTTCTAGCGGTAAAGGGGGACAAAAGGTCAACAAGACCTCCACCTGTGTTTATTTGAAACATCTCCCGACCAATATCGAAGTGAAGTGTCAGAGGGAACGCTATCAAGCAATAAACCGATATCTTGCCCGCAGAATTCTAACCGATAAAGTCGAAAAGATGATTTTAGGGAAAAGGAGTGAGGAGCAACAGAGAATTGAAAAAATCCGTCGCCAGAAGAGAAAGCGCTCCCAGAGAGCTAAGCTTAAGATTCTAGAGGAAAAAAGGAAGCATTCGCAGAAGAAGAAAGAACGAAGTTTTCGTCCCCAGCCTGAAGATTGAGATGAATAGATGCCTTTGGATTAACTCGCCAACCGCAGAAGAACCTTAAGGAGTAAATTCGCTCCCTTTTCTAAATCCTCCCAATTTATCATTTCCTGTGGTGAGTGGCTGATTCCGTCCACGCAGGGGATGAAAATCATCCCAACTTCAACTTCGCTGGCTAGAATCTGGGCATCGTGACCGGCGCCGCTGGGGAGCATCAGGAAGGGATATTCCAGCCTCTGAGACTCTTCCTTCATCATTTCGATGATTCGAGGAGATGTTTTAACTGGCTCTGTTTTATCGATAATTGTTGATTTGAATTTAAGACCCCTGGTAGAAGCAATGTCCTCAGCCAGATCCATAAGGGATTTTTCAAGTTCTTCGAGGGTTTCCTTTGTTGTGCTCCTGTATTCGAAGGAAAAATCAACCTGGTCAGGAACAGTACTGAACGCTCCGGGTCTGACATTTATTTTTCCTATGGTCACCATGCTTCCATAGTGTTTGGTAGCCACATGCTGGGTGCTTTTCAATGCAAAGTCGGCTAGGCCTAAAAAGGCATCGTGACGGAGTTCGAGGGGAGTGGTTCCGGCGTGGCTTGCCTTTCCGAAAAAGGCACACCATCGGTAATGCTTTCCGGCAATGCTATCCACTATTCCTATGGGCTTGTTCTCCATTTCTAGATTTGGTCCTTGTTCGATGTGGATTTCCAGGAAGGCTTCAATCTCGGGTCTTTGTTTATGAGCCTCCATGATGCTGTCAATGCTAAATTCAGTTCCCTTCAAAACCTCTGTGAAAGGAACGCCAAACTGGGTAAGTCCCTTTTCTAGAGTCTCCCTTTCGAGAAGACCCATGAAGGCTCGACTACCGAGGAAATCGCCCACTAAATTTCCTTCCTCATCCGTAAAAGAAGCTACTTCCAAGGGCTTAGAAAGGGTCAGGCCTTCCTCCTTAATCCTCTTCAAACATTCAAGGCCTGAAAGGATTCCCACCGAGCCGTCAAACATCCCTCCATTGATTACTGTATCGAGGTGGGAGCCGACCATGATTGTTTTTCCTTCGCCTTCCAGGCGGCCAAAGATGTTTCCTGCACCATCCTGGCGGAGGAGAAGGCCTGCCCCTTTTATTTTTTCTTTGAGCCATTCCTGGGCCTCAAGGTCGGCTTTGCTGTAGGAAGGTCGGGTGATTCCACCCTTTGGGTCACGGCCAATCTGGGCGAGGCTCTCCATATCTCCTTTGAGGCGTTCAAAATTAACTCTGAGATCCATTCTATGTGTTCTCTTCTTTCGCAGTAATTTTCTTGCTAATGCAGATAGAAAATTCTTTATCAGAAAAAGGAAGAGATGTCAAAAACTGAAGTTGAAGAGTGTATGCATCTTTTTTCCCGCGATATCATACGACTTGAGGTATGGTTTTGGGAATAGTTTTGCTCCCTTCAGATTCTTAACGCCATTCCTTCGCCGTCCTTCTCAGCGGCTGCGGAACTGCGCCCGTTTCATGTAGATCCACTGGAAGGATGCCCTCTGTTCAAACTTGACCCCACTTCTTTTCCAAAGGTGTGCTCAATACATCCTCGCCGCCTGACTTGGTCAGGTTCCTTCGAAGGCCAGCTCGGTAAGGCTAAATCTTCAATGGTCGCTTCAACCATTCCCAAGACCATTGCCTATAACGGGAAAAAAGATGTTGCCATTGAAGACTTAAGTCAACTTTTTTCAAGGAGGGCGACCATTTCTTTAACGGCCGACTCGATGCCGACAATGGCTGACCTGGCAATGATGGAGAAGCCGATGCTGAGTTCGGATATTTCTGGGATATCCACTATGGGGAGAACATTCTTATAGTCCAGTCCATGGCCAGCATGAATTTCAAGTCCTAATTTATGGCCGTATTCGGCTGCTTTCTTTATTCCTTCCAGGGCTTTTTGACGAGCCTTTCCTGGTTTTGCATCAGCATATTTTCCGGTGTTTATTTCAATCAGGGAAACGCCGACTTTGTGGCAGGCCTCAATCTGTTTTAAATCCGGGTTAACAAAAATACTGACCTTTATTCTCACCTTGACCAGCTCCTGGATGAATGGAGCTAAATGTTTCTGGTTGGCTATGACGTTTAAGCCTCCTTCAGTGGTCAGCTCTTCAGGTCGCTCAGGAACGAGAGAGACGACATCTGGTTTGATTTTAAAAGCGATTTTTTTCATCTCTGCTGTGGCGGCCATTTCTAAATTGAGTTTTGTCTTGACGACTTCTCTCAGGAGTTTTAAGTCCTTTTCCTTGATATGGCGCCTGTCTCCTCTCAAATGACAGACAATGCCTTCTGCCCCTGCTTGTTCAGCCAGGAGAGCTGCCAGGGTTGGTTCTGGCTCATTGCTCCGTCGAGCTTCTCTTATGGTGGCAAAATGGTCTACATTTACGGCAAGCTTCATTCGCGCCTCCCTAAATTGTGATGATAAGTCTTATCAAGTCCAAAAAAATACATTTTATTTTCCCAGGTATTTATTGATGACCACGGCCATTTTCTGAGAGTATTGCTCCACTAGGCTCTTGTCTTTGCCTTCGATCATGATTCTGGCCATGGATTCGGTACCAGAGTAGCGGAGCTCCATTCGACCCGAGGCTTTGAGTTGGCTCTTTATGTCCTCTATCGTTTTAACGATCTCAGGGAATTGGTTGAAATCAATTTTTTTTCTGACGGGGACATTCCGGAGAAGTTGAGGGTATTCATCGAAGCCTTCAACCATTTTTGAGGGAGGGAGATTGGACTCGGTCATGGCCTCCAGCCATTTGAGGCTGGTCAGGATTCCGTCTCCGGTTGGACAGTCATCCAGGAAGATAGTATGTCCTGATTGTTCACCTCCCAAATTGGTCTTTATTTTCATCATTTCCTCGAGAACGTTCTTATCTCCCACTTGCGTCCGGACGAACTTAAATCCGCGCTTTTGTAGGGCTTTTTCTAATCCCAAATTACTCATGGTTGTGGCCACGATGTTGTTAGATCTTAAACGGCCTTTTTCTCTCATGAATTGAGAGAGCACGAAAAGCGTATGGTCGCCGTTCAAGATATTTCCTTTTTCATCTGCCCAGATAGCCCGGTCAGCATCACCGTCAAAGGCAATACCCATATCAGCCTTTGTTTCAACGACTTTTTTAGCGAGATTTTGGGGAAAGAGAGAGCCGCAGTTCTCATTGATATTTCGTCCGTTGGGAGAATTGTTAATGGTGACGATCTCAAACCCCAAGTCAGAGAGAACTTGGGGAGCAATGGAAAAGCTTGCTCCGTTCGCACAGTCGAGCACAATCTTTATTTTTCTTTGGAGCTTCGCTGTGGAAAACTGACTTTCCAGAAAGTCAATGTAATCCTGTCGAAAAGAGAGATTGGGAGAAATTTCCGTTTCTTCTCTTTTAACTGTTTTGCTGGCTGTTCTTATGGCCTTTTCGAGTTTCTCCTCCCATTCTTCTGAAATTTTTAGGCCCTCGGAAGAAAAGATCTTGATGCCGTTGTCATGATATGGATTGTGGGAAGCTGAAATCACAATTCCCGCTGAAAAAGAATATTTCTTGGTTAAAAAAGAAATTGCAGAGGTCGGAATTATGCCAGCGGAGATAGTTTCTCCTTCTTCATCCCTTATTCCTGCCAACAGAGCTTCTGCAAGCCAGACACCTGATTCCCGGGTGTCCCTGCCGATTAAAACCTTAGGTTCCAGTCCTTTCTCTCGGAGAAGTGTGATTAAGGCTCTTCCTAAAGCATAGACTGAGGAAAAATCCAAAGGATACTCACCAGCAATTCCTCTAACTCCATCGGTTCCGAAGAGCTTTTCCATTCAATCTCTACCCGCTCTTTATTCTTCTGGGACTTTTCCTTGGATGATAATCTTTATTTTTACTTTTGTAGGTGAGGAAGCTAGCCTGAGATCAGGGTTGGGAAGGATTAAATCGGCCTGGAATTCAGTTGTTTCCGTGAGGTTGGATATATCGACGGGGCTGGTTCGGACCTTATCTCTATCTCTAATTTTGCTTTCCGCCCCGATGACTTTAACGATGGGAGGAGAGACTTCTATTTTTTCTATTTTAAGGCCTTGAGCGAGTTTCCCGATGATATTGGGTTCAACATCCAGCATGACTTCTCTAGTATTCTCCAATTTAAGACGGACTTTATTAGGAGTGACTTTTATGACTTCCGCGCCTGATGGGACAGAAATCATCGTCTCGTAAAGAGGATATTCCTCCTGGATAACTGTTGCCTTTTCCAAATTCAATTTGGCCACAACATTGGCGGACGTAATTTGATCAATGGTACGGTTGGGAGCGCGGATGACAACATCGATGGTGGCCGGAGGCTTCTTTACCAGCTCCATCTTAGCCGGAATATTATGCGGTTCGAGGGAAATGGTTAGAGTCTTTTCTGAGAAAGTCTTTTCCTCGGGAATGAGGGATAGCCACAATATGAGGGCCAGGAGGAGAGAGATTAATTTAAGCTCCCAGTTTCGTAAAAACAGACTCCTGAGAAATCTTTTCATCTTTTCTCTAAATAATTAATTAGATTTTGTTTAAGTTTTTCTTTATCCAGTCCTCTTTCCAAACTGCCTTTAGTGGCCAAAGAAACTGTGCCTGTTTGCTCAGAGACAACGATGATGGCGCTATCTGTTTCTTGAGAAAGGCCGATGGCTGCTAAATGCCGGGTTCGAGGCTTGAATTCATTTCCCAATCTGTGGGTATGAGGAAGAGGGAGAAGGCATCCTGCAGCGAGAATTTTGTTTCCTTTGATGATGACTGCTCCATCATGAAGAGGAGAACGGGAGTGAAAAATGCTGACCAGGAGGTCTTTACTAAGCTCTCCCTGGATTTTTGTTCCCCGGTCAGCATAACTCTTGAGCGAAATTTCCTTTTCAATGGCAATGAGTGCTCCTATTTTTTTGTTGGAAAGGTAATCTATGGCTAAAAAGAGGTCTTCCAGTTTCTCTTTGAAGGATTTCGAAGAGAAAGGTCTGGTGAAAGATCGTGACCCGAGTGTGGTCAGGAATCTTCTTATCTCTCCCTGAAAAAGAATAATGATGGCAATAATCAGAACAGGGGAGAAGAGTTTAATAAGAGAATGGGAGACAACTAATTTGCCCCATCGGGTGATCAAGTAAAGAAGACCGATAATTCCCAAGCCTATAGCCATCTGGTAGGCTTTAGTATCCTTAATCAATACAAACAGAGTATACAGGATGAAGGTTACGAGAAGGATATCAATAAGATCTCCGATGTTAAAACGGGCTAAGGCATTGATGATATCAGCAAACATGCCTCTCTTTTTTCTCCTCCTGGGTATTAAGAGCTGAATTTTCGTACAAGATGGATTCAGCCACAAGGATTGCTCTCTTAATGCTTCGAACATCATGGACTCTCAGAATGTGAGCGCCGCGGATAATGCTCAAGACGGCTGAGGCAATAGTGCCTTCAATCCTCTCTTGAGAAGCCAGATTCAAGATGCCTCCGATAAAGGATTTTCGAGAAGTGCCCACCAGTATAGGGCGCTCTAATTCCTCGAGGAAATGAAGGTTGTTGATCAAAGTGAGATTATCTTTGACGCCTTTCCCGAATCCTATTCCGGGATCGATGATAATCTTTTCTTTTTCTATTCCGGAAGCCTGGGCAACTTCAAGCTT
>Ga0209636_10004245_pt1 | contig 14596 bp, 8 predicted proteins | sample DeeMarSWOR152_54_FD_187464 | JGI IMG/M metagenome (GOLD analysis project Ga0209636, IMG submission 187464) | Marine sediment microbial communities from White Oak River estuary, North Carolina - WOR-1-52-54 (SPAdes) (version 2) | ecosystem: Environmental > Aquatic > Marine > Intertidal zone >...
TGGAAGAAGAAGAGTGCCCCCTGAAGCCAATGGGTGGTATAGGAGAGGGGATCGATCTTCGCCAAATGCTCGACGAGCGGTCTCGCCACTTCCGGTTTCCCTGCCACGTCCAAGAGGTAGGCCGCCAAGAATACCAGGGCCAAGACTTCATCAGGATCCCCTGCGAGGGCCCTTCTCAGGGTTCGGATACTCCCTCGCAGGTCGGCCCGGTAGGCTCCTTCGATACCACCACGAATGGCGAGGGCAACGGGAAAATCAGGATCCAGCTCCAGAGCCTTGGCTACGTACTCCTCAGCCTGCTCGATGGCCTCATCCTGGGCGAAACCCAGGTTCACCCTCTGCCAGTGGGCGTAGGCCATCCCAGAGTACAGGTAAGCGTTCGGGCCGATGATCTCGATGCCGTCTCTCAGGTAGCGAATCGCGCGGTCCAGGGCATCGCTGGTGCAATGCCACATCTCTCCGGTGGCCTTCAAGAAGCACTCATAGGCGGGGATGTTGTCTATGCGTCGGCCTCCGATCTGCTCTCTCTCCTCGGGCGTGAGTCGCAGCTCGAGTGCCCCCACGATGGAGCGTGAGACTTGCTCTTGCATGTCGAACACGTCTTCGAGCTTCCCGTCGTAAGTCTCTGCCCACAGGTGCTCATCCGCCGTCGCGTCGATCAGCTGAGCCGTTATCCGCAGGGCGTCTCCCGCCTTCCGCACGCTCCCTTCCAGCACGTACTGAACGCCGAGCTCCCCTGCGATGGTCCGTGTGTCTTTCTGCGAGCCCTTGAGCACCATCGCCGAGTTTCTCGAGATCACACGCAAGGACCCGAGGTGCGAAAGGTTAGTGATGACCTCTTCCGTCAGCCCGTCACTGAAGTAAGCATCGCCGGGATCAGGGCTCAGGTTGTCGAAGGGGAGGACGACGATCGATTTCTTGCGCTCGGTCTCTGCGGCCTCGCCGATCGCCGTGGTGACCGGCTCGGCCTCTCTGGGCGTTTCCGGCCTTAGCTCATAGGCCCACGCGAGGACAAGCGCGATAGGGAAGCCGAGCAGCACCAGGATAACGATGTAGGCCCGGAGGGCTCCGAGGCCGAGCGGGTCCAGGATGACTTCGGCGGCGCCGAGGACACCGAGACCCACGACGACATAGACGACGGCGACGTGGTAGACGCGGCGGCGTTTCAGCTCGGCGAGGAAGGAGCTGAGACGAGACGGCGGATCGCTCATCGCTCTCTCATCTCGCCTCGGCGGTCAGGCGCGGGAAATCCATGCGGCGGACCAGGTCGTGAAAGCGCGGGTCGGACGCCAGGTTGTCCCAAAGGTACGGCTCCCTGCCCAGCCAGATCAGCCAGTGCGTCCGCTCTTCGTAACCCTTCTCCAGCCATGCGAAGGCTTCGCCAACGTCAGCGAGCCCAGCGTAGACGTGCGCTCGGCTCACGGGCGATACGTACCTTCCGCGCGCGGCCAGCTCGTCGAGTCGCTCGAGCTGCTTCAACGCGTCGGCTGTCCGCCCCAATCGGCCGTAGAGATACCCGAGCAGGCCGATGACCGGATCATAATTGGGATCGCCCACAGCAAACGCGGTTCGCGCCGCGGCGAGCGCTTCCTCGTAGCCTCCCTGTGCCGCGAGTGCAAACGCCAAGCCCTCGTGGCCCGCGTAATACTCCGGATCCGACGCCACCACCCTCTGATACGCTGTGACGGCCTCAGCCTGCCGCCCGGCCCACAGCGGTAAGATCCCGATGTTACAGCTGACCTCCCGCGAGCGCGGATCCAACCGTTCGGCACGCGCCATGAGCTGTGCGGCGCGATCGTGCTCTCCCCAAATCCCGCTCTCCAGCAACGCGTACCATACTAAAGCGTCAACCGAGCTCGGGTTGAGCTCGAGGGCTCGCTGGAACCCTTCCCTGGCCGCCTGCCAGTCGTAGCGATGCGACATCGCCTCGAGTGCCAGAGCGGTGTGGGCTTCTACCAGTCTCTCGTCCAGCGCCAGGGCCTCTTCGGCCGCGGCTCTCGCGTGAGGCCAAGAGTCGTTCGGATGAACGCCCCCGAACCCGCCCAGAACGGAATAGGCATAGGCCAGGCCCGCGTAGCCCTGAGCGTAGCTCGAGTCGGCCTGAACCGCGCGCCGGAAGTGCTGGATCGCCTGCTCGATCCCTCGCGTCTCCCATTGACCCAAGTAGCCGCGACCCAACAGGTAGTAGTCGTAGGCCTGGAGGTTCTTGGTCGGGCGAGCCGCCAACGACCTCCGCTCGGGCGCGAGGAGTGTGACCTCCAGCGCCTCGGCGACGTGCAGCGCGATATCCATCTGGACCTGGAAGATGTCTTCCAGCAAGGCTTCGTAAGTGTTGTTCCAGATGCTCCTCCCATCCGACACCCGGATCAGCTCGGTGGTGACACGAACCATGCGGCCGCCTTGCTGGTGTTGCAGGCGGACCGAACCATCCACGATGAAATCGACATCCAGCTCGCCGCCAATCTCCGAAGCTGTCTTGTCAACGTTCTTGTATTGACGGGCACTCGTTCGCCCGATCACCCCGATAGCACTGACGGCGCTGAGTCTGGAGTGTATCTCCTCGGATAGACCGTCTGCGAAATACTCGTCGTCCGCAGTCCCCAGATTCTCGAGCGGCAGCACCACGAGCATCGTCCCGTCGGCCGAGGCACCGCCTTCATCCCGCAGCACCAGCCAGCCGGCCACGACGACCAGCGCGACAGCCGCAAGACCCGCAGCCGCCACGATGGCTCCACCGCGTCGAGTCGAGAACACCTCTCCCGCACCCGGTGCCGTTCGCTTCACACCTTCCGGCGTGATATCGAACGCCCAGGCGAGAACGAGCGCGATGGGGAAGCCCAGGAGAGTCAGAACAACGACGAAGGTGAGCGTCCACGGCGGCAGGTTGAGAGCCGGGAAGGCGATCTCCGCCGCCTGCCAGATGACGAAGGCGACAAAAGCATAGACAACGGCGACCCGGTAGACGCGCCGGCGCTTGAGTTCGGCAAGCAGCGCCCTCAAGCTCGAACGCTCGTCTTCCATAGCCGGCTATCCCTTCGGCCGAAGTAGCTCGAGGAACGACGCGTAGTCGTACAAGGACTCGAAGTCCATGTTGCGGTGGACGTGTATGTCGTGTTTATAGCCCTCGGCATACGCGGCACGCAGCAACTCTACCGCCCGGTCTCGATCGCCGAGCACCGCCGCGACACGGGCTCGCCAGTAGGTGTTCGTCCCATTCAGAAAGGGCGTGTCCAGCGCCGCCAGCGCACTGTCATAGCGCAGCGCCGTCTCGCGGTCACCCAACCGCGCTGCGACGACGCCCGGGTACCCCATCGTATACCCAATATCCTCGGGGAACTCAGCCGCCAGGGAGTCGAACACCTCCCCAGCCTCCTGCCAGCGCTCGGCCAGGTAGAGGGTAATGGCCAGCCGCCTCCTGAGAGCCGACGTCGCCCCTTCGTCCGGGAGACGGGCGCGCAGCCAATCCAGCGCACGCTCGATGATCTCGTCGGCCGCTCCGCGATAGCCGTGAACACGCAGCTCGGCCACGGCACGGCGCGAATGCTCCACATACCGATACCGCGTCCCCGGCAGCCCACGACTCTCCTCCAGCAGTGCGTGGACCTCATCGACTCGCCCGAGAGCGGCCAGCGCTCGCAGCTCGTGACGGAGCGCCTGCTGGGACTCCGGGTACTGCCGGCGGCCACGTCTGGCTTCCTGAAGTTCGCGCTCGTGGTCGCCGAGCATATGGTAGGCCTTGGTCAGGTTGTCCCAGTAGTACACCCAGCCTCTGATCCAGCCGCGTGCAGGATCGATACGGGCGGAAGCCTCCAGCGTCTCCCGAGGGCGGTTGGCGTATATCGCGTCGTCGCCGACGGTGTAGTGCCAGTTCTGCCCGCCGATGAGATCGGCGCCCTCGCGAGCCAGCCGCAGCGCCTCCGCATAGTCCCCGTCCAGGTAGGCCCGCCAATGGTTCAACCACAGCCGGTCGCCCCTGGAAAGCCGATCTTCTGCACGCGCCGCGATTCGAAGGAGAGAATCCGCCTGGATAGGCTGCAGGTTGGAGTAAGAAACCGCCGCATACAGTAGGGGCAGCACATACGTCGAATCCGCTGCATAAGCCCTGAGGCAATGCTCGACGGAGTTCGCTATCTCTCCTGCGATGTAGAGCTCGTCACATCGGACAAACGCGAGGTATGCCTCGTAGGTCGGCGGTGACCCTGAGTCGTCGGTAAAGCCACTCAACCGCGGATCCAGGAGGCTGGCCAACGCACCCATGACACGCTGCCGCAGTACCTCCAGGGCACCTACGGGGTCCTCGGCCGCGCCGTCGACGGGGTCGAGGGTCGCGACAAGGTCCGCGGCGCGACCGCTCGCATCGGATACCTGGACTTGGAATCGCAGGATCTCTCCCTGCCGGTAGTAGCTGCCCCAGACCACTAGCGCCGCCCCTGCCTCCTCAGCGAAAGCTCGGACTCCCGCCGCCGCTCCCAGCGCGCCCGCCTGCGCTTCCACGTGCTGAAACGACCGCAGGGCCTCCAACGTGGGGACGACCTTGACCAGGCCGGTGCGGGCGATGCCCTGGGTGATCCAGTCCTGCGCCATTCTTCCGACCGGGTCCAGGGCTGGGTCTCCGGTCTGATTCTCGAACACGGCGACCACGACCCGTTCTCGATCGAGCGTCGGACCGCCCCGTGGGAACAGAAGCACAAGCGCAGCAACGAAGGCCAGCAGCGCGCCGGCGACGAAGACCGCGACCGCACCGCCGCGCCTCGTTCCCGGGGCTGCGGCATGGCCCACGCCTTCTGCGCGTTTCAGACCCTCCGGCGTGATATCGAACGCCCACGCTAGCAGCAGCGCGATGGGGAAACCAAGCAGCGTCAGAATGACGACCAGCGTGGACACCCAACCCGGAGCCCCGAGCGCCGGGAGAACGAAGTCGGAGGACTGCCAGATGACGAACACGACGGCGGCGTACGCGACAGCGACGCGGTAGACGCGGCGGCGTTTCAGCTCCAAGAAGAACACCCGCAGATTCATCGAGTGCCACTCAATTCAAGTTCAGTCGGGCGAGGAGCTCCTGGAATTCGGGGTACCGTCGCAGATGCTCGAACGCCGGGTCGGAGCCGATTTCGGTGATCCAGCCGGTCCGCTTCTCCACACCTCGTCTCAGCCACTCAATGGCCCGGTGATCTTCTCCCGTGCGTGCGTACAGTAAGCCCATCACGAGCGGAGAGACGTACCGCTGCCCCGCGATCTCCCTGAGCTGAGCCTCGATCCGACGAACCTCCGATTCGTTTCCTGCCAACGCGTGAACCCCAGCGAGGCGGGCTAAGTTCTCCGGGTTTCCCGACAGGCTCCACGCGGTCTCACAAGCCGCTATCGCCTCCGCATACTGACCTTTGCACGTCAGGTTAATGCACAGATACACGTGCCCAATCCAAAAGTCCGGCGCGCGGTCAATTACAGCCCGCGCCTGCTCGATCGCCTCATCGAACCTGTTGGCAACTACGAGGCTCCGAGCCAGATCTGTTGTAATGATGGGTGCCAGCGGATCAAGCTCCTGGGCCCTGCGACCTGCTGCTATTGCCTCATCGTGGCGGCGCAGGTCGCACAGCAGTAAGCCCAGCCGCGTGTATGCCTGGGCATTGCTCGGGCTGAGCTCGATCGCTCGCCGCAGCATGCTCTCAGCCTCGGCATACTCGTAGTCGAAAGTGTGTTTGATCATTCCGAGGGTCACGTACGCCTCGGGCAGCTCGTCATCGATATCCAGGGCCCTCTGCCCTGCCTCTTTGGCCTTCCGTATTGTCTCCGACGGTTCAGCAGCACCTATCCCGTGGCCAAGCGCCAGGGCCAAGTAAGCGTCGGCGAGTCCGGCATGAGCCAGCGCGTAGTTCGGATCCGCTGCGATGGCTTGCTCGAAGTACTCGATGGCCTTCTCGATATCCTCCTGCGCGAACTTGTTCCAGTGATACTGCCCGAGCAGGTAGAGATTGTATGCCTGGAGATTGTAAGTCGGCCGAGCCTCGATCCGGGCACGCTCGGCCGGCGTCAATTCCGCCTGTAGAGCGTGGGCCACGCGCTGCGCTATGTCGCTCTGCACATCGAGCAGGCTTTCAACGGAGAGATCGCGGTCGTAGCGCTCGGCCCACAAATGCTCGTCCTGCTGCGCATCGATCAGCTGCACGGTAATCCGAACCGTCTCACCCTCGCGGAAAACGCTCCCCTCCAGCAGATAGCGGGCGTTCAGTTCTCGACCGATCTCACGAAGGTTCTTGGGGCTGTCGCGATACTCCATCGCCGACGTGCGGCCCCTCACGCTCAAACCGCCGGCCTTGGAGAGCTGCGTGAGGATCTGCTCGTGGATGCCGTCGGTGAAGTACACGTCGCCTTGAAGCCCGCTCAGGTTCACGAACGGGAGTGCCGCAACGGAGGGATGCCCCGATGCGGACGCCGCGACCGGAGTCGGCTCCGGGGGTTCCAGTTCCAGCTTCTCACCCGGTCTTAGGACAGCGACGAGCAGACCTGCGATACCCAGCAGCGCGGCGATCATCAGCAGTTCCGGCCCGCTTACCCGTTGCTGTCCACTCTCACCGTGGTACCAGGCGACGACCAGGACTAGTAAGAAACCGACGACAAGAAGGATGTGGAGGCCCCGCTGAAGCGCTGTCGGAATGCTCCAGGGGTCGGCGAGTACCTCAATTGCCTGGAAGACCAGCCAGGCGCCCGCCAGGTAGGCGAGGACCCACTGGAACAGCTTGCGCTGCCGCAGTCGTTGCAGGATGGTGGGCATGGGCTCCAAGCCCGTCTATTCAGACTCGCACCGGATTTACCGAACGAGTTGGGGCTGCGGGCCAACGGTATGATGCCGACATCAAAATGTGCGTTAAGGCGCCCCGCGGCAATCTTCGGTCAAGAGAGAATGCCAGCGGTTACCTTCGATGCTCGAAGCCCATCCTCTCCAGTAGAGCTTCGAAGCGCGGATCGGACCGGAGCCCATCCCACGACGCGTTCGTCATGATGAGGGGCAGCCACCCCGATCGCTCGTCGTAAGCGACTTCCAACCACTCCATCGCCCGGTCGTTATCGCCGAGCGTCGCATAGAGCCGCGCGAGATGGTAAGGCGAATGGTACTCCGTCCTCGAACGCTCCTCCGCCAAGTTCAGTAGGTCAAGCGCCCGAGCCCTATTCCCGGCTACCGCGTATGCCTCAGCAAGATTCGCTAGATCAGTAGTGGAAGAGTCTGGGCCGATCCGAGCCTCGTAATGCCGCACGGCTTGCTCGAACATCCCCAGGCGAAGACGCGCGTCCGCGAGGGCGTCGCGAGCCGCCCTGCTGTCAGGGTCGATCTCGAGCAAACTGTTAAATGTATTGACCGCTTCGTCGTAGCGGCGAGCGTAGTGGTACATCATGCCGAGCGAGCGCATGTGTCCGAGATTCAAAGGATCAAGATCGCGAGCCCTGTCGATCTCCTCGATGGCCTCATCGAACCGCCCCATCGTCATCAAGTAGTAGGCGTATCGGTTTCTCGCGTTAGCGGAATTTGGGTCGAGGTCGATGGCTTTCAAACACGCTTCTTCGGCTCCCGACCAGTCCCAGTCGTACCACAGTCGTAGCGTACAAAGCGAAGCCCAGGCGTCGGCCAGCGATGAATCCAGCTCCAGTGCCTTGAGCGCTGCCTCCTTCGCGCTCTCATAGCCTTCCCTGACCGGCACGATGAAGGAGCGGTCCGTAAGTGTGAAGTAGCTGTCCGCCATCCCGCTGTAGGCTAACGCAAATCGAGGATCCAGTCTGAGGGCTTCTTCGTAGTACGCGATGCTTCTACGTAGCCCTTCCTCGTCCACACCCGTCGTCCAGGACTGCCACAACAGGTAACGGCCCTTGAGATAAAGCTGGTAGGCCTCCGAGTTCACACGGCCGACACTTGCCAGCCGCGTTTCCTCCGTCGGTTCCAGCTTGGCCTCCACCTCAGCGGCGATGGCCCGCGCCACGTCTGCCTGCAAGGCCAGCACATCGCGAAGATCCCGCTCGTAGCTTTGCGCCCACAGGTTCCGGTCGGTGGGCCCATGAATCAACTGGGCGCTGATGCGAACCCGGTCTTCCGAGCGCACCACCGAGCCACCAACGACCGCGTCGACGTTCAGCTCCCGGGCGATGTCGGGAAGCGGCCTCTGCGCGCCCTTGTACTGCATGGCCGAGACGCGCGAGATGACCCTGAGCGCGCTGATTTGGCTGAGCTGGGTGGTCAGCGCATCGGTCATGCCATCCGCGAAGTACTCCTCTTCCGGGTCGCCCGAGAGGTTGTCGAGCGGCAGCACGGCGATGGACAGGATCTCGGGCCGCCCATCAACTAGATAGTAAAAGACGCCACTTCCAACGAGGATGACGACCAGCGCGATCGCCGAGGAGAGGAGCAACCGGCGCCCCGTACGACTCTTCTCGCCGCGCCCACCCACATCCCCGGGCGCCGGCTCGACCGCGGTCGATTCAGTCCGGCGAATCCCCTCGGGTGTGAGATCGAACGCCCACGCCAGGACAAGAGCTATGGGAAGACCGACTAGCGTGAGGACGACGACCAGTGTGGGGACCCAGTCCGGGAGTCTCAGTGCGGGCAGAGCGAAGTCCGCCGCCTGCCAGATGACGAAGGCGACGGCGGCGTACACGACAGCGACGCGGTAGACGCGGCGGCGTCTCAACTCCGCGAAGAAGTGGCGCAGGCCAGACCGTGGGTCGTTCATGATCTAGCGAGGCTCCCCCAACAGCTTTTGGAAGCGCGGATGGTCGCGCAAGGGATCCCACGTCGGATCGATACTGACCAGCTGTGCCGAGTGATAACCCGGTACCGAGAGCAGATGCTCCAGTTGGTCGATCGCGGCATCGTGCTCGCCGACCATAGTCAATATCTGAGCGAGATCCGCGATGCGATTCGGTCCGACGCAGGCATCCCTGTCGAGCGGGTCCAGTTCCAGCGCCTTCCTACCCTCGCGAAGGGCATCCTCCTTCAGGCCCAAACCCGCATAGGCTATCCCCAGGGCGCTGTGCAGGCGAGCGTCGCGCGCAAACTCCTCCAGCGCCGACTCGACGGCGACACGAGCCGACTCGTACGAGCTTCGCTCACGCTCAGCATCTCCCATGAGGCCGTAGATCTGCCCCCATAGCAGGTCCCTGGGAACGAAGCAATAGAGCGTGTTGACAGCGTCGTCCTCCCAACTGGCGAGCTGATCCAACGCGGCTTCGTACTGCCGATCGAAGAGCTCGACCTAGACAAGCAGGATCGGTGTGAACCAACCAGACGCAGCACCCGCTTTCGAGGCGATATCGAGCGTCTCGCGTGCTTTGCCGGTATCGCCCTTCCAAGCCAGGTACAGAAGAGCCAATTCGCTGTAGGAGAGGGCATCGTCGGGTGAGAGACCTATGACACGCTCGTAGTAGCGCTCGGCCTCGGGGTACTCCCGCAGTTGGCGGTGGATCGCCCCGATGTTGAAGAGGTGTACAGCGTATCTTGGATCCACCCGGTGCGCTTCATGCATATCCTCCAGCGCCTCCCGGAACTGTCCCCGCCACCACTTCACGGCGCCGAGCATCCGCCAAAACTCGCTGTTGTTGGCCTGGCTCGTCCGGGCGATGCGCAACTCCTCCTCCGCACGCTCGTGATGGAACTGAGAGATGTGGTACACGGCGAGCGAGAGGTGTGCTTCCCCCAGCTCGGGATCCAGCTCAAGCGCCCGATCTACGGCCGCCTTCGCCATCTCCAGCCGCTCCTCGGAGCGATCGAAGGTGAGGTGCCACATCAGTGTGTGGGCGACCGAGATGCGGGCGTAAGCGGTGGCGAATCGCGGGTCGAACTCCACCGCCTTCTCGAACATCTGCAGCGCGAGCCGGATGTCACGTTCATGCATCCCGCGCCGGAAGTAGTCGGTACCGCGCAGGTAGTAGTCGTAAGCCTCGAGGTTCTCGGTCGGCTGCGCTTCCAGCGCCCGGCGCTCCGAGCCCAGCAAGGAGACCTCGAGCGCATCGGCCACCTGCTCCGCGATGTCGGATTGGATCGCGAAGATGCCGGAGAGCACAGCGTCGTAGCGCTTCGTCCACAGGTGAGTCTCGTCGGTAACCCTGATGAGCTGAGGTGTGACGCGCACGCGGCTCTCACCCTCGGTTGCCTTCTCCCAGCGGACGGTGCCCTCGAGCACGTACTCGACCGCCAGCTCCGCGCCGATCTCGCTGATGCGCTTGTGGGTCTTCTTGTACTGGATCGCGCTCGTGCGGCCGATCACGCCCAGGCCGCTCAGCTCGCCGAGTCGGCTCGTGATCTCCTCGGTGATCCCGTCGGCGAAGTACTCGTCCTCAGCGGGGCCCAGATTCTCGAACGGCAACACCACGAGCCTCTTGCCACCGTCCGTCTCGACGCCCCTCGCCCGCAGTTCCGGGGTTGCCGGCGCGCCGACCGTTGGCCCGGTCCGCTTCACGCCCTCCGCCGTGATATCGAACGCCCAGGCCAGCGCGACCGCGATGGGGAAGCCCACGAGGGTCAGAACGACGGCGAAGGTCAGCGTCCAGGGCGGCAGGTTGAGGGCCGGGAAGGCGATCTCCGCCGCCTGCCAGATGACAAAGGCGACGGCGGCGTAGACGACGGCGACGCGATAGACGCGGCGGCGTTTCAGTTCAGCCAGAAAGGTGCGAAGCCGAGAACCCATTCGCCTCGCCTCTTTTTTCGCGCTGCGCTGACATCACTCCCCGAGGCCGATTCCTCTTACGAGGGCCTCGAACCTCGGGTCGGACCGAAGTACGTCCCAGCCCCGAAACCAGTTGAGGAAGTTCAGGTGGCCCCAGCGCCCGGCGTACGCCTGTTCCAGCCAATCGAGCGCTCGCTCGTGCTCGCCGAGGCCGACAAGTATCAGGGCCACGAAATACGGCGATGCGATCCCTCGCTCGGCTAGCTCCTCGACTTCGCTAAGGATCGCCCGCGCCTCTTCGTCCCTCCCCGCTACGCCATACGTGTATCCCAGCGAAGCGAGCGCGAGGAGGCTGCGGCCTGATAGCGCCACACCTCTTTCCACCTCCCGAATCGCTTCGTCAACCATGCCCTGCTCACGGTAGGCAAACCCGAGATGCACGTAGCCGTCGGGGAAGTTGGGGTACTTCTCGATCGTCTGCCGAGACAGTTCTATGCTTTCATCGTAGCGTCCGGCCGCATACAGCGCCCACGCCAGAGCGGACCAGCGTTCCGGAGAGAGCGGATCAACGCGCCTCGCCCTCCTCATCTCCTCGATCGACTCGTCGTAGCGCCCCAGCATCGACAGGATGAGGCCGTACTCCTGGTGGGCGAGCGGGTCGTCGGGACTCAACTCGATCGCGCGCCGGATTTCCCTCTCCGCATCCAGGAGCCGGAAGTCGTCCCTCCAGTGGAGCGTCGCCAGGGTCGTGTGGCCTTCGGCCAGCTCGCCGTCGATGTCCAACGCCCGGGTCACCGCTTCCCGCGCCTCCCGGAAGCTCTGGCGGGGCGGCGGCGCGTCAGGGAACCCCCAGTATCCCAGGGCGGCGTACGCGTGAGCGAGCCCGGCGTAGGCGCGTGCGTAACCGGGGTCCTCATCGATCGCGCGCTCGAAGTACTCGATGCTCCGGCGTATGCTCTCCAACGAGTAACCGCCCTGCCACTGATTGCGGCCCAACAGAAAGAGGTCGTAGGCAGCGAGGTTCTCGGTAGGCCTCCTGCCGAGGCGCTCCTCTTCCTCCTGTGAGAGGGTCGCGTTCAGCGCCTCGGCGATGCTCCGTGCGATCCGGACCTGCACCTCGAAGATGTTACTCGCCGTAAGCTCCTCGTCGAACGTCTCGGCCCAGAGATGCCGGTCTGTCGTCGCGTCGATGAGCTGAGCGTTGATATGCACACGATCGCCGACTCGCTGGACGCTGCCTTCGAGGATGGTCGCGACACCGAGCTCCTCCGCGATCTGCTGCATGCCCACCTCGCTGCCCTTGTAGCGCATGCTCGAGGTGCGCGAGGTGACCGTGATGTCGGCGATCTTCGATAGCTGGGTGATGATGTCGTCTGTGATCCCATCGCTGAAGTATTCGTTCTCCGCGTCGGCACTCAGGTTATCGAAGGGCAAGACGGCGACGAAGTGGCCCTCCGGCACCTCGCGCGCCGTTCGATCAGCGAGCAGGAACCACCCCGCGGCCACGACCAGCACCACGATGGCGAGGCCGGCGGCCGCCACGATGGCTCCACCACGTCGAGCCGAGAGCGGCGCCGCTCCCGCACCGGGTGCTGTGCGCTTCACACCTTCCGGCGTGATATCGAACGCCCAGGCGAGAACGAGCGCGATGGGGAAACCCAGGAGGGTCAGAACGACGACGAAGGTGAGTGTCCAGGGCGGCAGGTTGAGAGCCGGAAAAGCGATCTCCGCCGCCTGCCAGATGACGAAGGCGACGGCGGCGTAGACGACGGCGACGCGGTAGACGCGGCGACGCTTGAGCTCGCCCAGAAAGGCGCGGAAGACCGACGGGGGATCGTTCATGCTCTACCGAGTCTCACTCCTGGACGACTGCCGAAGTCCTCCCATTCACGCTTGACCCGCTTCATCAGCCTCTTGAAGCGGTCTTCGCTCCGCACGCTCTCCAGTAGAGGATCCTGCTCAGCGAAGAGGGGATAGTTGATCCAGCCCCGGTCCACGGCGTGCTCGAGCCAGTCCAGGGCCTCTTCTTTCTGGCCGGCAAGAGCGAAGGTGGAAGCTGCGAGCCACACGAACTCCGGGTCATTCCATAAGAACCGTCTGGTCTCTTCCGAAAGATGTTCGTGGGCCGCAGCCCCTTCGCCCTTCAACGCTTCTCTGAGGAAGAGTGCCCACTCGGTGATGAGGTCCGGCGTGTCCCGTTCAATCAGATCCTCGACTAGTGCAACGGCTTCATTACGCCGGTTCTGCCAGATCATGATGTAGGCGCTTATCGCATCCACCCAGTCGCTACCATCCACCAATCGGCCAGCCTGGCGGAAGGTAGACAATGCCTCCTCCAGCTCCCCCCTCATCCAGTGAAACATTCCCACCGAGTACCAGGAGAGAATGTTGAGGGGGTCATAGGCCAAGATCCTCTCCCTGAGGGGCCAGGCTTCGTCGACTCTCCCCGCCTGTAGCGCGTAACATGTGTTAAGGAACAGCAAGGAGCTGGAATGGTCCGGATCGACGTCCAAGGCCCGTTCCCAGTGTTCGGCGGCTTTCGTGCAGCTTCCCCGAAACCTCTCGATCCTCCCTGCAATATAGTGGCTGTAAGGCGAGTCGGGTTTAAGCGCGGTGATGCGATCGGCCAGGTCCTCCGCCGCTCGCAACGTCTCTTCGTTGGCCCGGATGCCCGCTTCATAGGCGTGAAGGTGCATCTCGGCCAGCCCCTGGAGAAGAACCACGTTCTCGCCGACGATCTCGAGCCCGTTCTCCAGGTGCCGGCGTGCCCGCTCGAGCCCGTCAGCGGTGCCAGCCCAGTACTCGCGCCTGGCCATCAGGTAACATTCGTAGGCCTGGACGTCTTCGATGGGTCGTTCCGCGAGGCGTTGATCTTCCTCGGGCGTAAGGGACAGCCGCAGAGCGTCTACGATGGACCGAGCCGTCTGTTCCTGGATGAGGAAGACATCCTCCATCGTACCATGGTAGGTCTCGGCCCACAGATGCTCATCCTCGGCGGCGTGGATCAACTGGGCTGAGATGCGGAGATCGTTCCCAGCCTTTCGGACGCTCCCTTCGAGTACGAATTGAACGTTGAGCTCCTCGGCGATCGCGCGAGTACTCTTCTGCGTGCCCTTGAGCACCATGGCGGAGTTCCGCGAGATCACCCGCAGGGAATGGAGGTGCGAGAGGTTGGTGATGACCTCTTCGGTCAGCCCATCGCTGAAGTAGGCGTCCGCCGGATCCGGGCTCAGGTTGTCAAAGGGAAGAACGACGATGGACTTCCGGCGCTCCACATCCGCCACCTCGGTCGGTGCCGGAGTCTCTGAAGGAGGAGGGGCCTTTTCAGTCACCGGCTCGACGGGTCCTAGCTCTTCCGGCCTCACCTCGTACGCCCACGCCAGGACGAGGGCGATGGGGAAGCCGATGACGAGGAGCAGAATCACCAGACGAGGAGTCCAATCGGGGAGGAGCAGGTCATCGAAGAGTTCTGCCGTCGCCGTCGCGACCACGATCGAAGCCGCCACGTATGCGGCCGCGACGTGGTAGACCTTGCGCCGCCTCAACTCGGCCAGGAAATGCCGGCGTTCGGCAGTCATTCCGACGCCCCTCGCGGGGAAGCGTTCATGCCCTAGCGATGCTCCTGCAACAGGCTCTGGAAGCGCGGATGGTCGCGCAGCGCGTCCCAGGTCGGGTCGACCCGTAGCATGGCCGCGGAGTGAGGCCCAAGAACCGAAAGCAGATACTCCAGCTGCTGGGCGGCAGCGTCGTACTCCCCGACCATCGTGTAGATCTGGGCCAGCTCGAATATCCGGTACGGCCCAGTTACGTCCGTGTCGAGCGGGGATAGCTCGACGCCGATTCTCCCTTCGCGGATCGCTTCCTCGACTCGGCCCAGGCCCGCGTAGGCAATCCCGAGAGCGCTATGCAGCCGGGGATCGGCCGGCAGCTCCTCCAGTCGGGCCTCG
>Ga0209636_10004246_pt1 | contig 14595 bp, 13 predicted proteins | sample DeeMarSWOR152_54_FD_187464 | JGI IMG/M metagenome (GOLD analysis project Ga0209636, IMG submission 187464) | Marine sediment microbial communities from White Oak River estuary, North Carolina - WOR-1-52-54 (SPAdes) (version 2) | ecosystem: Environmental > Aquatic > Marine > Intertidal zone >...
TGTAAGGGTTGTTGAAAGAGTTCGCAGCCTTCTCCTAGCCGAGGTGTTGACTTCTATCCTAACAAAGCTACTTTCCGCCATGGAAAGCAGGGTTGTGCGGGCAATAAAGGAGGTTGGTCACCCTCTCGCCAAAAAATTGAGTCGAATCGCCCAGAAATGGGGCAACAAAGCCGCCGTTCAATGGGCAGACGACCGCGGCTTCATACAATATTTAACCGTGACCCATATCAACACGCTGGCGATGTTCAAGCTATAGTGTATAGTTAGGGGTGAGGTTATGTTTTCTGGATTTGATGTTAGGGTTCCTCCGAAAATTAAGAGGTATTTTAAGAACAATCCTGGGGTCCCCTTTATTATAGGGTTCCAGCTGCTTCTGATGGTGTGCGCTGGCTTATTGATTCAAGGAAACTCGGCGATGGCGGACGAAGTTGCGGTATATGCCTACTTCTTGCTCGTGGCTGGGGTCGTTCTGCAGTTAATTGCCTATATAAGGCATAGAAATGAGGCCGAGTGGAAAGGCGATGTCGAATAGTCCAAAACTTTCGTTAGTAATGCCTACTTTCAATGAGGGAGAAGCTATTGAGGAAGCTATTCACAGGGTGGATAGTGTTGTTAAGCAAACAGGGCTTAAATATGAACTCGTTGTGGTGGATGACGGAAGTATGGACGACACTCGGAAAAAAGCGATTAACTGTGCCAACAACAACAGTCACGTAAAAATATTAGGCTATGAAAGAAATATGGGTAAGGGACATGCTATAAAAATCGGCTTTGCACATTCTACGGGCGACGTGGTCATTATTATTGACAGCGACCTAGACATTGATCCCAAACAAATCATGTGTTATGTTGAGGCTCTTGAACATGGGGATGTTGTAATTGCTTCAAAGTGGCATCCTCGATCACATGTGGAGATTCCGTTGATGCGGAGGTTTCTAAGCCACGGCTTCAACGTGTTAGTCAAACTATTGACGGGGGTAAGATTGAGGGACACTCAGACCGGGCTAAAGGCTGTTAGGAGAGAAGCTCTTGATGAGGCGTTTTCAAGGTTGGCTGTTAAGCGATACGCGTTCGACGTGGAACTGCTAGCGATGGCAAACCTTCATGAATTGAAAGTTGTTGAGTTACCGGTGAACATTCGAATGCGTGGTCTGTTTAATGTTAAGGAGATTTTCATGATGTTCTTAGACCTGCTGGGGATTGCATATAGATTGAGGATATCGAAATATCATCGGTGCTCGTTGGACATTAAGAGAAGGGTTACTTGAAGCGAGCGGCATGGAATTGCTTAACATCCTCATTTTTAATTGGCGTTGTTGGCTTAATCCAGAGATGGGTGGGGTCGAGGTTTTTACCAAAACATATAACAATGGGAAGTATTCAGTTTATTGGAGGGCTAAAAAGTATTCGTCAGATGTCAATAGGTCATCCTTGAGACTAGGTAGCATAACATGCTTAATCGGGAAATTGGACGCTGAATGAAGATCTGCATGGTTTCAACGCATCTGGCTTCAGGAGGCGGTGTTTCTTCATACACAAAGAACTTGGTGCGTTCTCTTAGAGGGCGTGAGGTTGATGTCTTTGTTTTTTCGAATAAACCCGATAAAGCAGGACTGGAGGAAGACGATAAGGGCATCTATGCTTGCTGGAATAGAGGTATACTATATCCATTCCAAATCTTTAAGGCGCTGGTAGCCAGTAAGAACGTGAATCTCGTCCATCTTCAACACGAGTTTTTCCTTTACGGAGGCACGGTTTCGGCCGTCCTTTTCCCCTTTTTGCTCGTCTTGGTAAGACTATTTGGCAAGCCAATAGTTGTGACGCTTCACGGTGTAATCCCTCTATTTGGGGTTAACAATCGATTCAAAGAGGAGAACGAGTTGAGGGGACCTTTATTATTGTTAAAATTAGGCTTAATGGCTTTAACCAAGGCAATCGTGTCTCTCTCGGATGCTGTTATTGTACATGGAAGATTCTTCGCAGAAATATTACGTAACGAATATAGGTGCCCTAAAGGGAAGATTCACGTTATTCCACATGGCGTTAAGAAAGCAGCTACCGGGATCCCACAAAATGAGGCGAAAAAAATGCTTAGATTAAAGAATAAATCAATAATACTCTTCTTCGGCTATATTGCAAAGTACAAGGGAATTGAAACGCTTATTGAAGCGTTTGGACAATTAGCTAAAAAACATCAAGACTGGGTTCTCATCGTGGGTGGTAAAGAACATCCTAGGTTATGTACAAACCCTAAATACAAGGAATACGTTTTTGGACTTCAACAAAAGGGGTTTTCATTAACACCGGAACGAATAATATTTACAGGCTTCATTCCAGAGGAAAAGTTGCCACTATATTTTTCAGCAACAGACATCGTAGTCTTCCCGTACACTATAGCGATGTCCAGTAGCGGACCGCTCGCGCTTGCCATAAGTTACGGAAAACCAGTTATCGCATCAGACATTCCCTCTCTAAGAGAGCTGATTTCTTTTGAAGAAGCTCTCTTTAAGAGAGGATTCCCTGAAGGTCTTGCTAAAAAACTGGAGCTGATGTTCAATGATTCCGGTTTGAGACATAGGATGTCAGTTCACATTAAGAAAATGAGGGAGGAGAATTCTTGGAGCGAAGTGAGCTTACAGACATGTATGCTATATCAAAAAATATGCAACTCATCTGCGTCGTGCGCGCATTTATTATTATAGGCCAAAAGTAAATAGTTTACTTAAGTAACTCAGAGAGTTATAGAAACGATAACTAACGAAAAAGTTGTTGAGAATGCATACCTTAGAGAAGACGTCTTTAACTGCCCAAAAATCAAGGAATTACCTGATATTATGATAAAGTGGCAAGATGGTTACGTATCCAATCCGTACTTTTCAGGTGACAAGTTTTTCTCAGAATGTCGATGAGGACGGGTAACCATATAATCACGGGTATCTTCTTAAGTTACGTAGAGGGATCCACAAGAAAACTTGTATCCGAAAAGTGAAAATCTATGACATTGCCTCGACAATTCTCCACATTTTTGGTCTTCCAGTACCTCAGGATATGGATGGAAGAGTGTTAGCAGAAATCTTCGAAAAAGATAGTGACGCGGCGAGAATACCAATGATTTGTTAGGAAGAAGGCGAAAAAGGAATAATCAGAGAAGAGATGGTGATGCTAAGAAGGTTACGTAGCCCGCAAACCCGGAGGTTCTAGGATTAAAATACTGGTTCTGCAGAAGTTACTAAGCGGTGGGGGAGGAATGGAAGAAAAAATAGCGGTGAAAAATCTTAGAGAAATAAAAGAGATCCTTGGCAAGATCCGTGTAGAATACTGGCTTGATCATGGGACTCTGCTTGGGGCTGTAAGAGATGGGAAGATAATTGAATGGGATAGAGATATTGACTTAGGCACAATGTATGAAAGCACAAAGCAGATTGTTTCTGCCTTTCCTGAATTTAAAAAGAGAGGATTCAGTGTATTCCTACACAAGTACAAGAGCATCGTTTCAATTCATAGGTTTGGGTATGACGTTGGAATTTCTTTATATCGTTTAAAAGGCGACGATATGTGGATGAGATCAATTGCAGGAGAAAAATTAATCACGAAAACTTTGTTTCTTTTGCTCCATTTATTGTCAATCAGAGTACGTTCAAAATCAGGAAGAATATTTATTCCAAAAAATCTTAAAAGAGAAAAGCTAAGGCTTTTTTCTATTGCAACATCATATTACCTTGTGTCTTTACTTCCAAGATCATTGAGGCAAAGCTTAAGAGACCTGGTATGGTCGTTCTTTAAAAGAACAGGTGGCAAAATACTTCTATTATCAGTGCCAAAACGACATATTGAAAAATTGGGAACCATTAGATTTTATGGGATGATTTTCAATGTACCTTCGAATGTTGAGAGATACCTAGAATGTGGATATGGCAGTGATTGGAAAACACCGAAAAAGAAATGGATATTCTACAAAGATGATGGTCGAATTAACAAAAAATCATCTTGTCCTCGCGGTCGGCCGATGGATCTCCGGCCTGCTCGTTAAGAATTTGAGGGAGAAACCTTGCATCATAATAGATCGCGACCATCTTATCGACCCGGAGCTGCTTGAAACAAGATATGAAAACTGTTTACTTGTGGATGATAACGCTAAACTTCCTCTATTGCACTGCTTGTATTCTTACATCTCTATGTTCCTTATTGGATTCTGGTTCTAACAATATTAGGCGAACTTGCGAAAGGAATTTCAGTCAGTACATTTGAAATAAGTCACTTGGATTTCTTTCAAATTATTCAGGTAGTTGGTAAATCTATAACGTTGATAGGGTTACTATCTATTTTCCTCTTCACAAAATAAACTTGAGGAGGACGTCTATGGATGAGATCAAAGGTTTGTAAGAAAAAGGAATAATAAATATGAGTCGTCGAATTATTGGAAATTACAAATTTGCTGTTTTGGTGGGAATCCTAATTTCTACGTTCATCTATTTTATTGTCTTTAGAAGATTATTAACATCGCCTGGTTTAATTGAGTATAGAGATATAAGTCCTGGCTATGACAGTTCACACAACTATATACTCAAGTATTCTCACACTTGGGATCCTTACAAAAGCAGCGATAACTTTCCCTATCTTAACGCTCTTCCAATGTACTTTTTGTCAACGTTGGTTAGAAACAGTGTAGTTGAACAACGGTCTTTGTATTTTATAGTCTTTGCACTGATGGGCACAATCATCTTTTCAACAACTTTTGCCTGGTTAAGAGAGAGATACAAAGATTTGATGACCTGCTACATTGCTTCAACAGTTGCCCTGTTCATCTATACTCTAAATCCTTGGGTAACTAATCAGATAACTCATCCTCACTATCTTTGGGCGTACGCTTTTACCCCCCTAATATTTTATTTCACTCCCAGAGCCATTAATCAGACATCTCGAACAAAATTGGTAAAATATTCTCTAATATTGGGTTTGATCTTATTTCTAACCACAACTTCGTATGTTGGAATCTCCATAAATGTCCTTTTCTTTGTTTACCTAATCATTTTCGAGATTTTAATCAAAATAAGAAGGAATGATGTTAAATCATCCATTAGATTGACGGTTAATGGAGTGATCCTATTCGTTTTAGCTGTTGTTTTAGCCCTTCTCCTTTTTTCATTCTATCTTCTGCCATACATTGTAGAATATCGTGTTCTCATTTCGCCAGAAGCAGTTACTTTGTATAAAACTTATACTCCTACATATCTGGATTTTTTGAGAGGAAGTGCGGAAAGAACCCTCTTGCAAGCAATTAGGGGGTTAACTCTTTGGTGGGGTGAACCACTTTATAGCCTAAGTAGCGGTTTAACAGTTTTACTTATTATTTCAACGATAATAATCCCCGTCTTTGCGTTCCTAGCACTCATTCTTAGACCAAAAAATGAAACAGTTATTTCCTTAGCCATCCTAGCATTGATGTTGATGTTTTTAGCCAAAGCGTCAAATCCCCCCTTTGGCAGTTTTTACACATGGTTATACTTTTTGTTTGAACGTCAACTGGGAGGGTTAGACTTTTTGAAGTTTTTACAATCCGGGATGCCCCTACTCTATCTTACATACGCTTTGTTATGCGGAATTACAATGACTCAAATCTCAACTAGGCTGTGTCCACAAGGATCTTTTAAATCAAGGTCATTCAACAAAAGATTTATTGTTACAATCCTGATAGCAACCCTGGTAATTTGTTCCACTGCTTTCAACTCTTTTCCATTGCTTACCGGTGACCTACGTGGTTCTCTCACGCCTGTCGTGTTACCATCTTTTTACGGCGAGATGAACGATTTCTTAGAATCTCAAGAAGGAGATTTTAGGGTTTACTGGCTCCCAAACAGCGAGGATGTTATTTGGAATCCAAGTAAAAATGCAGTAGATCCATGGTCACAGCGCGGTGTTAAACAGTTGCCGTTGTGGGCCTCTTCAAGACCGAGTACCGCGGGAGGCGGGATTCTTCATTTGGGAAAAGAACCAGAATGGAAAATGTTTGAACATTTCATTTACGAAATATTACAGATTGGTGAAATTTCATCAGCGGGGAAATTGTTTGGTTCAGAAAATGTGAATTACATAATATATCACAATGACACTTTTGACTATACTGAACACCAACACATTTTGGAAAACCTATTCAAGCAAAATGATCTAAAACTTGCCTATTCTAATGAATACTTGTATGTATTCGCCAATGAGCATTCCTCATCATATGTCTATTCCTCGGATAAGGCTATGCTAGTTGTTGGGAGCTTAGATGTTTTATCACCATTGTGCAATTTCGATTCGTATATTCCTTACAATTATCCGATAATTTTCCTAGAGCAAAATCTTCTAACAAAGACCGAACTAACAAATTACCTGAGCTTTGCAGACTCCATCTTATTTTATGAAGATAAAGATTTCGACGACCTAGTTTTGAGCTCAGTGAATCGAGAATATGTCTACACGCTAGCAGATTACCTCCCCAAACCATATAAGCCATCGACTTGGATAGTTGACTACTTCTATAGTAATAAATGGGTTAATCGCTTGGTTAGTCCAACATATTACAATGGCTCAAGATACGACTTCGACCTAAGTAAAAAAATAGTTATTGCCGAATCAAAAAATGCAAGCCTCAGTTTTCCAATAAAGGTTTCAAGCAATAATTTATATGAGGTTTGGGCAAGGTTTCTACGATCTCCATATGGTGGCAACGTAACATTTATGATAGATGACGCTAAGTACTCAGAGTTATTAACAAAACCAAATCAAGACTTCCTTAAAGGTTTTAAGTGGATTAAGTTATGTAATGCGTCGTTGAACGAAGGGGAGCATAAAATAACCATAATTAACGATTATGGCTGGAATGCCATAAACCTCCTAGCAGTTATTCCAACTGACAAAATGGAGCAACATAGAAGGGATCTACTCAAATCTCTACTAAGTTCAGTTATTCAGTTTATCAATTTGAAAACACCACTTATGATGGATGATTATCCCGGACCAGTTAATATATCAAAGGCATCCGAGTTCTATGTTCCTAAAGACCAGAAATATGCAGTGGCTTTACAAACTAACCTCGCATCCGATCCTAGTAACGTAACTGTGAGGATAGATGACGCTAACTACACATTGAAACTAGAGAAAAACGGCGTGAAATGGAATTATGTCAGCCCAATTGATTTGAGTGAGGGGTGGCATAGAATTATTTTACAATGTGAAACGAAGGGTGTTGAACTGCAAACGCTTTTCATATATTCGATTGATGAAGAGTATGATGAGTTGCATACTTTAGATGAGGTTTTCCAAAAGGATTCGTTGCCTTTTGTTACTAAATACGAGAAAAGAAATCCTACTATGATCACAGTCGAGGTTAACGCCACCAACCCATTCATACTCTCTTTCGCAGAAAGCCTAGACCCACTCTGGGTCGCTCACACCGATGACGGCACCAACCTCCCAAAAGTCAACCTAAACTCGGTCCTAAACGGCTTTCTTGTGAATAAGACCGGTTCCTACACAATCACTATCGAATTCATTCCCGAGAGATACTACCAAATAGGCATCATAATTACCCTGGCAACACTTTTCCTCGTCTGCTCCAGCATAACGTATTTAACACTAGAAGACAAGATACGAAGGCGTCTAAATGGATTCAAGTCACGCATCATCTGACCCGAAGGAAAATCTTCCCAACATCTTCATCATAGGTGTAGACGGCGGAACATTCGAAATAATAGATCAAGGCGTTAAAGAAGGAAAATTGCCCACCTTCAAAAAACTGATGGAGAAAGGAACATATGGTAAACTTGAGTCCGTAATCCAACCACTTACCGCCCCTGCTTGGGCTTCCTTTCTAACGGGCCAAAACCCTGGAAAACACGGAATATTTGACTTCTACATTCAAAGGAAGGAATCATACGAAAGAAGACCAGTCAACGCTGGAGACATTCCAACAAAAACATTCTACGAAATTCTATCAGACAACAAGAGAAAAGTCTGCATCATCAACGTTCCGATGACTTACCCCCCAAAAAAAGTAAATGGCTACGTCATATCTGGCATGCTGACGCCAAAAGGAAGAAGATACGCTTTCCCGCCTAACCTGCAGAAAAAACTCTACTCCTTGGATTACGAGATAGAAATAGGTGAAGCCTACAGCGGTCATAACAAAGAGTCCTTCGTCAGAAACATCGAGAAGCTCCTAAAACAGAGGAAGAAGACACTATTTTATCTAATAGATAAAGAAGAATGGGACCTTTTAGTATGCGTCTTCAGAGGAACAGACATCATCTCCCACGCCTTTTGGGGGAACAAAGATGCAATTCTAAAAGAATATAAGAAAATCGACGAAATACTAAAAGACCTGCTTCAAAGAATCGACGAAAACGTGATACTCATAGTTATGAGCGACCACGGTTTCGGCCAGGAAAAAAGAGTGGTCCACCTGAACACTTGGCTAGCCCAACAAGGGCTCCTAAACTTCATCAGCGCCACCAAAACATCGTTGAAGAAACTCTTGTTCCACCACAACTTCACACCAGACAGAATATGGGAATTAGTATCCAAGACGAGAACACTATACAAATTAGTAGCAAAAGATCTAGGTACCAGAAATCTAATGGCCAGCCATTTTTTCTTATCATACTCGGATGTTGATTGGAAGAAGACTCTCGCATATGCTTTTGGAAGCGTTGGAAGCTGGGGATTGATTTACATTAACAAAGAGGGGAAGACTCCCCAGGGAACTGTAAAACCAGGGGAAGAGTGCGAAAACCTGAAGTTGAAACTGACAAACAAACTCTTTCAATTGCGAGACACCGAAACCGGAGAGAAAGTCGTGGATAAGATCTATCAGAAGGAAAGAATATACTCTGGAAAATTCGTGGAAAACGCTCCCGACATCATCGTAAAGTGGAAAGACGGGTACATAACCTACCCATTCTTTGCCGGAGGTGGAAAAATCTTTACAGACAGTCCTCAAACACGGACAGGCAACCACCGCATGTATGGCATACTATTTGTTCACGGGTCAAACGTAGTCGAAAACAAGATCATTAAAGAAGCAAGAATAATAGATCTCGCCCCCACAATTCTTCATATTATGAAGACCCCGATTCCACGAGACATGGACGGAAGAGTTCTAAAAGAGGTTTTCGAGAAAAACTCAGAGTACGCTAAAAGAAAAATTACTTATGAGGAAGCTAATAAGGAAAAAGAGAGAATTATGAAAAAGATTAAAAGATTAAAATATAGAGCACATTAAAAAGAGTTTATATTGTTAGATATCTTCAAGGGGTTAAAGCTTATGAAGAAAATCCCGATTAATATTCCCCGAGACCTCTACGAAGAAATTAAGTTTCGAGTTAAGGCAAGTGAAGGCGAGTTTAGAAGCGTTGAGGAATACGTCACCTTCATACTACGCGAAATCGTGAAAGAGAAGGAGCCAAGGAGGGTCTATACGCCCGAAGAAGAGAAAGCAATCAAAGAACGCCTAAGAAACCTAGGGTATCTCTGAGTTTATAACTTAATTTTGAAAAGATATTTAGAGTTATATTGCGCACGAAATGAGAAAGGATATAAAAATTGAAAAGGAAGAAAAGAAGTTTCAACGGTACTAATTGCACCAGAAGATATTAAAAAGATTTATATCCGCCGTTAAAAGTAAAACTGCACCAAGGAAATACGTCAAAAGGATGCGCGCGTCATGAGAATTTATGGGCCGGAATATACATGATTTTTCATTTTAACATTTCCAGAGGCGAAGGAAGTTGAGGAATGAGGATAATGGAATACTAATTATTCCTTGTGCGGGAGTAGGTGAAAGGCTCAGACCGATAACATATCAAACTCCCAAAAGTTTAATAGAGTTCGGAAGGGAAAGCATTCTAGAAAGGCTTCTGAAAGCGTTTGCTAAGGAGGGGTTAAAAGAGACTGTAATAATCGTAGGACATTTCAGCGACCCGATAAAGAAAAAGATAGGCAAAGAATTTGAAGGTATGGACGTTAAATTTATCTACAATCCGTTTTACCCCATTACCAAACAAGGACATTCTGTTTGGTTAGCGAGAAAGTATTTCGAAAATAGAGTTACTTACCATGTAGACGGAGACATTCTTTTAGATAATCGTCTGGTCAAAAAGATAGTTCGTTCCCAATACAGGAATTGCCTTCTTGTTGACGATATGGTGGACATCCCCTATTTGACAGAAGAAGCAGTTGTTGTAGGTCAAAACGGTATGGTGAAGTGCATAGCTTGGGACGAAGAAGGCCAAGCCTTATGGAAACAAAAGATTCCTAACATAGTTGGAGAAAGCGTTGGAGTAATTAAGCTTGGTCCAGAAGCTTCCACTGCTTACAGTTATGAATTGGATAGGTTCTTGAGGAAGGGGAAAACGTATTTAGAAGCCATATCTGCAATTTGTTTAAAGTTCGATATTTGGTATCTTTCAACCGAAGGTCTTCCGTGGATAGAAATAGACTACCCTCCTGACTTGGAAAGGGCAAAGTCGAAAATATATCAGGAAATTTTAAATAGCGAGAAAGAGGTATGATTTTAAACGTCCTAGTTATCTCAATGTCTGCTTGGGATAATAAGCGGAAACTTGGAATCATACCAAGTATTTGCTTGGGACTATAAGCAAAAAGGAGGTATGAAATGGAAACGAAAACTAAGATTTTGGTAGTGGTTGTTGTATCGATAATTGTTGTAGCAAGTATAGGAGTATATTTGCTAACTAGATCTTCAGGAATGGAACTCTTGATTTATACCAGCGATTCAGGAATAGAGCTGATGCTTGAGGCGACTATCCCTGCATTCACAGCTAAAACTGGCATAAAAGTTTCCTATGTTTGTCCTGGCGGAAGCGGAGCGGTAATCAATAAAATTATAGCGGAGAAAGACAATCCTAGTGCAGATATAGCCATAGCTTCGTTGCCTTCAATGTTGGGAGGTAAAATAGAGGGAGCTTTAGAAAGATACGTTTCTCCAGAAGCCACACATATCCCAGATGCATTCAAAGACCCTGACAGATACTTCACGGGATGGTTTGCTTTCCATACAGTATTAGCCTACAATCCAAACCTTGTGACCGATCCACCTGAGAAATTCACCGACCTTTTGAATCCTGAATACGAAGGCAAATTGGCTTACCCAGATCCAACTACTTCTGGGAATGGCTTGAGGTTCTTGTGTGCGCTGATTAAGACAATGGGCGAAGATGAAGCATATGCTTTCTTAGCAGAACTTGAACCTTATATAGCCAGACACGACAGTCTTCCTCTCGGGGAATTCATCGACAAAGGAGAACTTTGGATTCAAGTCTCAGACGATTCAATAATTACTTCTGAGGTAATGGAAGAGCATTTGACAGACCAATACATGTGTGTTACAGAAGAAGGTGCCATAGCAGGTTACGTTGCCATTGCAATAACAAAGGATGCTCCTCATCTAGAAGAAGCTAAACAACTGATAGACTTCATGCTATCCGAAGAAGGGCAAACGTATGTGACAGAGGGATACGGATATCCATGCAGAGAAGACATGGAAGATTTTATACCCGAAGATTTGGCAAATATATGGGAGCCTTTCTTTGGCGAACCTGTGATATCTCTGGACTGGGAAGAAATATCTGAGAAGATGGAAGCTTGGAAGACAAGATGGGCTGAAGAAATTCAACCTTTAGGCGGATAGAATGGAACAATATGGGAAGTATCTATTACTCGCTCTTGTTGGGGTAATACCGATACTTCTCTTCATTTCCCCTCTTTTTCTCGTGACAATAAATTCTTTTTTTGCAGGCGGAAACTTTACGGTTGAGAATTACATAAAATTCTTGTCTTCGAAAATGTATCTAAGGAGCCTTCAGAACAGTATATTAATAACGTCAATAACAACCATTGTAATTGCACCTATAGGCTTATCAATTGTTGTAGCAACACGAAAGCATGAAAAAGTTAAAAGAATCGTAAAACTTCTTACTTCATTACCACTTGTGTTTTCCTCCTATGTTTTTTGCATAGCTCTAATCTATATTTATGGTAGAACTGGTATAGTAAACCATATTCTTTCTATTGCGGGGTTAGAGTTTCCAATCTCTAATCTTTTGTATTCTCTAACAGGCATCATTTTTGCCAATATCCTTTTCTTCTTACCTTATTTCATCGTTCCTTTGTTTTCTTCGTTCGAAGAGGTGAACCCTAACCTCGAAGAAGTTGCAGAGAGTTTGGGGAGCCACGGCTTCCATAAATTTAGAAGGGTGATTTTTCCTCAAATCCTTTACGGCTTACTGACAGGGGTCTTAATTACATTCTTGTTGGTTTTCAACCAGATAAGTGTCATATTGGCATTGGGGGCAGGGAGGACATATACTCTGACGTATCAATTGTTTGCCCAATACGAAGGGTTCCAATATGGCATGGCTAATACGATAGCAGTCGTTTCTATTGCCGTTACCCTCTTAGTCACTATTATATTCCAAATTGTTTTAAAGAAATCGTGGAGCAAAAAATGAGAGAGAAAATAATTTTGATGTTAGTATTGCTATTCTTGGGTGTTCTAATAATTTTGCCTTTGTGCGTTGTATTTCTTCTTAGCATCGTTCCGAGGTGGTCTTCGGTCTTTCCAACGTCGTTTAGTTTCGAATGGTGGTTGGCGATATTAAAACCGAAATTTACAAAAGTAATTTTAAATACCCTTCTGGTAACAGCTGTGTCTACCTTAATTACTGTTGGATATGCAATAATTGCCAGCTATCTATTTGCCTTTTATGACTTTAGGGGAAAAGAAATTCTATCAAGCCTAATTCTTTCTCCTACCTATGTTGCTGGAGTTGTTCTTGCCCTTGGATTGTTGACTATGTATCCTCTTATCAGGAATACTTTTTGGATACTGATGTTGGGACATTTTGTAGTCATTTCCCCGATAGTTTTTAGGTGTGTGTTATCGTCTATGATAAAGATACCAAATAACTTGATAGAGGCGAGTTACAGTTTGGGCTCTTCTAAAGCGAATACATTTTGGAGGATAGTGCTACCCTTGAGCAAACAAGGGATTTTATCAGGGACAGTGCTTTCGATAGGAACTAATATTTCAGAATTAAGCGTGAGTTTGCTTCTATATGGAGCTGGATGGGCAACAATTCCTATACAGATTTACTTAGAGAGAGGATGGGGAATTTTAGGCATTGCGGGCGTTCTTTCAACTATCCTAATACTCATAACTCTGACAACAGTTTTTTGCGTAGATTATCTTGGAGGAAAGAAACCATGACCGAAGTAAGGGCGGAAAATCTCAGCAAATCTTTTGGCGACACTCATGTAACGAAGAACCTCAATTTTACAATTAAACATCAAGAATTTTTGACCTTGCTCGGGGCTTCTGGCTGTGGAAAGACAACGACTCTTAGGTTAGTATTAGGAAGCATTTTTCCTGATAGCGGAAGAATCTATTTTAACGGAGAAGATGTTACGGACATACCTTGTTATAAACGAAACGTTGGCATTGTTTATCAAGACTATGCTTTATTTCCTCATCTAAATATCTACGAAAATATTGCCTTTGGCTTGAAGGTTAAAAAGGAAAAGAATACCGAATCGAAAGTAAAAGAAATAATGGAGACTTTGCAAATCTCGGGGTTAGAAGAAAGGTATCCTCATCAAATAAGTGGAGGGCAACAACAACGAGTGGCTTTAGCGAGAACTTTAGTTGTGAGGCCTAAGATACTTTTACTCGATGAGCCCTTGAGTAACGTTGATGCTAAATTAAGATATGAGTTGAGGAACGAATTGAAGAAGATTCAGAGGATGATGAAGATTGCAACCTTGTATGTTACTCACGACCAAGAAGAAGCATTAACAATTTCCGATAGGATAGCGATAATGAATAACGGTAGGATTATAGAGGTTGGCAAACCACGTGATATATATTTTCATCCAAAAGAGAATTATACGAAAGAATTCATGGGTGTGATTAGCAAAAGGCTTAAAAATTTAGAGCAAATAGGCATTAGGTAGGATAAGATCTGTCTGGTCTGACAATCGAAGAAATCCGTTCTCGTTCTGAATTCAACCGACCTTTGATTTTAGTCGAATACAGTGTTTGGGTGCTATGGTAATAGAAAAAATTGCATATTATTCCGCGCGCGCGAGAACCTATGACCTTGTCCCCACAATTCTTCATATTCTAAAGTTACCATTTTCTCATGACATAGATGGCAAAATTTTGAAGGGTGTATTTAAAAAAAATCGTTCAATTCTGTGATGAAAATATGGAAAGAAAAAAAATCATTACGTTAATAGTCATAACGGTTTTCTACATTTCATTTTCTGTTTTTATCTATTCAGCGCTGCTATCTCCTGGAATTATTGTGAACGAGGATCTCACTGAACCGAGAATGCTAACTGAGTTTGTCCGTCAATACGTGCCACTATGGAATGAAAATGGATATAGTAGTATCTATCATTTATCAGAATTAGGTATCTATTCTCCTATCTTTCTCCTCTCCAACATAGTTAATATTCTGACTGTCCACGTGCTCTTTGTATATTTTATATTCTTGTCAGCAATATCTGGAATTTCTATGTTCCTCTTGACTA
>Ga0209636_10004248_pt1 | contig 14591 bp, 14 predicted proteins | sample DeeMarSWOR152_54_FD_187464 | JGI IMG/M metagenome (GOLD analysis project Ga0209636, IMG submission 187464) | Marine sediment microbial communities from White Oak River estuary, North Carolina - WOR-1-52-54 (SPAdes) (version 2) | ecosystem: Environmental > Aquatic > Marine > Intertidal zone >...
ATATCTTCTCACATAAATATCATTATCCAATATTCCTAATATCCGGAAATACTTCTTTTCAAGATTATAGTATAGAAGTTTTTTCATAATCAAATCAGCATTATATTGTCGTCTATTTTTATTATATTCTGTTTCATGTAATGGTAATACATCATCTAGAATTTCTACTGATAAATTAAATTCTTTAAATGACCACTTTAAATCCTTTCTTAATTTTATAAGAATACCTTTATCTAATTCACCGATTTGTTGAAGATATATAACTTTTTTCATTTTTGATTAAATTAATTCCTTATTTATCTTGTTTTTTCACTATTTATTATAAAATATTTGGGAGATTTTTATAAACTTTTACAAAACAAAGTTTAAGAATGAAAAAATTAAAAATTGAAAATTCATTTTAAATTTTGTTATTTATACTTATTAAAAAGTTTTCTCGTTAAAAACTTTTAAAAAATTAATAAGCCCTTCAGAAACAATGGGAGGGTGGTCTAGCTTGGTATGATTCTTGGTTTGGGACCAAGGGGTCGGGGGTTCAAATCCCCCCTCTCCCATTTTTCACTAATTATTTTCTAATAAGCATATCTTTAAATGAGATATTCCTAAAAAAGAACATAATTTAAAGATTTATAGATTCTTCGAGTTTTATTGAATCATCATCTTTAAAATATATTTCTGGGATTAATTCTTGAACAGCAGTGAAAATGGATAATAGTATCGCGGGATTATAAGAGGTTATTCTATAATAAATTAAGATTTTTCTTTTTCTATATATATTTGTTTTATCTTAAAAGGATTCTAGTATCTGATATAAAAATTTTTACCTTTTAGAATTTTGATATTTCTTAATTTTTAGCTGTAGGTTCATTTTGAAATAAAATCTGTTAGTTTTACTAATAGAAGGAAAAAAAATTAAAAAATACTTAAAAAGAATTTTAAAATATATTAAGATTGCTTTTCTCTTCTAATAACAAGTATAATAACTGCTCCAATTGCCAAAAAAGCTGAAGAAAAATTAAAAATGAATTTAACTAAAGCAATCCAAGAATGAGTTAAAGCCAATATGTCAGGAAAGCCTAAAGGATCATTAAGCATAGTAAAAATAAAGATATTCTCTGTAGCATCACAACAAAAATAAAATATTCCAAATAAAGCACCGATATATCCTAATCTTCTCCACCTTGAACTCTCATCAAATTTTCTTGCTAAAATTAAATTAAAGCTAAAATATATAATACCAAATCCTAGCATAAATCCATAGTCAACAATTAACCATATAAAGTAGTAATCTAATTCCTTAGCATTCATTGTACTGAAATGAGATTTAATTACTTCTCCACTAAATGAGAGTTGGCTTTCAAAGAAACTTACGGGATAGTGTGATAATTCATAGAAAATTACCATTAAAGGAATAATTATTATAAATAGTATAATACCAAAAATTAATAAAAAACGAGTTAATTTTTTTGATGGCCAATTGTTAAGTCTATTAAAAAACGTACCTATCATCAACCAATAAGTAGACTATTTTGTAAAAGAAGGAAAAATTATTTAAAAATCTTTTTTAATTCTTTTGAGATTTTATCAATTTTTTTGTCTTAAATTCAAGTCTTGATAAACTAAAATATTCCCACCATAATTTTTCAAGGTACTGATAATAAAGGAATTTCTGTGGAATATTTTCAGGGCTTCTTTGAAAATTTATCATTCAAAGATAAAAAATTGAATTAATAGAATGGGGCTATCATGCCTTATTAACAGATCTAGATTTTCAAAATAAATGGAGTGTTTTGATTAATTGGGTGAAACAAAATTAATTATTAAATTAAATATCTTAACTTTTATTTATGAATCAAGAAGATATTCTTATTAGAAGTAAAAGTTCAACAAGAAAATTTCTAATCTTTGGACTGCCAAATTTAGGAACATCTATTATCATGGGGTTTGCAGATTTTGCACTTTTTACTCTCTATAATTTAGCTTACAATATAACTCCATTTCTCGTTGGAATTGCTTTAGGATTGGGAAAATTTACTATTGCAGCATCTCAGTTTTTCTTTGGATGGATAAGTGATGCTAAATATACAAAATGGGGAAGAAGGAAACCCTATTTAGTAATTATGAGCCCAATTTTAGGTTTATCTTTTATATTTTTATTATTACCTGGTTTAATATTAGATCCTAAGGATCTCAATGCTATATTCATTTGGTTATTATTATGGTATCAAATTTTTAATATATGTTATGGTATTACTTCTCCTTACGGAGCATGGATGGCAGAACAATTTATAGTAAAGGATAGACCTAGAGCATCCCAATACCAACAATTCTTTGGTTTTATTGGATATGCAGTTACTACTGCATTCTCAATGATTGTATTAACAGGTTTTATCATTAATATAGAAGATAATCCTAATTTTATTCCACCAGGCTTTTTTTATAGTATATTAATTTTTGGGGTTACACCAATACTCTTATTTTATTTAACCAGTTTTATAATCTCTAAAGAACCACATTTTAAGATTGATTCAAAAATAATACATAATCTTAAAGTTATTTTAAAAAATAAGAACTTTTTATTGGCTACAGTTATGCAGGGAATCTCTAGTATTGCTACAATAATGATAGTAGAAGTAATGTTAATATTTATAATAGAAGTTTTACAATTTAACGATTTAGATTATTATATAGCCGCTGGAATAATGATTCTTGGCATTTTATTTTTTCTCTATATTTGGAAAAGGATAATACATAAATTTGGAAAAAAAAAGAGTCTTTTATATATCTTTTCTTCAGCAATTATTATTCTTTCATTAACATTAATAGGCTTAATTCCAATGGATTCATATTTTATTTTTGGATTACTTTTTATAATTGGATTATCTGGATGTCTGGGGGGTTGGGCTTTATTTCCAGCAATTATTTATGCAGATATAGCCGAAGATGATGAAAAGAAAACAGGAGAGTTAAAAGCAGGAATATATACAGGTTTTCCAAGTATAACTTTAAATCTTTTTCAAGCTTTAGGAATATTTATCATGGGTATAATATTAGAATTACCTAGAGTAGGTAATTTATCTTATTCTATTGGTTTAATATTGTGGGGCCCTTTTTGTTCATTAATATTTATTATTACTTATTTATTTACGAAAAAATTCATAAAACTTGACTTTGCATGGGAAAAACAGCAGCAATAAATTCCATATATTCCTTTATAAATTAATTTTTTCTTTCATTTCTACAGATTCTTCTCTATTGAAATAAATTTCAGGTATTAATTCTTGTATAGTAGAAAGAAGAGAAAGCATTATAGCAGGATTCTCTGATGTTATTTTAAAATACTCTAGAAGTCTTGATTTTGTTTTAAATTTGATTTGACCATCAAAAAATTTGAAAATTTCTTGCATTTCATTAATGAAATCTTTGTGCTTTTGCACCCAAACTATTATAATTCTCTCTTTACTTTTCCTAACTGTTTTTATTTTTACTTTAATTATCATGTTTGCTACTGTTAAAGATGCTATGAACAAAGATGCTTAAGATATCATAATTATGAATGCAAATATTTAAAGAAGAATAATTTTTTAAAAAAAAGAATATTTGATATTTCTAAGTTTTTTTAGATGTTCGAATAACAATCAGTTTAATAACAGCAACAAATATCCATCCGAATCCAATAAACATGATAAAATACTTTGTTAAAGCAAAAGCTGAGTGTGTAATTGCCCAAATATCCGGAAAATTTAGTGGATTTGAAAGCATTAGTAAAATAAAAACATTTTCTATAGCATCACAAGTTGGAGCGATTAATGCTAGAAACACTATGATAAAACCAACATTTCTCCATATTGTGCCACTCTCCAATTTACGAGCAATTATCAACCCAAGACTAAAAAAGATTCCGCCATAAGAAACCATAAAACCATAATCCAAAATATTCGCAATTCTATACAATTCAATATTAGCTAAACTATTAAAATATTTAATCGCGGTGCCACTAAACGACAATTGACTTTGTATAAAACTTACTGGATATGATATTAAAAATAGCCATGTAAGAAATGGATATACCAGAAATAATAAAATAATACTGAAAATCAGTAGATACTTGGTATTTTTTGGGGATGGTTTTTGAGCTAAATATTCTAATACCATTCTTTTATCCTCCAATATGTTGTTTTCTTATCCTTTTTAATTCCATTTTTACGACATTCATTCTATCGGGACATTCAACTTCAATAATATCAGGATCTGAAGACCAAGGGAATGTACCTCCAAATTGAAGTGTAATGATAGTCGGAAATACATCATGATAAAAAAACCCACATAAACCATTCGCACTATGACCACTTAATTCGAATTCATCACCTATTTTGTGTCTTGCAGTGCAATGTCCTTTTACATCCTTTATGGTGCCAATTATTTTAAACATTCCTTGAGTGATATTGATACACCTTTAAAATTTTACTTTAAAGTTTTCAATATGATATTTTATTGAATCATATTATTTTAATTAAATTAAAAACATAACGATTCTCTATGATGGAATTTTTATTTAAAGCCATAAAACTTTTCAATCTTATGGATTTTGTTACATTGAAGAATTCAATTTCATTAATTCATAAATATTATCAGGAAGATTATCAATTCCACTAAATTCTTTTACAATAATAGAATTAATTTTAGATTTCAATTCCTTTTTAAGATTAGGATAAGTTATTTGATGTTCACCACCGATACTTTCACAATTATCTTCAATTAGGATATCTGGTTTTGCTTCTTCAATTGGTAAATTCCAATCATTTTCTTTTCTGAAAAATATTGGTCCTTTTGGAAAATTATATTTTCTTAAAACTGTTTCATCATTTATAACATTTACAAGAGACTTATGAGAACTAAGATATAAGATCTCGGCTCCTTGATTTTGCCATGTAGTTAATTTTTTAACAACATTACAAATTGGAATGTAAGTAGCAAAGTCAGATATCGAATCATCAACATCATCCTTAACTTGTTTTATAATCTCCTCTCTTGAAAGCCCAAAGGCATTCTTATGCATGATACTGGTTCCATGTAGGAATATTAAAATCCTTAATTTTTTTTTATTTACTAAATTCTTTCTCATTTCTTTCACTCAGAAAGAAATTTTCTCAATTCAACTATTATTTTATCAACTTTTTTATCTTTTATCCAATACCTGATTTTTGAGGATTGTAAGAATTTTTGCACTTTTTGGTTAACTTCTTGTAATTTTTTACGATCGTTCTCACTTAATTGTGGGATTTTTTCTATCTTTTTGGTTATTCTCCTGATTTCCTCTTCGATTAAAGGGATTTCAACTTGTTCCTTCCCTTCAATCAATTTTTCTCGTAAAATTTGTTTGATATTTTTTACCCATCCTTGAATCCATGGATAGCTTCCTTCCTTCTTTGGATCTTCTATTTGGATCCTTTTCCTATTAACAATGATTAAATCATCTGGACACGAATTTTCACAAGCGCCACAATAAAAGCAAGCTTCTTCATTACATGCAATTTTACCATATTTAACTACATCTTCTGCACTTTCTGGGATAAAAAAAGATTTAACTGGGCATATATTTACACAAGCTTTACAACCCTGAGGATCACATTTGTAAAGCATATTTTTTTTAATTAATACTTCCCCTTCAATGGGGGAATCAATATGAAAACATTTAGTAGGACATTCTTCTTGAATTTTATAATAATCCTTTATACTATTTCTTTCGCGAACAGTCAAACATAATTGGCAGATTTTATTCTTTTTGTCTTCGATGCATTTTTCCATATCAATCTTATAAAATTTCCCTATAGATGGAAATTCATTTAAAGAGATCTGACCTTCTGGTTCGATATTCTCATGAAATGCATCTGTTGGACACACAACAACGCATAACATACAATAGCAGCACTTTTCATGGTCAATAAATAATTTTGGATTAGAATCATCTAGTATATTTTGAGCGATTTCAGGAATAGGTCCTAACTCTATAGCATCAACAGGGCAGACTAATTTACATAAACTACAGCCTATACATTTTTTTATATCATAAGTAAGTTTCTTATTAATATCTTTATATTTCCAATTTAAAATCAATTGTTCAGGAGTTACATCTAAATCTTTTTCAATAGATTCTTCTGGTTCCTTGCTTTTTTTCCCCTCTTTTGAACTTACACTGATTTTAAATCTACCATTTATAGTTTTTTAATATTCTAAGTATTTCAAATTATACTAATTAATTAATTTTAACTCATTCGGAATAAAGGTTAAAAAATTAAGAAAAATAAGACTGACTTTCTATATCAAAATCTTGAACATATTCAATTGAGATACCATCAGGTCGTTGTTCTGGAGGAATGTATAATATTGTTAAATTCGGGATATAAGCACCAATACCTCTCTTTGCTAAAATTATAGTAGGATGATCCGCGTCTTTAAAAATATCTTCACTTATTTTTAATGTGATTGCCCTGCATATCTCTTCATCAATAATGCCTAAAGAATGTACATATTCATGCAGTAGAATATGATATGTATATGCACATACAATTTCATACGGTTGAGATTTCAAAATTAGTTTCAATGGTGTTTTGTTCATTACAATATCAGTTCCTGGATAAAAATGCATGCCTCCAATGAAGCTACCACGATCTATTCCCATTTCTACTAAGCCCAAACTTAAACCTGCTCGATGGCGACCTAAAACTCTTCTTACATCTTTTTTTACCTTTTCAAATATTTTAGGCATTTCTTTTTTCAATTCCTGAAATTTCATGTTTTACCTCAAAATAAGTGATAGATTGGAAAAAATTAATTAGAAATCAAAAAACCAATCATCGTCATCTTCACGTAGAAATCCCATCAATCTCGATAAATCTTCTAATAATGGTTTTATTGAACCAAATCTTCGATTACGCTCGAATCTATCCATATCCCCAAAAAATAAATCGTCCATTAAATTATTAATGTTAAACCTTTCGAAGTATCTTTCCGGATTAAAAAACATAGTAAAAAGTATCTCTTCTGTTAAATTTAAACTTTCTCTTAGACTTTTATCTTTTATATCGGTATATTTTGATTTCAACATGTGTTCTAATTTTTCTTTGAATTGTCCACGCATTAAGTTTTTTATCTCAAGTATCAAACATTCTTTTTGATTAAGAAGCTCTTTCCTATTATCTTCTAAATCTATTATATTTTTTTCAATCTTTCTGATTTCATCTCCCAAGTATTTGATTTTATCGTCAGGAGCTTTTAATTTTGAATAATTAATCGAACAAGTCAGATCTCTGAAATCAATAGATTCAAACTGCTTTTCTGCAAAACTCGAAGTATAATTTATGTTATAATAATCAGGAGTAATATCTATTCTAATAGAAATATTGCTATTTATTCGGTATCTGTCACCTCTTGCATTAGGATCATCAACACTTTCAATAATTCCATTATTTTCAAGAAGGTTTAATTGACTATGAACAGCTTGTCGAGATATGCCTAAAGAACTAGCAAGTTCAGGGGCAGAATGCGGAACTTTGGCTAATTTTGATAAAATAGCTCTTCTTGTAGGGTTTCCTAAAATCTCTAATAAAATATCTAAATTAATAATTTGTTTATTTTCATTTTCTATTTCCAATTCGATATTTACCTCTATATAAGAATTTGAATCAAATTATCTATACATTTCTTCTAATCCTTTTGAAGACTTTTGTTCAACCATTTTAGCTCTATCTGCTCCTTTTAATATCTTTTCTGTTGCAGCATCAAACTCTTCTTTACTAATTGAAATATTATTAACTATTTCGGAATTTATGCTCTCAATCTTTTGTTCTAATTCATTAATTTTTTTAATATCCGCATGGTCCAGTTTTAATTTTTCTAACTTATTGTTATAGTCTATAAGTTGCTTCTTTTTTTCATTTACAATAGGAATTGATTTTCTTATTGTCAGTAGTGTTGCTTCTTCACAGATAGCTTGAATATCCGCTCCGGTATATTTGTCTAAAGCTATAGCTAAATTATCAACATTTACATCTTTTGCTAAAGGTTTATTTTTTAAGTGTATCTTAAATATTTCTTTCCTTGTTTCTAAATCAGGTAAAGGTATTTCTATGTGCCTTCCAAATCTACCCGATCTTAACAGAGCAGGATCTAACATGTCTGGCCTATTAGTAGCAGCAAGTAAAATAACATCTTTCAAATCTTCTAATCCATCCATTTCAGTGAGTAATTGAGAAACTACTTGTTCAGTCACTTCAGAACCTGCGAATCTACCTCTTAATCCCGCAATTGCATCGACTTCATCAAAAAAGATTATACATGGAGCAGCTGAACGTGCTTTTCTAAATGTTTCTCGAACTGCTTTTTCACTCTCTCCGACCCATTTAGATAAAAATTCAGGGCCTTTAACAGAAATAAAATTTACTTCACTTTCATGAGCCAAAGCTCTTGCTAGGAGTGTTTTTCCAGTTCCTGGAGGTCCATAGAGAAGAATTCCATTTGGCGGTCTTGAATTTAAATGCTTATATAATTCAGGATATTTTAATGGCCATTCTATCACTTCTCTTAATTGCAATTTCGCATCTTCTAAACCTCCAACATCGTCCCAAGTTTCTGTGGGTTGAGAAATTACCACTTCTCTTAAAGCAGAAGGTTCAATACTATTCAATGCTGATAAAAGGTTTTCCATTTTAATCTGAAGGTTATTTAAAATCTCAAAGGGAATAGGTTTATCTAAATCAATTTTTGGAAGCATTTCTCTAATTGCTAACATTGCTGCTTCTTTAGCTAATGCTTCAACATCTGCTCCAACAAAACCGTGAGTTCTTTCTGCTATTAGTCGAAGATCTACATCTTCACTTAAAGGCATTCCTCGAGTATGAATCAATAAAATTTCATGACGGCCATCAGTATCTGGAACTCCTATTTCAATTTCACGATCAAATCTTCCAGGTCTTCTTAAAGCAATGTCGATATCATTTACTCTATTAGTCGCACCTATTACTATTAGTTCTCCTCGCCCTTCTAAACCGTCCATTAAAGACAATAATTGTGCAACAACCCTTCTTTCAACTTCTCCTGTTACCTCTCCTCTCTTTGGAGCTATAGAATCTAATTCGTCTATAAATATTATTGAGGGAGCTTTTTCTCTCGCATCATCAAAGACATTTCTAAGATTCTCTTCACTTTGCCCATAGAATTTACTCATTATTTCGGGTCCACTAATTGTGAAAAAATTTGCATCTGTCTCATAAGCAACAGCTCTAGCTAATAAAGTTTTTCCTGTACCAGGTGGACCATGAAGCAATACTCCTTTAGGGGGGCTAATTCCAATTCTTTTAAATAATTCAGGATGTCTTATTGGTAATTCTATCATTTCACGAATCCGCTGAATTTCCTCCTCTAAACCTCCTATATCTTCATAACTAACCTTTGCTCTTTCCCTTTCAATAAGCTCCTTATGACTTTTTTCGCTAAAGTCTATCTTCGTATCTAAATGAATTCTAACAGCCTCAGCTCTCGGGAAGAAATCTATAACGACTAGATCTACCCGTCTAAAGTCTGAATGGAAAGTTAATATATCACCTTTCATAATTACACGATTTTCCAAGATTCTGGTTAATTGCTGAGGATTTTTTGTGACAACTGCTTCTTTTAAACCGGCAAAAGTGATTTTTTCAGCTAATTCAGCCTCAATTCGTCTTATAGAAACTAGGTCATCTATCTTTGCATCTAAATTGCGTCTTATGAATTGGTCTAATCTAATAATTCCTGTTCCTTTATCTTCATGTCTTCCAGGGTATAACAAAGCAGCAGTTTTAGAATCATTAATTGGGTGAGAAATTTCTATAACATCACCAGTTTTTAATCCTAAATTACTTACTATATCAGGATCAATTCTTATTATTCCTCTTCCCGAATCTTCTTTAAATGCATCTTTTATTCTTAATCTATTTCTACTGCCTTTAAATTCCTTGGTAAAACCACTCATACTTTTTCACCCTTCTTTTTGTTTTCTTTTCTCTTCAATGTAATTATAGCAATCCCATTATTTACTTCTAAATTATGATTATCTAAAAATGATTGAAATGGTAACTTAATTTCTTTTAAATATTTACGCATATCGCTTTCAGCTGAAACTTTTAACATAGTTGCATCTTCACTCAAACTTAGAATTACATGTCCTTTTTCTATTCCAGGTAATTCCATTATAATTTCTATTTTATCATTAATAATATTTAATTCAGTAAAAGGTTCAATTATATTAGAATCTTCAATAATTTCTGGAGAATCTAGTGTAAGATTCTTAACGTCAATTACTTTTGTTTTTTCTGATTTAGTTAAATTTCCAACTCTTGAAAAGTTTGATAAATTTAAATTTTTAAAATAATCTTGAATCTTATTATTATCAAGGTCTCCTTCAACCTTTATTTCTGGTTTATCCATCCCTGGTTCAAAATGGTATGAAACCTTAAATCCTTTAAGATTCTTATCCTTAAGATTATGATTTAAACCCGATTCTGGTAAAAATAAAAAATCAACATCTACTATATCTGTTTTAAATTTAAGAATTTTCTTAATTTTCTCAAAAAAATCATCGTATTCATCATAATCATCCGACAAATAATTCACCTCTTGAAATTGTAAATAATCTCTTGACAATTAATGCATGATAAATAAAATATAAATACTTATCGATTTTAAATAATAAGAGTCTGAGAGTCTAAATATCATTTTTTTTAATTTCATTTTTAACTTCATTAACAACATTATAAGTTCTATGTAATAATTCATATGCTACCTGAGGAATACGCCAACCTCCTAATCCGCAATCAGGACCAATAAATCTTAACCTATCTCCATACATATTGAGAGCATCATAAAGATTTTTCTTAATTATATCTTTGGAATCAATTAAACTCATCATTCCACTATAAGTTTTTAAATAATCCCAAGAACGTCCCATATCTATAGCCTCTGCTATAATGCTATCTACATTTGTTCTCGTTATTCCTACTCTAATAAATTTGTCATATTGTTCTAGCAGTCTTTTTGAAATTTTATTTGTTTTATCTGCAGCATATTCACAGGTAATAACTTGAATATTTTTTGTTTTAAGAGGAATATCAGCCCGTTTCAGACTATGAATATGTATCTGAGTTGCTATTTCACGCTTATTAATGCCATCTAAACAGGAATCAAATATTTTAACTAAATCACTATCATTAATATTAGCTAAATCTACATACCCAAAAGAAGGTTCATCGATCGAAATTATCGATGTTTTTAGATATTGATTTGAAATAATAGAATTTTTTATAAAGGATTTAATAGATTTAGCGAAATTTGAAGCAATATCTTTGTATACCGTAAACTTATGTTTTTTAACATATAATTCAATAGGCCCTGTTATGCACAATTTGACCCTTAAAGAATTTCCTGTCTCTTCATAGTGCTTTTTGGCAAACCTTTCGAGAATAAACATTTCAGAGATAAATGCTTTACCTGGATCGATTAGATTCGGTTCTATTTCATAATCAGAAATAGGTCTTAAAAATTGTTCATTCATATTCATAAACTGAGGATAATTTATGATCTGAACCCCTGAGTTTAGCTTTAATTTAAAAGCTTCAATTAAGGGATTGATATAATAAATTTCTATACCCTTATTTGTAAAGATATCAGCTTTACCAATAAAAGCTTTATATGTTATCCAATAAAATTGGTTAAATTTTTCTTTATTAATATTCTCAGATAAAGGAAAACTACCAACATCATCTAATTCAGGAAATTCACTCATATTAAATCTTGTATTGGATTATGAGAATTATTAAAAATTATAATATTTCTTCATTAAATAATCTATTTCTTTTTCATCTAACTTAAATAGACGAAAAAACAACATATCAATAATCTTTTTAACTTGTTTTTGATCTCTTTCCTTTAAAGCTACTGAAATAGAATTATCATTATAACTTGAGAAGGGTTTAAGAGATAGGATTTCATTGTTTAAATTATCCAATGCATTAAATTCGTTTGAAAGATTAAATTGGATTAACCATAAACTAAGTAGCTTTATCAATGATATGATTGATCTCTCTTTTTTACTATCAAATAACTCCAAATTTGGAATCATCAATCCATTTTCGAGTTTTGTTTTACTTCTTTTTATTGAAATATTTTTTGCTTTAAATAGAAATTTAACTAGTTTTGAATTTAAATAAGCAATCAAAAAATAATAAGTGCCTTTATCATAATTCGAAATAGGCCATAAAAAGTAAGTATCTGATGTTGCAAAATAAGGATTATCTGTAAAACCGAACATATTTATCTCGGAAATATATTTAAAAAATATTTTTGGTCCATTATCATAAAAAGGTTCAAGATCAACCAATTTTTGTCTTCCCTTATCATCAAACTTGATGATAAAACTTCCTCTTCTGGGAAAATAAATATCAGATGGATTTTCTTTTGCATTTAGCAAAATTTGCTTTAATTCTTTCTCATATTGACGTATATACAAAGATAATGTGGGATATTTCTGCTCAATTAATTTATTTCTTTCTTCAGGATTCGATACTGCAAATTCATTCTTATTAAAATAAATTAAATAACTATTAAAACCGTTATTTTCAAACCCATAAGGTTTAATACACTTGCTTTTATAAATTTTTTTTAACCTAACTTTCTCAAGATCCTCTAATGTATAAAATTCTCTACCAATCTTAATTGAAATATCCTTTCCATTTACTTTAATATTATTTCTTGGTTTTAAAATAAAAATATCATCTTTAATTAATATTAATCCATTTCTAACAATGAAAAAATCTTTCAAGTACATAGTTTTGTCATTACTTCTACAAAATCTTTTAATTTTGTCAACAGTAATTTTAACTTCTTCTGGAAATAATAAATTCCAACTTCTTTCCCTAGGTAAGTCATTATTAGAGAAACTCGATTGATATCTTATAATATGAGGTGAATAATCATCATGGATAAGTTTTTCAAATATTATTTTATTATAGCTCTCATCAGAAAGTGAATAAGAATTTTTTTTTTTGATATTTATAACTTCAATATTTTTATTTACATTTTTGAGTTTCTCTTGCTCTGTTTTTTTCTGAAGAGTAAATATACAATTATGCTGTCCTAAAGCATCTTTAAAGATTTTTAAATTAGATAAATCAATATATTGTTTTAAAAAGCATTCCTCTATTATATGTGGTTTTAAGTATTTTATCCCCGTTTTATTAGATTTTGTAATCCAATAATTAGTCGTAATGAAGGAAAGGAACCCTCCTGGATTTAACATTTCTATACCCAAATGAATAAAATAATAAAATAAATCCATATTACCTACAAAAAATTTCCTACAAATAGGATATTGCTCATTATGGTTTCTGAAAAGCTCAGAATTATAGTTTTGTCCCAAATAGGGAGGATTTCCGATAATTATATCGAATTTTTCATTAATATCTGCCCCTAGATAATCTTTAAATCGAAAATTTACATGTGGAAATAAACTTTTAAGATCTTTTTTCAAACTAATGTCAATTTCGTATGCTGTGATATCATTGAAATCATGTTTAATAAGTTGCTCTAAAAAAACGCCTGTGCCTGTAGCAGGATCTAATACTCTCAGATTCTTATACTCTTTATTAACTACTTGATTGTCTCGTCTGTTATTAATAATTTTTTTTATATTTTCAACCATGAATTTAGCAAGGTAGTGAGGAGTAAAAATTTGCCCGATGGAATTATGAACTATAGTATTATTTTTTTTAATAATCATCTAATCTTATTATGAACATCTATCTCTAAAAAGATGATGTTTTAGTTATTAAATGAAATTCAAAATAATTGGGAAAAAGATTACCTTAAAAAAATTAATGATGATGACTATGAGATTCCATTTTAATGTTAACTGGTTTTAGAGAGCCTATTGCCCAACCGGCTACTTCATTTAGAGAAGGATGAATTACCATAGATTTATAAATTGGCATGAAGGAACCTCCTTCTGGGCAAGCACGCTCAAGTTTTGGAATGTCAGTTTTTTCCGAAACTTCAGGTAAAATACAAGTAAATCCCGCATTCATTAGATATACGAATGGCTGTACTAAAATAGCCGCATGAGGGCCTACCACATGTGCACCAAGTATTCTATAGGATTTATCAACAATTAATTTTACAAAACCATCATCTTTGTCATTCTTATTGTAACCCATAGCAAAACCTTTTGCTACTGACGAATAATTCTTAATTGCAACAAAGATTTCATAACCTTTTTCAATAGCTTCTGCTTGTGTCATTCCCACATGACCAATCTGAGGATAAGTAAAAATAGCCCATGGAACTGTGGAATAATCCACAGATTGTTTACCCTCATCAGGACCAAATATATTATTTACACATATTTCAGATTCATAATTTGCTTTATGCCGAAATTGGTATAAACCATTAGCATCTCCTATACACCAGATATTTTTTTTATTTGTTTCAAGATATTTATTAGTTTTAATCCATCCATGACCATCTAAAGCAACTCCAGTTTTTTCCACTTTCAATAAATCAGC
>Ga0209636_10004249_pt1 | contig 14590 bp, 3 predicted proteins | sample DeeMarSWOR152_54_FD_187464 | JGI IMG/M metagenome (GOLD analysis project Ga0209636, IMG submission 187464) | Marine sediment microbial communities from White Oak River estuary, North Carolina - WOR-1-52-54 (SPAdes) (version 2) | ecosystem: Environmental > Aquatic > Marine > Intertidal zone >...
ATCGAAGAAGATGAGTTATTATGGCGCTATACAATCCATAGTAAGATAAGCAAGATCTATCTCATTGATGATTCAGTTATTATGGGAATTACATCCGAAGGGATATTAGGAGTAGATCTTGATGGGAATGAACAATATTGGATTCCTGAGGCCTCATTGAATACTACCAATAACCATGCTTTTACTGATGTTGATGGTGATACGGTACCAGACCTTATTGTTGCGACCATGATTGATATTCGTGCCATTGAACCAATAACTGGTGAAGAAATTTGGGATGTGACACCAGATAATAATCCTCAAAATAAAGGTTATTTTGATCTTACAGTGGGTAGTATTGGGAAAACAACAAGAATATCAGTATGCTCAAGTGACTTTTTAACCTACAAAAATGTTACTATTTTGAGGAAGGATGGATCAATTCAAAAATCATTTAATTTAAGTCATTTGACAAAATTCGATACAAGATCCCGATCTGCCATTGGTGATTTTGATGGTAACCTCCAACTTGATTTGGCTATTGCTATTTTTGATAATTATACAAATGAAAGTCGTTTAGAAGTTTATGATCTCTCTACATTGAATATAATGCTGAATCAGACTATTCCTATTGGTAAAGGAATGGATTTAGATGACTTTGATATTTATGCACAGGATGTCGATGGTAATTCTATAACAGATATTATCTTGCCAATACATGATTTTACATCTTCTACCACTCTTTTCCCGTCAAAGGGTTACACAAGCGCAATATTTGCCATTGATGTGTCTACAGCTGATATTATTTGGCAGAGGTACTTCTTTGATAACATGGTTAAATTTGAAATTAAATCCTACGGTAATACGAAAATTATACTTGGTTACACATTCAATTCAGGATTATTTGGTATATCATTAACAGGAGCTGACATCCTTTGGACAGACTTTGACTCACAATCGGTGACGGCAAATATAGCAAATGCAGATGATGACCAAACCTATATAGCTGTTACATGTATTAATGGGACTGGCCCAATTTTCAAGGTTACTGGTATGTTAACAAAAGCTAACAATACCATCACACCACAGACGAGCTTTGTAAAGACCAAAACAAAAATACTATATACTGATCTCACTTCAATTGATAGTTTCGTGATACCTGTCATAGTGACTAATGACGGGACTGAAAAGCTTTTGGTTGCTTTCAATAATGGGACACTTATTCTGAGAAGCTTTAACCGAGGTGAGATCTGGCGAATTCAATTACTAGCATTTTCAAACATAAGTGCATGTGGTTTAGAGATTGAACCAGGTAAGCTAGGTTTAGCATTTAAAACTGATAAAAGCGATCTCTTCATTCTTGAGGGAACAACCACTAAAGTTTGGGCTCAAGTTACTACTGATGGTTCGATTGCAACTTCGTTATCCTTAGATGGTAGTTCTGACGTCTTATTATTACAATCTATTGTAAACAATAGCGGAATACTCTCACTTTTCAATCCTATCACTAAAAAATTCATCTGGACTTTTACAAGTCCTACCTACTTCACATATCTGAAAGGTGAATGTCTTGATACTTCCAATATTGGAATTAAAACTCATATTGTTGCTTTAGATTTTCTTGGAACAGCAAGTTTGATTGAATTACCGTCAACATCAATTCTTGGAGGCTCTTTCCCAGCACCAGATATGGGTACAAAATGGGTTTTAGTGAAATCAATTGAAAGTAAAAATCAACTAGCAAATATATATCTGGTTTCTGATGGAGGAGAATTACTTCGATATAAATGGCTTTCTAATGGAGCGGTCTCATTTAATTCAATCACTTATCAAAAGGAGATTGTTGCTATGGATATAGTTGATCAAGGTTCCTATTATGATATTTTACTAACTACCCGCAATAATGGTTCACAGGTATGGAAAGACGATGGAAGTATAATAACATTCGTTAGTGAATCGCAATACTATTGCAATGATTCTTATGACCATCACTTTGCTAACATCGATAATAGTGATGAAAATGAAATAGCATTCGTTGTTCATAACTCACTCATCGTCCTTACACCTGAAGGAGCTATCATAGAATCGCATTCATTCCCTGAGGAAATAATAACAGTTAAAAACTGGAAAGTGGATTCCACCATGAAAGAAGCTTTCGTAGCAATTTTAATCGATGGCACAATAGCAGTTACAGATCCATCTGGTAGATTTTTAGGCTTACAGAATGGACAAGCCGCAAGTGTTGATTTTAGAGATAAATCTCCACCTGATCAATCTCAGAATGATTCAGAAATTACTTCTGCAAATGTTGCCAGTAAAACGCAAGTTCTGGAACTTGTGTTTCCTATTTTCCTAACCATTTTTGCTTCATTTTTATTTTTCTGGGTTAGAAGGAAACAAAAACAAAATGCCATTGATAGAAGGAGGTTCCAACCATGATTCATGCAAAGAAAATCATTCGTTATAGGAATATTGTTTTCTCAACTCTCATAATACTTATTATTCTTATAAGTGTTGCAAGTGCTGCTGCACGAAGAGCTGAAATCAATCGAACCAAAGAGACACCTCCTTTTGATGAAAAATATCCTGGTTTTGATTTACCAAGAAAAATAGCAGTTATTTATGATAATAATCATAGTCTACTGATAAATACAGCATTAAATGTTTTTACCTCTGCAGGTATAATCTATCATAACATCCATCTGATTCCTGTAAATAGGTGGAAAGATCTTCAATTATCAATACTTGACAATAAATACTGGATAAAATTATACTTCATTAATGGTAAACTTGATGGGGTTTTGCTAGGCGGAGAAGTTATCAAATGGAAAGAGATCGCAAAAACAGTTACCAACCCCATATCATTCCATATCTTTGGTTCTGGTTCAACAGATCAGTTACGAGCGTTAGTCCCAGTCAATGAAACAAAAGTACGTATTGAAGGAAGTCCTGTTCTTGGTGCAGAACAATCTTATTTTTATTACCTTTGGGAAATAGGTGAAATCTTAGCAGAAGATCCTGGATTGGGGTACCAAAGAGTCGCAGAAGATTTTAGAATCTTGGGAGTCAAATATTTCGCAGAAAATGTCAATAGTCTTTTGAATGGGATAATGGACCCACGTAAAATGGTTAATCCCCTTGGAGAAGAGGATCTTGTGGCTAAACAGCGAGCTTGGGATGAAAAAATGGAGAATTGGTCTGATGCGTATCAATATATGCCTGATCAATCAATCCGACGTTTCGATAATGACTCTATCCCTGTTCCTGAAACACGTGTCCGAATATTTAACGAAAATGAGACTGATGATGAATCAGAATTTAAAATATCTGATATCCCACTCTTCTCAGGAATAGAAGGACCAACAGCAGCTGTCATTGATGCTATTTTATCTGTATTAATTAAGTTTGGTGGTAGTGCACTTGGATTAGATCCCGATACAGCAATTGATATTTGCAATACGATCAAAGATATTGCTATGATTTTCACATCAAGTGATGAGGGAGAAGGGGATGTCAAAGGGACTATTAAAAAGCTTATCAAACTGATTACTGATAATGCACCAATACCAGAGAAAATAAAGCCGTTTTTACCTCTTGTTGTGGATGCACTCTACCTAATTCGCGGAGAGGCGACCGATATAACTGATTTTGCAGGTTCAGTCATTGAAACTATTTTTACAGTTATCGGGGACATTTCGAATTCAACAGTTATAAATACCATGATTAAGGTCTTGAAAGGAACATTACTCAATGGAGTTGAACTAGCAGAAGTAATGATTGAGGAAAAAGAGAAAGCTGCAGAGGAAGGAAAGAAGTTCAATGTTCTGAATGTTATTGTGGGCTTTGCTATAGACAAAATTCTTAATGCTAGCACTTATGCTTGGTGGTCTGATGTTCTTAATGGAACAGATAGCCCGATATTCAAAGAAATTGGTAAAATCATGGGATTTTTATCCCCACTAATTAAAGCTTTTACGACTGGAGATTTTGATGATTTAATGGAAATTATTCCAGATTTTGTCGAATATTTGTTCGAAAAAATGACAAGTCAAACCTTAACGTCAAAAGAAGAAAGTGCAATTGCCACAGTAAGTCAATTTTATCGTACTGCAATGGCTTTCTTTGACGCATTCACTCTTCCTGGGAAAGCATTAGAATATTGGACTACAGCTAGTGAACTCGATGCTCTAAAAGCAAATCAGAAAATGTTTTTCAAGGTAATAGACGCCGCTATACCAATGTTAGGAGTTACCTTAATCACAAACGATCAACGCGTCTCTTCTTTTTCAGAAGATATGGTTTCTATCATTGCAAATGCTTCGAAAGACCAATTAATAGATCGAAATCAGTTGAAACTATTAATTTCCAATAGTATGAGCCAGAACTCTCTTCCAACGGACTCGACTGAAGCTCAAACACTCATAGATGCCCTGGCATGGTTAGGAGCTATTTGCATACCAAGCATGCCAGAACCATTCGCATCCGATATAAAACAAGTAAGTAAACAATTTTTAGACATTACTGCAGTTAATACAACCCTATCAGAGACAAAAGAACAAGTATTTTTCTTAGTTCTAGAAACTATTTTTGGGATAATTGCATTAGGAAAATCTAATACAGCAGCTCAACTGCTTTTAATAGATGACGCAAGTAAATTAACTGAAGAAGATATAGAAGGCTTAGGGGAAAACAATACTCTAGAGCTGAAAGAAATACAATGGGAAATTGCTAAAATCGGAAAAAATGCTGTGACTGGTCTATTTGCTATTTGGATTGACGGATTGAGCACAACAACCACAATAAAAACTGCTCTTAAGAAAGGTATTCAAGTATTTGCAGATGGCATATTGATTGTAACACAAGTACTCATGTCTGCTAAAGGAAATTCAATCACTTCATTTTTACGAGCAGCAGCAATGCAAGCTGGTGCCCTACTCTTTAACTATCTAGGGATAGACGGTATGGCTACAATGCAAATAATTCAGAGTCTTTTTACTGGCTTAATAGGCAATAACATTCTTGGAGGTGATGCTGTATTCAATGCAACACAGACTATGCAGCAACTCCAAGATCTGGTTACAGAAACACTAAAAGAAAAATTCCCAGGTATCTCACCCTCTCTTCTCTCTCTAGCGGAAAAGGGAATATATTATCTTTTTATGATTAAAGATCTTATTACAGGCGGTATCGATTTCATTTTCAAAGAATTTAAGACTTTACTCGCATCATTCCTTGCAGATATAATAAGTGAATTTACAGGGAAAATTGCGGACAAGATTTCAAGCAAACCATTATTAAATCTCGGAGGTGACATCCCTCTCCCGGGAGGAGATGTCATTGGAATTAAACTGTCATTCAATCTGTCTATTGGGTTGAACATATATTGGGATAATGAGGCTTTCAGAACATGGATTGAAGAGATTATTTTCACTGGAATAGATGACTTCAAACTAGATATCCCAGAGTTCTTTAAGAAGATTATAACCTTCATATCATTCGCACCAGTGTTCTCAGCTTCATTAACAGCTTCAACAGTATCGTCAGGGGGTGGAGGGGTATTTGCAGCAGTTCTTGCTCCTTTAGGTGTAGATCTTGAAGTGTGGGGGTCAATTGGATTCTCAATCCAATTATTTGCGTTTTCATCAGGTGGATTCGACCCTGAGGGGTTCATGAAAATTCTAGAATGGCATTTTAGCATAGGTTTTAAAGTCTCAAAAGACATAACCCTCATTGAAATTATCCTGTATTGCACAGGGGGAGGTGCGGCTGCTGCGGGTACAGTTAACAAAGCAATGCAATTTATCGGTCTAGATGTCTTAACATTGACGATCTGGTTGTCTGCTGCATTCGAAATATATCAAAAAGCAGCACATAATGGAGAACCAGCACAAGGCTCTTTAACCTTAACTATTGGGATAGGAGCATTTATCACAATTGGACTAGATCTGAGAATTGTTGGGATCGTATTCAAGATTGGACTAGATATTTATTTGATATTTCATCAAGATCTAACCCCTGGGAATATCGGCCCTTTCACGATAACGCTTGATATCGTATTTTGGGCAAGTCTTGTACTCACATTCCTGTTTTGGGACTTTGAAATTGGTTTTGAATTTCGACCTCCTGGTTTCCCACTAAAGCTTTTACCTCCACCAGAAAGTCCAGAGCTCAAAAAAGATGCGCTCGGATATGATTCTGATAATGATGGCTTGAGTGATGCTCAGGAAAACGAAAGTACATCACTAGATCCATATAAGCCCGATACTGATGGCGACGGATTAGGCGATAAATATGAACTGAAGGTTAGTCTTACAGATCCGGGTAAATACGATACCGATGGTGATGGATTAAGCGATTTCATTGAATGGTATGGTGTTCATTCCCCTCCCAAAGCTGATCCAAATATGTTTGATACTGATATGGACGGATTATCAGATGGAGAGGAGGTATTACTTTATGGAACTGATCCCAACTCTCGTGATACCGACGCTGACGGTCTAACTGACTTCTATGAAGTCACTACTGATTGGCCTATCCCCTCCCAGACGAACACCACAGGACAAAACAATACATGGCCAATTACTCCCTCAGTCACAGCAGTAAAAATTGGAGATAAAATTTACGATAACCGAACAGATCCCTTGAATCCCGACACTGATAACGATGGGCTTCTAGATGGCCAGGAAGGACCATTTGGGCCTTGGTGGGGTGACCCAAACAACTACCCAGATGGATCAGATGAGCCAATGTTACTCTTTAATGAAGGCTACACTCATCCCCTTGACAATGATACGGATGATGACTCCTTCTATCAGTACTACGATGGTACTATTGCTGGTACATCCTCATCTAGAATATACACTCGTGATATGAGAGACGGAATCGAAATCAAGGGAATTGCTGCTACCCTTTTTGAAGATGGTGAACCAGTTTCTAAGCTTTTTCATACAAATCCCTGTAATCCTGACAGTGATGGAGATACTGGACAGGGAAGAGAAGCTAAACCTGGTTGTTTCTTGAACTCAGATGGTTATGAATTGAGTTTAGAGCCCTATGCAAGCGACCCTCTAGATTCAGATACCGATAACGACGGATTAATTGATGGACTAGAAGGTACTTTACTTCCAGAGAGAAATTATTCAACGAATTTCTACAACCCAGATACAGACGGAGATTCTCTTCCTGATGGACTTGAACTGGCATTAGGATCAGACCCAAGTAATATTGACACAGATAACGACCTTGTACCAGATGGAGACGAATTCTTCAAATACTGTACTAATCCATTTATGCCTGATACAGATTTTGACGGTGTGAAAGATTATTGGGAGTTGACCATCAGTCATACGAGTCCTCACAGTGGAGATACTGATGGAGATGGATTAAGGGACTTTAATGAAATATTTGTCTATGGTACTGATCCTGTAGATGAAGATTCCGATAATGATGACATCACAGATCGAGATGAATTAATTGAATTTGGTACAGACCCAATGAACCCTGATAGTGACGAGGATGGCCTTCGAGATGGTCCAGAGATCTTTAAATACGAAACAGATCCCAATAACATTGACTCTGATTTCGATTCAATCCTAAGTCCAGATGAAAATGGGGATCCAACATTTTTATGGACTGATTATGATGAAATTCAATATGGAACAAATCCTAAATCAATTGATAGTGATAACGATTCTTTGTTTGACTCATGGGAGTTATACTTAGCCCATGGAGATATTCCTAATTTTGTAAATATACCATTAAATCCCCTTGACAATGATACGGACGATGATGGATTAACAGATGGTAAAGAACTAGTGGTTAGTGAAATAGAAATCCTTGTTTTCCCATTTATTGGCTATCAAACCGTTTTTCCTTATATTACTTCTCCCGTTGACCCAGATAGCGATGATGATGGTCTTGGAGATAAATTCGAAATTGATAACAATCTGAGGCCAGATCTAATAGATTCTGATAATGATACAATTTCTGATTGGGACGAAATCTATAAGCATGAGACTGATTCAAGGAAAAATGATACTGATGGTGATGGCCTTTCAGATAACGATGAAGTTACACAACTCAATACTTCTGCTGGTATTGGTTCGGGAACCAGTTCATATAATCCTCGATACCTAACTAATGCACTCGACCCAGATAGTGATGATGATGGTTGGCCCGATGGTTTGGAGGTTCTTGCTACAGATGGTGATCCACGATATAATCCATATAATCCTGACACAAATAATAATGGTATCTTGGATGGATATGAAAGAGATTTCGACCATGATCTAATTTCTGATGGGGACGAATATTACACCTACAATTCTTATGGAACAGAACATGGGGGTTTCCTTGATTACAGGAACCCTGATTCGGACTTTGATGGTCTTATGGATGGTGATGAGATTCTTGTTTATGGAACACTGCCTTATAGTGCTGATACTGATTTTGATGGTTATAGTGATCCTTTAGAGCTGTGGATTGGAACGGATCCCTTAGTCTTCACATCAGAAGAAGAATTCTTGGCCGCTGTTCTTCGTTTAACTTCACCATTACAAATGAAATCACCCGTACATAATGGAACGTATGCAGCAGGCTCAATATCCTTCGAAATGTTAAACCTGACAACATTAAATCGCGATCAAGTGTATTTCCGTTATAGGATGATATCAGGAAGTGAAACAACTACTCCTACAACCAGTCCCGTAACTAGCCAAGTTCCTAATGACACTACTGCTATTGTTGTTGGTAACTGGAGTGAGAATTACAAGCTAAAATATCAGGGTTATTCTCGTTGGACTCATGGAGGAATAATTTTTGAAGAAGGTGAATATGAATTACAGGTCTTTGGATTAGCAGTTAATTATAGCTATCCAACCTCACCTGATAGATTCATTGACTCCGTTTTACTTGAAAATGCCATCAAATTCCATGTTGTCAAGACGGAAATAGACTGGGGCCCTATTATTGTTGGTGGTTTTGCTGCAGCGGTTTTAATCGCGGGTGCAGCCTTTGTTGCATTTTGGATCATTAGAAGGAGACGTGCCCTTGTTTAGGAGTGATCTACAATGAAAACCAGACAGATAATCCTTTTAACTTTCTTGGTTGCTTCAGTAACATTTACATGCATTAATACTTCTCAAATGATTTCCCTACAATCTATTCCAAAAACTGATCAGGTTAATGATCCAAATCTATTAAATAGCCAAAAAATAGATATGCAAATCCAACAAGATAGCGATGGGGTGAGACTCACTCTGGACGGAAATGGCCAGTCCTTAATCTTTAATTCTAATGATTTTTTGAAAGATATTTCCATTCAACAAACGATAAAATCTATTTCAATCATTAATGCTCCTAATAGTACTATTGGCAAAGTTCTTAACACCCCTATTTTGTGCCAAGACAGCCCTTACTCGATAATTGCAAATAATACAATTGCAAATGTCACAAGATCTTCCTATACATATGGAATAATGCTTGATAACAGTCCACATTCGGAAATCTATAATAATACGATTTTCAATGTGACTTCAACTTCTGATTCTGCATCAGGGATCCATCTGGTTAATTCTCAAAATACAACTATCAGAAACAATACAATAGATAAAATTGCTTCTAATGCTATAGGTTATTTTGAATCCAAAGATTCTTGCGGTATATTAATCGATTCTAGCAATGAGGTAGAAATTTTTGATACAATTATTGAAAATTTAGACGATGGATATGGATACGGATGTGGAATCTTAGTAACTTCGTCATTAAATATTGAAATAAATGATTCTTTCATCAATGTTATCCGCTCAAGCTCCTCTCAAGGTATTTATGCAGCAGATAGTGGAACTTCAGTTACGAAAAATAACACTATTACTAACATAACCTCATTTTCGCAAGCTTCAACAGGCATTTCATTACAAAATAGTCCTGATTCTTTATTGATTCATAATAATATTACTGCAATAAGTGGAACAGATCAAGTAAGTGGAGTGGCTTTAGATAATAGTAATAATTCAATTGTTGGAAATAACAGTATTCAAACACTTTCTACCTCTTCACATCTTCGTTTTCTAGTTGGTATAGGTCTAAAATCAAGTGAGGCTATAAGAATTGAATGGAACATTTTAGCAAACCTTGATTCATCAGATTCCGAAGCAATAGGTATTTTTACTGAGAAAAGTAAGAATTTAGAAGTTAATAATAATACAATTATTAATGTTACATCCTCTTTTGGATTCTACTTTATCAAAATCGATGGTGCCTCTATCAGTTGGAATAATTTGACAAATGTACAGAATTTGATTTATATTGATGAGACAAGTAAAAATGTTCTTTATTCACATAACATTGTTGATGGTCAGAATGTTACTCTTCAAACTTTCACAAGACCCACTGATCTGGTTTTTTTAGAAGGGGATACATCATATATTATTTCTTGGATAGCATCAGACCCCAATGCAGATAATTACACCATATATAAAGATGATGTACTAATAGACAATGGAACATGGACAGATGGTTCACCAATTAACCATCTCCTTAATTACCAGCTCCCAGTAGGTGTGAATCATACTTATCATATAGTTCTGACTGAAAATACAGGTTATAATATTACTGACTATGTTTGTGTTAGAGTTATTGAAATAGATCTTCCCCAGCTGGTCAATGCTCCAAGCGATCTATATATTGGGCTTGAGACTACTAATCAAATATTATCATGGAATCTGACTGATAGTCATCCAGGTAATTATACTATCTATCAAAATGGGTCAATTTTTTGGTTTGATTCATGGACCTCGTCAATACCTATTAATTATAATATGAGTAATGATATAAATTTTCTTGGAGTGTATAATTATACCATTATAGCTGATGATACTTCGGGAAACATTATTAATGACACCGTCTTTGTATTTGTGTTAAATGTTACTGACATTTCTATTAAATCTAAACACTATATCATGTGTGAATATGGAGAGACGGGAAATGTTTTAAATTGGACTGTAATCAGTCTTAAAGGTGGAACTTATACCATCTATCTAATAAATGGAACAAAGAAAACTCAATTGACTACAGGGGCATTTAATCCCAGAGAACCTATAGTTTATCCTGCTGATGGACTTCCCATTGGATTACATAATTTTACAATTGTAGTGAAAAGTGAGGGTCGCCCGCCTATCGAAGATTATTTTCTTGTTAGAGTTAGTGCTAACCCTGATATTGAAAGTGGTCAAGATATGGCAAATATAACTCATCAACGTTATTCCGAACCAGTTTATAAGTTTATACCACCAGAAAATCCTTGGCCGCCGATTATTACGGGAGGATTTCTAGTATTAGCTTCTTGTATTGTGGGATATTGGTATATCACTCGTCGTTTAATGGTTCCTTCGGCTGTGAAAAACGAGAAAAAGGCTATTAAGAAAGCTCGTAAAGCAAAAGACATATATGAAGAGGGGAAACGACTTGGAGCTATCGGTCGTGTCTATTTTAAAGCAGGAAGTTATAGAAAGGCAATTAAAAGTCATAAACAGGCACTTGCCATATTCGAAAAGATTGGGGATAAAAAGGCCCAGATAAGAGAGCTAGAAAGCCTAGGAAATGCATATTTAGCCCAAGGAGTTGAAGAAAGACATGACTGAGCCCAATACTTTGACAAACATAAAAACAAAGAAATCTGAACCTGAAATGGACTTATTATTTGAAATTCAGGAAAACTATTTAGAACGCTCCACAAAGTATTTTGAGGAAGCAATAAACATTGCACGTCAAATCAATGATAAACCTACTGAAGCTAGAATACTTGGAAAATTAGCAGATGTTTTTGATAAATTAGATGACTCAACTGCCTCTATTGAGAATTACAAGAATTCATGTGAAATTTATCAGACTTTAGACGATAAAAGTAATGAATTAAAGATCTTAATGAAGTTAGGAAAAATTCAAAGGCTTGCAGGGAAGCTTAATGATTCTAGAGATTCATATCAACGAGCAGCGACTTTGGCTAATGAAAGTGGAGAATTATCTGCCGAAGAAAAATGTTATGGAAACCTAGGTATTGATCACCTAGATAATAATGACATTGAGAAAGCAGAGAATTGGTTTGAAAAAGCTTTGAACCTGAGTAGAAAATTAAATGATAAGAAAAATGAAGCAAAATGGATAAATTATCTTGGTCAATGTTATCATAATTTAGGGGATTTCAAGAAAGCAATTTCATCCTTCGAAAAAGCAATACTTCTAGCAAAGGAGGCTTCCGATAAAAAATTAGAAGGATTGGGTTACGCCCACTATGGGAAAACCAATTTTGCTGAGAATGAATTATCTAAGGCTATTGAAAATCTTGAAAAAGCTGTAGAGATTACACATTCAATTAGATCTAAAGAAGAGGAAGCAAGATATTCAGGATTGCTAGCTGACGTTTATTTCGCTAGTGGTGACATAGAAAAGGCAAAAAACAATTATGAAAAATCAGCTAGAGTGTTAAAATCATCTGATGATAAGAAAGCATTTGAAGTACAACTGGGTAAAGTTGGTACAGCCTACTATGAAATGGAGCAATATCAAAAGGCTAGCAAGCATTTAAAAAAGGCAGCGGGTATTGCTGAAGAGATTGACAAAGATAATGCTATGGAATGGTATGGGAAGTTAGCAGAAGCTGAAACCAAGATCGATCAAAATGAACAGGCAATCGAGCATTTCAAAGAAGCTATAATGTTAGCACGCTCTGGAAAACATAACGAAAAACAAGCAATGTACCACCTAGGTCTGGGGAAGATATATGAAGAAATGGGCAATACAACAGACGCGAGTTCAGAATTCAATAGAGCTCTCAAATTAGCAGAAGAAACAGAGGATAAAAAAGACAATATTGAGGTACTAATAGCTCTTGGAAGAACACAATATGATTTATCAAAGTATGATAAAGCTCTATCTTATTATAATGAAGCTCAAAAGCTAGCGGAAAAGATAAGTGACATTGAAAGTCAGATTCACTCATTAGAACAACAAGCACAAGCGCAAATAGCATTAGGAAAGCCAAAACAAGCCCTAACAGCCTACAAAGCATCATTAGAAATAGCAAAAACTATTAAAGACAAAAGTGCAAAGATTGATGCAGTACAACAACACTTAGGTAACATAGGTAACGTACATTATGATAATGGGGAATATAGATTAGCTAAAAAACACTATAAAGAGGCTTTAGACAAAGCGCAAGAGATTGACCTAAGATTATATGAGGGGAAGTGGACAGGATCACTAGGGAATATCGCTATTGCTGAAGATAATATCCCAAATGCAATTGATTATTATGAAGATGCTTTGAAAATAGTTAAACACTTAGGTATTAGAAAAGAAGAAGCACGATGGTTAGTGAAGCTCGGGTACGCTTATGAAAAACAGGGAAGTATAAATAGAGCGATTGATCTTAATGAGAAAGCCTTGAAAAAGCTTTCAGATTTGGATAAAGAGATTGAGGAGGAAATTCGCATAAACCTTGGTTCAGAGTACTTACAGACAGGTGATTATTCCAAATCTATCAAAAATAGTGAACGTGGGATTCAGATCGCTGATGACCTTTCTCTAACCGTTCAGAAAGGAACCCTATATTCCAATCTGGGTCAAGCCTATTTAGCCCAAAACAAAAACCAAAAAGCCATTACTTCCTTTGAAGAAGCATTAAAAATTGCTCAAAAGTATGATGAAAAGCAATCTCAACTAAAACATTTAATAAATCTAGGAAGAAGCCACTTAAAGAGTGATGAAAAGAAAGCTATAAGCTTCTTTCGAAAAGCTGTAGGCATTGCTTCTAAGGTCGAGAATAAGGAAGCCGAAGAAAATTTGTATATAGATATTGCTGATGCCTACCAATATGTTGGTCGTTTTGATCTAGTTAGAAAAAATATTGAAAAAGCCTTTAACATGGCTCCGACAAAAGAACGTAAAGCAAGATGGCGTATTAAACTCGGTGACATGCTTTCCAAGGGGGGAAAATACAAAGATTCTCTTACAGAATATGAGAAATCCCTCGAGTATGTTAAAAGCATGGATGAGGAGACCAAAGGAGAATTATATGCAAAAATGGGTCTTATGATACAAAAGACTTCAAGTGCAAAGGATCAAGTGGAAGAAGCAGTGAAATATCTTGAGAAAGCTATATCTATCGCCGAGGAATATGACAATAAGCAAAATCTGTGTAATTGGCGAACAGCAATTGGCAGCCTTTATATGGATCTGGAAAGATGGGGGAAAGCACGCAACATTATCGAATCAGCTTTGAGACTAGCTAAGGAGATTGGTGATAAGAATAATGAAAAAATAAATTACTCCAATCTGTCAAAACTAACAAGATTAGCAGAGATTCAAAAGGAAAAAGATGATCTTACTGGAGGATGAAATTATCTTTCCGGATATCTTCCTAATATTGTTCACGAAATGGTTATTTGAAACAAAGAAAGAGCAAGAAGTATAATTAATATTCTATTATATATCTAGGATAAGTAGATTTTGCTCTTTCTGCAATGTCAATGTCTATTTCTAAAGTTTTGAAAGGATTCTGGTCATCAGTTTTTTCAAGGACGTTACCTTCAGGATCAATTATCCATCCCACTCC
>Ga0209636_10004251_pt1 | contig 14589 bp, 10 predicted proteins | sample DeeMarSWOR152_54_FD_187464 | JGI IMG/M metagenome (GOLD analysis project Ga0209636, IMG submission 187464) | Marine sediment microbial communities from White Oak River estuary, North Carolina - WOR-1-52-54 (SPAdes) (version 2) | ecosystem: Environmental > Aquatic > Marine > Intertidal zone >...
TGTTTCCACGCATAACCCATCCAGGGTGATGTTTTTAATTAATCCCCTGGATTTTTGCTCCACTTCGTCTTCCCTACAGATTCTCAGCTCGACTTCAACTGGAACCCTGGGAGATTTTCTTCTTTCCTTTTCCTTCTTCATCAGAACTTATATTACTTATTCTCTTTCAAGATGTAAAGAGCTATGATTCATATTTCCTCACGTGTGAAGACTTGCCAACTTGTAGTGTTGTTTCCCTGTCGAAGAACTAGATAAAAGACAAAATTCTTAAAACCCCGAACAGCATATAATCCGTTCTACTCACCGATGGCAGTTTTTTTCCTAATTCTTTTAACTCTTTGACAAAAATAAAATCCTGGTCGGCATTGGATAGAAGTTCTTGAGCTTTTTGAAATTCTTTCTGCGCTGCTTCAAGTTTATTATCTATAAGATGAATCTTTGCCATATTAATACGAGCAGGAGCATAATTGGGATTGTATTCGATGGCTTCCTTCAGCAACTCAGATGCAAGACTGAATTCTTTATTTTGAATAAGAATTCTAGCGTATTCATTGTAAAAATAAGGAACATTGAACATCGAAGCCCAGAATCCCATTTTATCCTTTATTTTCTTGCCTTCTCTGACATATTCCATAACCTCGCTTGTTTTATTATTTAACTGCGCGTTGAGTATCTTTAAATGGATATATAATTTATAAATTCTAAAATATTTTGTTGCTGTCACTTCACTCCCAGTTTCCTCTCTATGCTTCGCTAATCTTTTATCCATCCACTCAATCATTTCAGCTAGCTTTTTTGAGTCATTCTGCTCAAAAGCAACGAGCCCGCGAAGCCAGAAAGGCAGATTAGGAGACTCATCAACACAATCCATGTATTTCTCATCTGAGAAGTAATGAATAACTGGATCTAATATCTGAATTGATTTCCTATGATCTCCTCTAAAATATTCAATAATCGCCTCATTACAATGGATATTGAACTGAGTTTCCGGTGATTTAGTGATATTGAATCTTTCCTGCAGCTTTTCAGCAGCTGACTTAAGTGCTCCCTCAAGGAGATAATTATTAGCAAGCCTCGTGTAGAGGTAATCAAGGTCAGGATCAAGCTCTAATCCTTTTTCGCAAGCATCTATGGCTTTATCATATTCACCGGCAAACATATACCCACTGGCTAAACTATCATATGAATTCGCTTTGTCATCCAATTGAACATATTTTTTAAAATGCTCTTCTGCCTTCTTATGATCGCCCAACCATGCATAGCAAAAAGCAATATGATTATGGGCAACTGCGTAGTTCGGATCTAAATCCAAGGCTCTCGTGTAAATTTTAATTGCCTCATCCGGCTCGCCAGTACGGAAATACGCTTCAGCATGTTCATAATGACATTCCTTCTTGAAAGGAAATTCTTCAGCCAGTTGCGCTGCGTATTTGCGATAGTCACTGCGTCTAAAGTACAGCCGTGCCTCTAATGCCCTGAGCTTAAGCTTATCATACTCAATAAGTCTGGCTTCATTCTGAAGAGCTATTTTAAGGTTCTTTTTGGCTTCTTCTCTGTATCCACCACCAAAATCCTGAGCTTCTGCGAGCTTTAAGTACGCCAGGCTAAACTCTGGATCATCATCGACTGCTTTCTTGTAATCTTCCCTAGCTTGATTTATATCTAACTTATTCCACGCTTCCTCTCCTTTTAAAAAACTCATCAAGGCATAATAATTCTCTGAGCTTATTTGAGTAAAAGTTCGTTCGCCTTCAATTTTTCCGATTTTTCCCTCTGATTCGCCAGAGATGTAGGAGTGGATCTCTTCAATCTTATTATTCATCAAGTCATATATTCCTTTGCATTCAAATCTCCTTAAGGGCAGCGTTTTCCCCTTTTTTTTCATTGAAATGTCAACATCGAACCCGCCCGTCACTTCATCGGCATAGATATCACTGCTGATCTGGATAAGGGGTTCTTTTGGCTTCTCATCCACAAACTCAGTCCTCTCTTTGTAGGTCGTATAGTCTTCCTGAACAAGGACAAACATATCTGTAGACGATATAAGAGACCGGTAGAATATATACTCTATAACATCTTCTGGAATATCCTGTAATCCATGCGTTGAGACTTCTAATGAAATGATGTCTCTGTAACCCGCATGACCAGGTCGCAGCTGTGACTTTCCTTTCCATAACAAGGTATACCCAGCAAAGGCGATGAGTCCGACTAAAATCAAGGCAGCAACCCATTTCAGTTTGAACCTGTGTATTATACTGACTCTTCTGCGTCTGACCTCTTCCCCGCGAAACCACCGCCAAGATACAGTCGTGACCATCCCGACTATAAGGGCAGCTATTATGATATCCACGGTCGACTTGGGAAAATGATAATGGTTCACAAGAATATGGTGAGCAAACTCAACGAGCGCGACACCACCGCCCGCAAAAGCTGCAACGGTTTCAATGATCTTTCTCTCTTTCAATTTGCGCCAGAATAACCAGAGTGAAGTAGCCTTTCCCTCGATAATCATCTCTTTAGTGGGAATATCTTTTTCTATCTTGACCAGCTCTTTAAGGATATCTTGTGTGTTCTGGTATCTTTTATCCTTATTCTTTGCCATGCATTTGAGAACAACCTCATTGAGTTGCTGAGGTATCTGAGTATTGAATTCTTTGGGCTCACGAGGCATCTCCGTCTTATGCTTCACGGCAACACTCAGCGGAGTATCGCCTTCAAAGGGAACTGTTCCGGTTAACATCTCATAAAGAATGACTCCAGACGAATAAATATCGGAACGTGGGTCGATCGTTTTGCCTTCAACCTGTTCAGGGGACATGTATTCAGGAGTGCCGATCATCGCACCTGTATCAGTCAATCCCTTTGATTCCTGAAAACGGGCAATCCCAAAATCCATGATCCGCACATTCCCGCTTCTATCGATCATGATGTTCTGCGGCTTCAGATCCCTGTGCACGATTCCCAGCTTATGCGCTTCACTCAGTCCTTCATAAGCCTGCTTAGCTAAGGAAATCGCTTTTCCGATGCTTAGCTGGCCCACCCTCCGAATCGTACTTTTCAAATCTTCCCCATCCACATATTCCATGGTGATGTAGTAATTTCCAGCTTCTTCACCAAGATGGTACATGCGGCAGACATTTTTGTGCGAGATCTTCCTGGCGGTTTTCAATTCATGCCGGAAACGTTCAATCATAGTCTCATCAGAAGCGATCAGGGGATTTAAAAGCTTCAAGGCCACCATTTCCTTGATTTCTCTATCAAAGACTTTGTATACTCTGCCCATTCCTCCCCTGCCGAGCTCTTCCACAACCTGATATCTTCCAGCAAAGGAGCTTCCGACGGTTAATTCTATGACAGGTAACTGCAACGTCTTTGTGAAAGAAGGAGAAGCCCCTTCTGGAGTCAGAATTTGAGTGCCGCATTTGTTGCAAAATTGACTATCGGAAGGATTATTGAAATGACACTTGGGGCACTCCATTTGCCTCCTCTCCTTGAACCGACTTGGCAAAAAAATAACAATTCCATAGAAAATAGTCAAGTAGGACATTTAACTTGAACTCAATTCAACAATTTATGATACGGTTAAAATCATTTTACCTTGACATATCTCTCCATTAAACTACTATATTAATAGAGCGCAAACTGAAAAAATAACAGAAAAAACAAAGCTATAAGTGAGGAAATACAACTATGCGGAAAAACTCCAATTATTTCCCAAATAATATATTCAAAAGCACAATAATCCTCATCTTATTTATTTTCCTCTTTTTTTGTCATCTTTATGCGGAAGACATCCAGTGTGTATGGACCGATGTGGAGAGAATTGTGGCTGTGGGAGACTTGCACGGCGATTATGACCACTTTATAACAATACTGAAAGACCCAAAAATTGGAATCATCGATGACAACCTCCACTGGGTCGCCGGAAAAACCCATCTTGTCCAGATCGGCGATGTCATGGATAGAGGGGATTACGCCAAGAGAATCTTTGATTTTATCAAGGATTTGGAGAAAGAAGCCGAAGCGGCAGGGGGAAAAGTTCACATGCTGATCGGCAACCATGAGGAAATGAATATCGGTGATTACTCCTTTGACAGACCAAGGTACGTTACTGTCAAGCAGTTGCTGTCTTTTCTTCCTCCCGAATATGTCGAAAAAGAGGAGAGAAAAATCAGAAAAAAGCTAGGAATCCCGCCCCCCGATGAAACGGACTCCAATTCGCCTCTAGATCCGAACATTGAAGCCTTCTGGCAAGAAAAAATGAAAAGATCTATGAATGTCACTTATATAACGAAGGCTCATGTACGATGGCATTATTTAAAAGCATTCAATGAAAATTACGCCCCATGGATCCTCCAGCACAATGCCGTAATCAAAATCAATGATATTGTGTTTGTCCATGGAGGAATCAGCGAAACTTATTCGACTTGGTCATTAAAAGACTTAAACGACCAGCTTCGCCAGGAGCTCGAGATGTTTCGAGTTTTCCGTTTACGTAACGAGTATCCCAACAGGCATTATGAGATTGTCTATAACGAGAATGGTCCGCTCTGGTTTAGAGATTACTCCTACAGGGGGCCGGAATTTGAGCCGACTGTGGATAGAATATTGATGAACCTCGGTGCAAAATCCATCGTCACAGCTCATACTCCTCAAAGGATTAAATCCGGAATCGACATGAGCAGATATAGCGGAAAAATCTGGATAATCGATACAAACATCTCTAGAGCCTACTCTGAAGGCAATCTCAGCGCTCTGATCATTGAGGATTACGGAAAAAAGTTTGAACCTTGGGTTAGACCTCGGTCAAAGGATGACACCTCGATCGATGTCAATCATGAATTAGAAGGAATGCCCCTGGTTGCTTTTTTACTGAATAATACAATCCAAACTTTTGCCTTATTGGGCTCAATCTAGATCAAAAGGCCTTCGTGATAAAGGAGAGATCATGAAAATTGAAAAAAACAGTAAACTCGGTTTTATAGCCTGTGTTTTAATCATTATCATAGCCCTGAGTAATTTCCTCCTTGCCGATCAAAAGAGCTTCAACCAAAAAGAAACTGAACAATACTTAAAAAGAGCCAGGATTGAAAGCGATTGGAAACCCAGCGGAACGAGAGGAGATTCTTATTTCGTGAACCTAGACGACCGAGGAATCAAAAAAAGAGGATTTCTTAAATTTACGAACAACCTCAGACCAAAGGCTCCCACGGACAGCTACATCTACGGGCTTGCTGCGTATGAGCTGGATAAACTGCTCGACCTCAACATATATCCGCCTGTCGTCGAACGGACAGTTAACGGAAGAAAAGCCTCTCTTCAGATACTAATAAATCGGTACTTAGATGAAGATGAACGCAGGCTCAAAGACATCACTCCCCCTGAACCCGAGAAATTTTTTAACGCGCTCGAAGAAATAAAAATATTTGAGTATCTTGTATACGACACAGCACTATGTTTACAAACAGACCCTCAGGATGTTTTGATTACAGACGATTGGAAGGTATGGAGAGTTGACCTCTCCGAAGCATTCGAGCCAACCCCAGAATTAATAAAGGGATGTGAAATCACTCGCTGCTCGAGGAAGCTGTATCAGAATATGCAGCAAATAGAAGACAAAAAGATAAGATCGAAGCTGAAAAAATACCTGAATAAAGATGAAATGAACGCTTTGCTGAAACGAAAAGAGATAATCGTCGAAACCCTTCAAAAACTCATAAAGGAAAAGGGAGAAGAGGCAGTCCTGTTCGAGTAGAATTTTTCTCCTGGCTTAATAAAACTTTCTGTGCACAAAATCCACTCCCCTTTATGGAAATCATGCAAACCAAAAAAAGTGACCAAATAATGTGCAACCTCTCAGAATTGTAAAAAAATCAATTTTTTAAAAACATAAACCCAGCATTTTTCAACACAGATATTCACAGGATTAGTGGAAAACAGCGATCCCTGAATCGCCCATCTCAAGGTTGACAACCCCCTTCAATTTCAATATAGTGCTGATAAATTTGACCTGATTGCGCTTGAGAGTGTCTGTTTCTATTCCGCTGTTTTTCTCAATCAGAGAGGGATACTCCCGGTTAAGGAAAGAAATCCTGGTGTTAGATTAATTAGGGGAAAAAATAAGGAGGGGATTCCATGAATATGATAGAAAAAAAACCGGGGATTGGTAATCGCATCCTCAGGATATTCAGCGATGTCAAGCCTGGAGAATCGATAACCGTGTTAATCTTACTTCTTGATATCTTTCTTCTTCTCCTTGGCTACTATATCATGAAGGTTGTACGGGAGCCGCTGGTTCTGGTTTCCGCAGAGCGAGACTTTCAGATAATGCTTAATGCCAATCTTCCCGAGTGGCTCATCACCATACTGACAAAAACAAAAGGACCTCAAGTCAAAGCCGGTGCTGCAGCCTGCCAGGCACTTCTTTTGATTGGTTTCATACCTCTCTACAGCTGGTTCGCATCAAAAGTGAAACGGCTTTATTTTCTTATTGGTGTCACTGGATTCTTCATTTCTAATATAATCCTATTTTATTTTCTTTCATTAGCCAGAGCCCCTTTCCTCGGATTCATATTCTATATCTGGCTGGGGATATTCAACGTGTCCATGGTCGCCCAGTTCTGGTCATTTGCCAATGATATCTACTCCAAGAAAGCGGGAGATAGGCTCTTTCCTGTTATTGCCATCGGCGCCACAGCCGGGGCACCGGCTGGCTCCTATATCGCCAAGACGCTGGTAAACTGGCCGGCTTTTCAGACAATTTTATTAACAGCGGGAATTCTATTACTTTACCTCGGTCTCTCGCTTGTTGTTCACTTCCGAGAAGTCCGAGCGAACCAGGAAAACAGGGAAGTCACAGTTCTGAAGGATGCACCACTTAAGAGAGGCGGCGGCTTTGCACTCATATTTCGTAACCCTTACATCCTGCTCATTGCTTTCCTTCTCTTAATCCTGAACCTGGTCAACACGGGCGGGGAATTCATCCTCAGCGATGTCGTTATGAGCACAGCAAGAGTGGTGTCTCCTGACAATATGGATTCATTCGTCCAGGGGTTTTACGGCAGTTTCACTTTCTGGGCAAGCATCATTGCATTCCTTCTGCAGGCGCTTCTGGTCTCCCGCATCGTGAAACTCACGGGAATCAAAGGCGTCGTGCTGATCCTGCCGATCGTCGCTTTTGGAGCTTACGGATTTATCGGCTTGGGTGCTGGTTTTGCATTGATCCGCTGGTTAAAGACGGCCGAAAACGCAACCGATTATTCGATCATGAACACAGGAAAAGCTATGCTCTGGTTGCCCACATCCCGTGAGCAGAAATACAAGGCCAAACAGGCCGCAGACACTTTCTTCGTGAGGTTTGGAGATTTTACCGCAGCGATTCTTTTTATCGTGGGGACCACCATGCTCGCTCTCGGGGTGAGAGAGCTCGCTGGGATCAACATGATCATCATCGCTGTCTGGTTTGTCCTCACGTTCTTCGTGTTGAAGCATCACGACAAGCAGCTGAGTCAACAGACTGAATAAAAAAAGACTCGTTGTCTTAATCGCAGCAGTCGGGCTGAGGCGGTAATACAGAAATAGAAATGCCGCCTCTTTCACAATTGATTTAGCGCAGGTCCTTGACTCGGAGTTCCCCCTGAATCCTGGGCAATATGCAGACAGCTATTGTCGTCCCAGGCAATTTCCTCCTGGTCACCCCCGAGGAAAGCGTATTCCTTGACCATTTTTCCTCTGGCCATTATCCTTTTCAAATTCAAAAAAATGTATACCGCTCAAGAAATGCATGCCAATTGAATCAACTCTTATGATTTGATTTTTTGGGGAAATAGGATTATATTAGGAGCAAAAATTGAGGGGAAAGCTTTGGAAAAGGAGATAAGGAAATAATGAGACGAAAAATCATGCTTGCCATATTCCTATTCATCCTGACAGCCCATATCCATACCGCAAACGGCCAGTTCACATCTGAGGAGATTGCCCAGAGATCCCAATGGGAAGATTTCCTCAAGACCGCAGAGATCATAGAGTTTGCTGACGTGGGAAAAGGCGTGACCAAGCCGATCTGGCTCACTCTGAAAAAAGGAGATGTGGTCCGGAGAGCTGTCTGGAAAAATCCCAAGGGAGTCAAGAACGGCTACCTCGAGGGATGGCAGTACGAGATCGCCGCTTACGAAATGGACAAGCTTCTTGAACTGAACATGGTATCACCGACCGTGGAAAGAAAATTCAAGAAACAAAGAGGATCGCTTCAGCTGGCGATTGATGTGCTCTACGACGAACTCGAGATCCAGGAAAAGAACATTAAGTTTCCCGAGGAAATGATCGACAACAGAAGCGACAGGAAATACATCATAAGAGCTTTTGACAGCTTGATCGGCAATGAAGACCGGACTCAAGAGAACATCCTTATCAATACAAGCTGGCGGTTGATTCTCATCGACCATTCGCGCTCCTTCCGTTCTACGCGGATGTTCACCAAGCAGCTGATGTACGGGAAAAACGGCATAAAAGGTGATCAGCCTATCAGAAGACTTCCTCGTTCTTTTGTGGAAAAGGTTAAGGCGCTGACTTTTGAAAGAATTCAAGAAGCAGTTGGCTCTTATCTCACTAAAAAAGAGATCAATGCTATCATTGCCCGCAAGGAGCTTCTTTTAAAAGAAATTGAAGAAATGATAAAGGAGATAGGCGAAGATAAGGTTCTATACTGACTTCAATATTCTTTTCATTATTTTAGATAAATTCAACAGTAAATCTTATTAAAGGAGAGGAGGATAATGAAAAAAAGGAGCCTGATTTTCACCCTATTCATCATCGTCCTGGGATTTGGTTTACAGTCCATAGCTCAATTCACTCCTGAGGAAGTCGCGGAGAGGGAGAAATGGGAAGAGTTCCTTCAAAACGCAGATGTCGTTGAGCAAGAGCAGATGGTGAGTCGGGAAGCAGTCACCAGCCCCTGGGTACTCACTCTAGAGAAAGACGGAGTGCGCAAAAGAGCTTTGTGGAAGAATCCGGAAGGACGCTTATTGGGATATGTGGAAAACTGGAAATGGGAGATTGCCGCTTACCGCTTGGACAAGTATCTGGGGCTGAACATGGTCCCTCCCACTGTGGAGAAAAGATTTCAGGGAAGCCGGGGCTCATGTCAATTGTGGATCGATACCAAGATGAGCCTCAAACAAAAAGTGGAGAAAAAAATCGATACTCCATCCTACAAAATTTTTCCCTGGAACAGAGCGCTATTTCTCCAGCGTGCTTTTGACAACCTGATCGCCAACACAGACAGGCACCAGAATCAGTACCTCATCACCGAGGATTGGCGGATGATCTTGATCGACCATTCCCGCACTTTCCGGACTGATAAGAAATACACCAAAACGCTCATATATTCCGAAAAAGGCTCAGAAAGCAAATACCTCATGAAAGAGCTTCCGCGTGCTTTTTACGAAAAATTGAAGGCTTTAAACCAGGAGGTGGTCCGAGAAGTAGTCGGCGAATACTTAACTGATAAGGAGATTGAAGCTGTCCTGATGCGGAGAGACCTTATGGTTCAGTGGATTGAAGACCGCATCAAACAGTTCGGGGAGGATAAAGTCTTATACGATTAGAAAGAAGCTTTTGCTTCTTTAAGATTTTTATAGATCGTGAGAACATTCTGGTTGTTCTCGCGTTTGTAATCAAAACCATCCATCAGCGTGCGGGAGAGGAAAACACCCAACCCGCCTTTTCTCTGATTCTTGATGATCTCGTCAATATCCGGGGGCTTTAATTCTCTAGGGTCAAAGGGAACACCTCGATCTCTAATTTCAAGATAGATCTTGTCCTTATCCTGCCAGGCTTTGATCATGATCTCCCCGTTATTCTGGGGATAAGCATACCTGATGATGTTCACGCATATCTCCAGGAGAGCGAGTTCGATCTTGAAGTAATCTTTATCTGAGATTTTAATCCTCTTGCAGCAGGATTTCAGGAAATCTCTCATCCTATCCAGTTCAGATAGGTTGCTTTTGATCCTTAAGGTTTTCATCTTGATGTATGTCTCTACTACCAGTTGACTGTAGGGAGTTGTTTTCCTCTCTTAATCTTTTTGGGCGCGATGTTCAGAGCCAAAAATTTAGCTCCTGCATAATTTATACGAAAGAAAAAATGATGTCAAATGATAAAAAAGACCTATCTCAAAATCCCGCTTTCAGAAGCAAAGAAGGCTGCCCATCGATAGGACGGGTCCAGCTCAATGGCCCTCAAAAGGTACTCTTTCGCCCGGGCTTTTTCCCCAAGTGCATGACAGGCCATCGCAGCCCAGAGGTAATACTGCGGATTTACTCTCTCATACTGCTGGATGTTGATCTCACTTTTTGCCTTCATTTCTTTGAGCATTTCATCTGCTTCTTTATCATGGTCGATCCCTCTTAAAGCGAGTGCCTGGTAATAGGCATTCATCGAGGGGATTCCGGTCTTCTCCTGCAAGGCTATTTTATAATATTTCTCAGCAAGCTCTTTCTCTGCCAGCTTCTCATAACACAACGCTATATAGTAGTATTCTCTGATGAAAACAGGATGAGGAGGTTTTCCTGTGCCCAGGTTTTTGGGATACTCCAAGGCCGCAAAAAGGTCATCGAGCGCTTTCCTGTATTTTCCTTCGTTCAAGTAAGAAATAGCTCTGTTCAAAAGAGCCAGCACGAATACTTCCCGGGCACCGGTCCATCCCTCCCAGGGAAGGAAGGAATGGGTTTTTAAAATTTCCAGGGCCTTTGCGGGCTGACCTGTATCCACATAGTACTGGGCTCTTTTAAGAACATAGTTGAAGTTCTTTTTGACATTTTGAGGAGCCTGATCATAAAGCGCAATCCGTTTTGAATGATCCTTGTTGATGGCATAAAGCTCATCCAGAGCCACATACAGACGATAATCATCAGGAGAGAGAGATACGGCCTTCTCGTACATCTCTTCAGCTTTTTTAAAATCTTCAAGTCTCTTCCAGTAGATCTCTCCAAGATTCCTGTAAAGCACCGGAAATCCAGGGGCGAATTGTTCAGCTTTTTTAAAGAACTCCAGGCCCTCTTCCCACCTGAGCTCTGCCGTAAAAAGATTGCCGAGATAATAAAAAGCTTTCCAATCCTTATCGTTATAATTGAGCGCAAGCCTGAGTACGTTCTCTGTCTCTACTCTGAACGGAAAAACGTAATCAGGGCGGCAGGAAGAGGCTTTGGTAAAATAGTCCATAGCATCCTGAGTCTGTCCCAGGCAGTGTTTCAGAAACCCGAGATAATAATAGACGATGGGATGATGAGCTGCACTCTCACTCTGGATGTAAATCTCAAGAGTATGCACTGCATCCTCCATCAAGTTCATTTCCAGAAAGTCTGAGGCTACCTCGAGATAATACTCTGGATTCTCTCCTAACAATTCGAGCTCACTTCGCCCTGAGAGAAGCTCTTTCTCTATCAAGGCCAGGGGTGAGATCGGGTCTTCCCCTAAAGCTTCTTCGATCAATCTCTCAGATTCATCCCTGTTCCCAAGATGTCTCAAAACAGCTGCAAGCATGACCTTTGCTTTGATATCACCGGGATTGTTCCGGATGGATTTTCTCAACAGCACACAGGCATTCAAATAGTCTCCTTCTTCCAGCTCCAGAGAGGCCAAGACGTAGGGTGCCACATGCCTGTAAGCCGCTCGTCTTGAGACCAGGTAAAGATCTTCCTTGGTCAGCTGCGTGATGCCCAGCCTTTTCCTGGAAAGAGCGCTGTAATAGCGGGCTGTATAATCATCTTCATCTCTTTCCAGGACCGTTTTAAAAAGTTCAAGCGCTTCTTCAGTCTTTCCGATCTTGTAATGGAGTATTCCCAACCAGCGCATCGCAGGAGTTAAATCGGGGTCCATTTCAAGAGCCTCCTTAAAGTGGCCCATCGCCCTTTCAAGGTTCCAATGTTTGATCGCGTAATATCCTTTAAGAAAAGAGATCTCCGCTGATCGTGTTTTATCTTCTGGAAAACTCGGCTGGAGTTCTAGCGGCGGAATCTGCGGTTTCTCTGTTGTGTAATCGATGATTTTCTGGCCGTCCTTATCCCGAAACTCGAGCACCCAGACATCTTTTTTATCCTTCACGGGAACGCTCTTCCGATAAAATCCCTTCGGGGAAATATCCAGCTTCTCGGAAAAGACCTGTTCATCTTGGCAGAGAAGCCTGACCTCTGCTTCCTCGAATGATCGAGTTGTATTCAAGGCGATGAAGACCCCGTCATCCCTTAGCTCAAAATTCAGAGCTACGTCAGGATTGGCCTTGACAAACCCGTGCATCTTCTTCACCGGGTACCACCATTCATCCCATCCTTCAACAAGATGGGGCTCAAAAATCCAGGTATCTCCTTGGGTGAGGAGCCTGCCAGCCTGTACCTCTATGTACTGGCCGTCTTCATCCGTCAGCAGGTCCTCCCAGATCATGCCGCTGGGAGCTGTTCCCCAGGTCCAGAACTTCTTTCCCGGGCTCTCGAACCGGGAAGCATAATGGGCTGTCCCGTTATCTTTCTCGGAGTTGTACGAGCCGTTGAAGTCTCCTGCTGTGCCGCAGAAATAATCATGCGCCGAAGCGGTATTCTTATACCAGGAGACATCATTTCCGTCATACACAGGCCAGGGAATCGGATTTCTTCTGCTGCCCGCAAATGTATAATCGGCAGGTGGAAAAATAACTCTTGTATCCGGCCAGGCGTGGGTGGCTGCGTTGGCCCAGAAATAGCCGTTATTATGAGTCAGGGTTCTGTTAAAAAGCCTGATCCTTGTCTGGAAATAAGATCTGTCGGGAAAAAGTGTGATGAACACCTCCCACTTCATCCTCCTCACCCATTCTTCAGTCCCGACCACACAGGTCACGCTTCCATCCGCATTTTTCAAGATCTTACGATTAACCGGAGAAAACGTGTTCACAGTATGCCCCAAAGTCGGAAAATTCCACTCAATACCTCCGGACAGCCAGGCCCCCCGTAAGGCCACAAGACCGGGCTTGATCACATGATTATAGTAGATGAAATCGAAGTTGCTGTTCGTCTTGTCCACGGCGGCAAGGATGCGTCCCCCTAAATCAGGCAAGATCAAGATCCTGATGTAATCGTTCTCCATTTCTATAACCCGGTGAGCCTTGATTACTTTTTCGCGGGTTATATCCGTCTGCATGGAGTAGGGATAAACCCTCAAATTCCAGAGCGGAGGATTCGGGTCATCAGCCCCTGTGACATAGGTGGGCAAGTTCATCTCCATCTCACGGACCTTCACCTCTCCAAAAATCCAAAGAGAGAAAAGGAAAAAGACCGTTGTGAATACAATGATTTTTCTATTCATTGTTTCCTCCCTCTGAAAACATTTAACTCATGAATTTGAAATTTCTCTTTAGGGTTGAGTGGCTGATTTGAATGATGGAAGCTGTCCTTCAATGACTCCAATATAAAAAAGCAAAATCAAACTCTGGCCTGCTCAGTATACATCATAAAAAGCAACGAGATAAAGCGCAGGCGCAGGCATCTCTTTTGACATTGAATTTAGCCTGTGCTATAAGCTTTTAGGCATCAGACAGATTGATTCCTGCAGATGTCACTTATGGAATTCGGCCAATTTTTCAAGAGAAAACTCCCTTGGTGAAGACAGAAAGGATAAAACAAATCCTGATATCCTGCCTGAGGACGCGTTGCATCCTGGCCGTCTGTTTGTTCGGTCTGTTCCTCTTTGGATTAGCCAATCCAGCTGCCGCAGAAAAACTGGAGATCTCTGCATCTCTAGACTTCTGCACTGACTATGTCTGGAGAGGCCTGGTCATAAACGACACGGCCGTGCTCCAGCCTTCTCTCACTGCCTCTCTAAGAATGGCCAAAGTTGGTACTTTTTCTCTAAACCTTTGGGGAAACTACGACCTCACGGATGCAAATGAGACAAAGAACAAATTATCCGAAATCGACTACATCGCTTGCTATGCCTTTCCAAATGGCCCTTTTGGATTGGAAGTCGGGATCATTCATTACACGTTCCCTGTTACTACCGATGAAGCCACGACCGAAGCCTATGTCAGGGCAGGGTATGAACTTGAGGCCATCCCCCTGGCCTTCTCGCTGGGCATTTATTATGACTTTGATGAAATTAAAGGCTTCTATCTTTTGGGGAAAATCGAGTCTTCGATCACGCTAACCCCAAAATTAAACCTGGATTTTTCCTTTTCCGCCGGCTACGGAGATTATGCTTACGTTGGGGAATATTTCGGCTGTGGGGAAAAATCGCTCTTCCTGGATGGCGTCGTATCTGCAGTCTGGATCTACAAATTGTCAGAGCGGATTTCCCTCTCGGCCGGAGGACAGTATATGTTCCTGTTCAACGACCCTCGTGGACAATTCCTCTCAGAAAGCAACCGCAAGAAGTTCACTGGAACAATAAGCCTTGATTATGATTTTTAATAAAAAGGGAAAAAGACTGTTAAGATACTCGTCCGCGGATAAACCAAAATCCTGATGACTCTTGGCCCTGAATATATTTTACTTGGTATCCACTCCGAACAGCTGGACTCTGCTGTTATCCTTCTCAACGACATAGACGTAGCCCCGGCTATCCACG
>Ga0209636_10004252_pt1 | contig 14589 bp, 8 predicted proteins | sample DeeMarSWOR152_54_FD_187464 | JGI IMG/M metagenome (GOLD analysis project Ga0209636, IMG submission 187464) | Marine sediment microbial communities from White Oak River estuary, North Carolina - WOR-1-52-54 (SPAdes) (version 2) | ecosystem: Environmental > Aquatic > Marine > Intertidal zone >...
TTGCCTGTTTGGGTGCACCGGGACTACGGACTGCCGGCATTTGTTGACGCGAGTACCCTGGTCATCGCCTCAAGCTATTCAGGGAACACCGAAGAAACCCTCTCTGCGTTCACCGAATCACTAAGGACCCCGGCCAGAAAGCTGGTCATCACCTCTGGCGGCAAACTTAAGCATTTAGCCGAAAATGAAGGCATTCCTGCTTTCGTGGTAGACTACCAGGCGCCTCCCAGAGCTGCCTTCTCCCACAGTTTTGTTCCTCTGGTGGGCATTTTTCAGAAGATTGGTCTGCTTAGAGATAAGTCGGCAGATTTGCAAGAGGCGGTGGATATTCTGAACAAACTGTCAAGAGACTTCATTGAAACCAGGCCCCTTGCTTCTAATCCCGCAAAGCAACTGGCAGACAAGCTGTGGGGACATGTAGCAATCATTTATGGAGCAGAGATACTTTCAGAAGTAGCTCGGCGCTGGAAGGCGCAATTTAACGAGAACAGCAAGGCCTGGGCTTTCTTTGAAAGTTTCCCTGAACTCAATCATAATGCCGTAGCCGGCTACGAATTCCCCCCCGAGGCAAAGGAAAGGTTATTCGTGCTTTTGCTGCGCTCCTCTTCACTCCGTCCCCAGAGCCTGCTTCGCTATGAGGCTACCGCTAAATTGCTGGCCAAGACAAGAATCGCTTATGAGTTTGCGGAGGCCAGAGGGGAAAGCGCCTTGGCTCAGGTGATGAGTTTGGTTCTCCTGGGAGATTATTCCAGTTTCTATCTGGCAATGCTAAACGAGGTTGACCCAACATCTATAGATGCGATAAACTTTATAAAGCAGTACCTCGCGCAGTCTGCTATTTCGAGAAATTTAGATTTCTTGAAAGGGCCTAAAACTAAATGAAAAAGACATTATCCCCGATTGTCGGCTTGACGACGAGGGCTTCGCTGCCGGGCTGCTGCGGCGATTCTTTTATCTATGGGTAATGTTAAACAGGGTTGACCCGGCCCATATAGATGCGATAAACTTTATAAAGCAGTACTTCACACGTTCCAATATCTCGAGTGATTAGTCTAGAGCTGAAAGGGCATAGTTGGTCGGGAAGATGCGTGGGCAAACCAACAGGCATAGCAGTGGGGTGGCTGGGTGAAAGCTTTAGTCCTGGCTGCCGGCAAAGGCACAAGACTTAAGCCGCTAACTAACACCGTCCCGAAGCACCTCCTGCCAGTGGGCAATAAGCCGATTTTATTTCATGTGCTGGACTATATAGAAGAAACTGGCATCAAAGATATCGGCATCGTCGTATCTCCAGACTCCGGCCCTTACATAGAGGAAGCCATCGGTACTGGCTCAGAGTGGGGAGGGAAGATTACATTCATCGTCCAGCCTGAACCCCTGGGGCTGGCGCACGCTGTCAAGGTAGCCCAAGGCTTCCTCGGCGATTCGCCTTTTCTCATGCTCCTGGGCGACAACCTCATCCAGGAAGGCGTCAAAGATTTCCTGGGCGCGTTCCATGCTTCCAACTCCGATGCCAGCATTCTCCTCAAGGAAGTGCCCGACCCCAAGGCTTTTGGCGTAGCTGAGCTCGACTCTTCAGGAAGAGTAGTGCATCTGGTAGAAAAGCCCAAGAAACCCAAGAGCAACCTGGCCATAATCGGAGTTTACCTTTTCACCGCTGAGATTCACAAAGCTATAGCTCAGACAAAGCCTTCCCGGCGGGGGGAGCTGGAGATAACCGACGCCATCCAGAAGCTTCTGGAGATGGGAAAGGAGGTCAAAAGCCACCTTCTCCAGGGTTGGTGGCTTGACATCGGCAGCAATGATGGGCTCATTGAGGCTAATCGTGTTGTTCTTGATGCCTTCTTGAAGCGGGACATTAAAGGGGAACTGGATTCACAAAGCCGCACCTTCGGCAGAGTCCAAATCGGGGAGGGAACAAAATTAGAAAACAGCCTTGTTCAAGGTCCGGTATTTATCGCGGCAAATTGTCGGATAAAAAATTCCCTTATCAAACCTTTCACCAACATCAGGGCCGGGACTGTGGTCGAGGATTCATCCCTGGAGCATTCGGTAATACTGGAGAATTGCCAAATTTTGAAAATCAAGCACCTGGCTGATAGTGTCATTGGTAGAAATACAATATTAGCTGGACAGGGGAAAAGCCCTGAGAAGATAAGGCTGTTCATAGGTGATGATTGCAAAGTGGAATTGGAGTAGAAAATCATGCAGAGGTTGTTGATTGTTTCAAACAGGCTGCCTATCACTATTCAGGAGAGGAAAGGCGATTTGCATGCTGAGCCCAGTGTTGGTGGCCTGGCTACAGGTCTAAGGTCGTGGTACAAATCTTACCCCAGCATCTGGATAGGATGGGCGGGGATAGGCCGGAAAAAAATAAAAAAGGAAAAAGACATCATGGAGAGATTGCTATCTGAAAACTGCCACCCGGTTCCTCTCTCACAGCACGATGTCGAAGCCTACTACCAGGGTATCTGCAACAGAACTATCTGGCCTCTTTTTCACTACTTCCCCCTCTATGCGGAATACAGCGAAGATTTCTGGCGGGCTTATGAACGGGCCAACACAGCTTTCGCCAACATAGTTTCTGGAATTGCCAAGCCTAATGATATTATCTGGATACACGATTATCACTTAATGCTCCTCCCCAAGCTCCTAAGAGAAAGGTTGCCAAAGGCAACAGTGGGTTTCTTCCTCCACATCCCCTTTCCGTCCTTTGAAATATTTCGCTTGTTACCATGGCGTAACCAAATTCTGGAGGGACTTTTAGGCGCAGACCTCGTAGGTTTTCACACCTATGACTACACCGGGCACTTCCTGGACAGCGTGCATCGTCTATTGGGTTATGAAGTGGCTATGGGGCAGATCACTGCGGCCGACCGGGTAGTGAGGGCGGACGCATTTCCCATGGGAATAAACTATGAACAATTCTCCAGCGTTGCCAAGGACCCACAAGCGCAAGCAGAGAAAAAAAGGTTTCACAAAAAACTAGGAGATTGCCGGGTAATTCTTTCAGTGGACCGCCTGGATTATACCAAAGGCATCCCCCAGCGGTTGGAAGCTTTCAGTATGTTCCTAGACAGGAATCCGAAGTTCAAGAGGAAAGTGATTCTTGTTTTGCTGGTAGTCCCTTCACGCACAAGAGTGGAACACTATATACAGTTGAAGAAACAGCTAGATGGACTTGTGGGCGAAATCAACGGAAAACATGGGACTATAGGCTGGATGCCAGTCTGGTACTTATACCGCTCTTTACCCTTCCACTCCCTCGCCGCACTTTACAGCCTGGCCGATGTTGCCCTTGTTACCCCTCTCAGAGACGGGATGAATCTTGTAGCCAAAGAATACACGGCAACCAAGACGGACGGGAAAGGGGTTTTAATACTTAGTGAGACTGCCGGAGCTGCTCAAGAGCTGGGGGAGGCGATTATAATAAATGCCAATAACCAGGAAGAGATTGCCCAGGCATTGGCAAAAGCCTTGGAAATGCCAGAACAAGAGCAAATAGAGCGCAACCGCATAATGCAGAAACGCCTGCGTCGTTACGACGTGGTGCAATGGGCAAATGAATTTATGGATAAACTACTTTCCACCAAGAAACTTCAACAGGAGATGGAAGAAAAGGCATTGACCTCTGAGATGCAGAGGGAACTAGCCAGCGACTTCCAGGACAGCCATAAAGCATTACTCTTATTGGATTATGATGGCACACTCGTCCCTTTTTCACCCAAACCAACGGAAGCAATGCCCGGAGCAAAGCTCCTGAGATTGCTCGAAAAGCTTACCAAGAATCACCGAACCGAAGTAGTGCTCATAAGTGGACGCGATAAAGATACCCTGGAGGGGTGGTTCGGCGGTCTCAATGTGGGATTGGTGGCTGAACATGGTGTGTGGATTAAAGAAAAAAGTGGAGGATGGGAGACGATAGAGACCCTGACAAGTGAGTGGAAGGAAGAGGTGTATCCGATACTTGAGTCATGGGTGGATAGAACCCCGGGCTCCTTCATTGAAGAAAAAGAGTTCTCCCTTGTCTGGCATTACAGAAAAGCTAACCCCAAGCTAGGTGAGCTTCGAGCCCGGGAGCTGATGAACAATCTCTCAGATATAACTGCCAATTTAAACCTTCAGGTTTTGGAAGGAAGCAAGGTAGTGGAACTGAAAAACACCGACATAAATAAGGGGCGCGCGGCTTCGAGATGGATTTCGAGAGGGAAATGGGACTTTATATTGGCACTGGGCGATGATTGGACCGATGAGGATACTTTCAAGGTTCTCCCTTCTACAGCGTGGTCTATAAAGGTGGGGTTTGGTGCTTCGGCAGCTAGATTCAGCCTTAGTTCCCCAAGCAAAGCGACTTCTCTGTTAAGAAAAATGATAGGAGGGCGCTGAAAGCCAGGACAAAAATGTAGGATTATGCCTGATGAATCAGGCAACTACAAAGATTGGACTCTCCTCCGCTTGCCCAAGTTGAACCAAGGAGAAAAGCTGATTATGATGTCAGCATTGGCTTCCTTATTGACAGCCCCACTTACAACCATGTTTATGGCCATGAGATAATCGGCAATCCTATCCGGAAGGAGGAAATGCTGCTTCACATACTCCCTGCCCCTTTTGCCCGTCGCCTCAGCAGCCTTGGGTTTCTCTAGGAAAGAGATTACCTTTTTTGCCGTCTTGCGTGGTGTCTGGTAAAAGTATCCGGTATCGCCATCCCGAATCTGAAGAGGTATGGCACCCACGTCAGCGGCTATCACCGGTTTGCCCTTCCACAATGCCTCAGTAATCACCAACCCGAAGCCTTCTCTGATAGATGGCTGCATTATCACTCTGGCGGCCCGCTGGAGCGCGTTCACTTCCACCCAGTTCTCCAGACGGTCGTCCATCGACAGATTTAGCACGTGGATGTCCTCATCGTCCTTTGTGTCTTCATAAATTCGGGACAGAATTCTCTCTCCTTCCGGGTCATCGGCGGCCAAGCCACCTGCCAGTATAAGCTGACATTGCTTTTCCTTCCTCACCCGGCGGTAGGTTGCAATAGTCCTATCCATTCCCTTCCAGGGGTCAAACCTCCCAATCTGAGCAATGATTGGGACCTCGGGGTCTATGTGGTATTTAGTGAGAACCCTGTCTATCTCCCCCTGGCTCAATTCCCTATTCTTCTCAGAAAGAGGGTCAATGAAAGGAGGGATTATGAACTTGGGCATCGACCACCGTGGGAGAATATACTGAGCCGCCGAAAATATGACGGCATTATAGCGCCCAGCCCACTCGGTAAAGAAATTCCACAAACTAGGGTTGCCCTCTATAGTCTCTTTATCAATATCTATGTGGCATCTCCAGAACCAGGTTTCCCCTGGTTTTTTGAGATAGTAATTCAAGCCCAGTGGCTGTGGGTCATGCACATCTACCACGTCAGGTTCGTAGTCAATAAGATTCTGCTTGGCACACTCCTCGAGGGTACATAGGTAAGTATGTCGGCGCTCTGGACTGAAGGTGCCTGCCTTGCCCTGTAGTAAGTTGTGTAGCTCCTTCGTGGACTCGAAATACTCCCTGGTGCCACGAATAACCTTCCACTCAGTTTCTACACCCAGCATATTCAGGAACGGGACAGCGCTGTAAAGCATCTCAGCGACACCACCACCTTGGGCGGTAGCATTCAGGGTTAGCATTTTTAAGCCTTTCACCCGCTGAGCTATCTTTTGCAGTCTCTCCATTCTCTCCTCCCCCAAGATAGGGACATAAGCCTCCGGAGGAGACGTGGAGAAAGGGCAAAAGTTCTTTCTCTTACTGTAGACGGTCCCGTCTGCCAGAACGGAAGAGATGCCTGCTTCCATCATTCAAAATCCTCGCTTTACAAGTTACACCAAACCGAAGCTACCTTACGACACATAATTGACTGATTTTACACCTGATAGCACACATTGGCAAGCCCCCGATTTAAATCACCTAAAATCTAGATGCGGGCCTGCCCAACCTTCGGATGGTAAGGTGAACATGTTAGTGACATTGCAGGCCGCATAGTAAGTGACTGGACATAGGGCTGTCATTCATAATGGCGGCAAGAGCTTGATGGGCCGTGTGAATCCTCGCACATCTAGCTTTGTCCTTTTCGTGCCGTCAGAATTATGGGCCTGGTTGGCCCACATCAGACCCATGTACCTGCATATGCCAGAACGCCATAGAAAGGGGAAGGGAGCCCCTTTAGGGGCTCCCTCTTCTTACGGTTAGCTTACGGTGACCAGGATAGTCCGCCGTAACCCACAGCGGAATTTGTTATTGTTGCCCACCAGTCTGCGGGTGAACCAGTTGTGTAGAAATCATTGAAGTAACCGTACGGACCGGTTATCGTGCTGTCTTCATACGGTGGAATCCAGTCCGTGTACGTAACAACCAAGATCATAGGTACCTCGGTATCTACTGGTACTTCCTCACCTGGAGGATAATACTTCTGGCTGGCGATACTGGTAATAACTTGGGTGTCCCCAATATGCCATTCATATCCTGCGATCCAGGAAGGTGTGTATGGGTCCATCCATGGATCATAAAGGTCAAAGAGGGGATCCAGGTCGTAGAAGTCATCACCACCAGTGTTGTAGCTTCTGGGTGGCGTAAGGCCAGACGGTACGGAATTGGCAGTATCAAAGTCATAGATGTGAATGGTTACCGTCTCATCGATCTGCTTTTGTGGCCACGTGTACTTGGCAGTATTGAACAGGGTAACGTCGAAATCACCACTGCCAGCATATGCCGTCCCGGTATCTATCTCACCAGTGTGTGCAGAGCCGCTGCGAGTGACATCGTAGCTGTAACCTCCGACCAAGTCCGACCTCAGTATGTGGATGTAGTGCCTGGCTCCAGAATCAAAGATGACCGCCTCAAAGGTCATGTAGATATCGGTAAGCACGTCATCTTCGTACCATTCTTCTACAGCCATGTTCATACCGAAGTCATTGTAGTCAAAGTCCCCGTTAGTCCAGTCCTCGTAGCCAATATAGGCAGTACCGCTCTCTGGCCATCTTTGTATCTCCGGCGGGCACTCAGCAGGATCCCAGTCCGGGTCAATGAAGGCGCAGTAGTTGTTGCTCTCGGCGTTGTTCATGATGTCGAGAACCTCGTAGGCAATGCCAAATTCTGCAGCATCCCACTCAGCTTTTTCAGCTTCAATGAACATAAGCAGCTCCTCGACGGAAAGGGTATCAGCCTCAAAGAGTCCGGCGGCACCATCGGGCATACAATCAGCAGTCAGGTATACAGTGGCATCAGGGTTCATGGCGGCATCGCCAGAGCCAGTAAACCCATCAATGTAGGAGTCATTAATCCAGTCCATGTAAGCCTTGACGTTGAGCCAGGCAGCCAGGAACTGCTTCTCCATGTGGAACTGCTGCACAGCATCTTTACCCGCGTCCTTTTTCTTTACCGGCGGTTTGCCCAGCAGGAAGTCGTGGACATCATCGTATTCTCCGAGTAAAGTGTATTCGGCAAGATTGTCCGAATTTTCCTCTACTTTGAGGAATATGTTCTCGAATTCACTTGGTTCATAGTGGTTATCCCAGTTGCCCCAGTAGCCGATGGTCCTTGGCAGCCACTGGAAGATGGTTACCGTCCAGCAGGCGGTATCGGAGACTTGATTACCGTCAGCGTCTTCAGCCTCGACATCGGCTACGTTAGTGAAGAGTGTCCTGTCCTGCTCTACCGCAGGATCACACTCAAGTAGCCAGCTCGATGAGTAGTACCAAGTTTCGTCTGGGTCGAGGTAGCCGTTACCGTTAGTGTCACCCCCATCATATACTGGAGTACTAGTGCTATCATCGGTGAGCGAGGTTACATTGAGGCAGCAGTTGCCGGTGTTATTTAAACTGTATAAGTAGTCGGCATCGAGAGTCTGGAAGTATCCGCCTAGAGGCCCGGTCTTGGTCAGCTCGATACCCGGGTCGTGCCAGATATCCAAGGTTTCGTCGTCGCTGTCAGAGACAGACCCCTCGGGAACCAAGACATCGTTAACGATCTCACCGTACTGACCGGTAGCGGTAGCCTCGTTGGTCAGCGGGCTCGGCGTAAAGCAGGGCACCACGTACTCCAACTCAACGTCGACCCAACCATCGGGGGGCAGGTCATCTGCTGTGCCATCAGAATCCAGGTCAGTAAGATTACCACCAGTGAAGTCAACTCCGGCATACCATACCACACCGGTACCAAGGATGAGCTCGTCCTCCAGGGTTATGTTGTAGAGGTTTGTGTACTCCAACGGGTTCTTTATCCTGACGATGTAGGGGACGGTATCCCCTTCCTCGGCATAACCGACCTCGAGACGATGCTTCTTGGTGACCTGAATATCCGGTTCTTCCGCTGGAACCAACTCTATGTTGGTTGTTGCCTTGAAATTGGATTGGGTCGTGTGGCGTTCGGCGAAGAACAGGTCGAAATCATAAGTCCCGTCTAGGGTAAGTCCCAGGTCGTCAAGATCAACAGAAGCCGACGCTGCCGCGTGCACACCTCCCAGGTCTATCACCAAGTCCCCATCGATGAAGAGCCAGAGGTCATCGTCACCGGTGAAGCTGAACGTCTCTCCACCCTGGTAGGTAAAAGTTGTGTGCAATTCCATGGTGAAGTGATAGTTGTGGGCTTCGCCTTCATCATCAAGCATTACCTCACCATCCAGTGGGAAGAAAGCGGAGCTGTCGTAGACATAATTGCTTCCATCAAATGTAAAGGTAAGTGTGCTGTCCAGGCGCAAATTTACACCGGCCGTATCATTATACCACTGGTCAAAAAAAGTCTGGTTGTGGGTTGATGGATTGCCACTCAGTCCAGCATATACTGGTTTCCCATCTCCGCCAAGCGTGGCCTGGACAATACCAGGATCCATTCCGCAACACCAATTCTGAAAGTCGGGATGTCCATAATAATCGTCAATCGTGTGATCCCAGCCCGCACTGTGAAAGTCCCGGTAGGTCACGGGTAAATCAAGGGGAGGGCCATTGGCTGCTACTGGGGCCGCCATCGGCAGAGACAGACCAAGTGCCAGGACCAGTGCCAGCATAGTGTATAAAACTTTCTTTTTCACCTTTTTTCTCCTTTCATTTATTTTTTATGCCTTATCGCCCCTCGACCTGGGGCATAACAGATTGTCTGTCCTCTCTTTTGCTTTCAGAATGCTATCACCTCCTTTTCTATGGCATTCATAAAAAAGAAAACCGACTTCTCTGGAAGTCGGTTTCACTATTGGCTCCCTATCGCCCAAGTGACCACCTACGGGTTATAGTTCGTCGCCCCATCCTAAATTTAACAGGATATCAATAACTCATACACAAACTCCCAAAACGCCTTATCCTATGCACAACGCACGTAAATTAATTAGGCTCGTTAATTCTTATGCTCGAACTTGAGTCACCTGCTCCACCTAGCTCTTCAACCGCCCCGCCATCCCTTTCCCAACCTGTAACCCTCCTCTTGGTCTTAGAAGGTAACCTTGTGGGAAAACCTGCGGAAGCGCAAACAAATATTTTACACCTGACCACCCACCTTGATATTAGTATTAAAGTGCTACTTCTTACAGAAACTAATCTTATAGAGGCTATTATGCCGCCCGCGCCACTAAAAAGTCAATACACAGAAGTTAACTTTTCCTCCAATTTTTTGCTTTTTTTAATCATTATTTGAGTTTCAGGATTTCCCGCCTGGCTTTCTGCCGTTCCTCAACAATTCATTCAACTACAATGTAGCGGTTCTCTCCTGTCCCCAAGCCATGCCTCAAAGCTGTCATGACCTGGGGTAACTGCCAGGGGTTCGCCATGAGCTTGTTGTTGGCCTCATAAGCCAGGAGCACTTTGATCGCTTCGACATCAATAGCCACAAGGTCCCCGGAAGCAAGCACCACTTCAGGCTCCACCAATTGGCCCTTGGCAGGACCACCTGAAACGAAGGCCTTTCTGCCATCCATGATTATGAGATTTGGTTGCCAGCACAGGCTGATTTCGGCAATCTTTTGCTCCAAGTGGCGAGCGTGAAGAGCACGCCGTTCGCCAGGGTGCACAAAGCCTACCGCAAGCTTCAGCGCCCCCGAAAATCGTGCCAAATTATGGGTTTTCATGCAGGGCAGATATACTATCTTGTCAGCTTCATAGGCTGAGCGTGGCATGGAAACAGAGCTCAGATAGTCCCCGTTAACCCTGACCCTTACCCAATCATCAGGCTTATCATCGAAAGCAATAAGCTCCACCCCCAAATCACGCGCTAACTCGAATATACCCAGTTTCCTGAACACCTTCCTGGTGGGTCTCCATACCCCTCCAGAGCTTTCGCCTATTGTAACTTTTGCTCCCGCTTCCAGGAGGAGTTCGACTACGGCGCGCAGAAACACCATGTCGGTAGAGCCAGGATATGGGTCCTGGCTGTTAAAATTTGGCTTAAGCAGAACCCTGTCGCCCTTGCCTATAACCGGCTCCAGGGAACCCAGCAGTGCGATGGCCCTCTCAATAGCAGCCCCGATGTCTCCACCTGCCTTCACCTTAGCCACCAGAGCCTGGCCATTCCTGAGCCAGGGGTTGGCAGGGCGAGGCCTGGGGTCAACAAGCGGAATATCCCTGGGCGCCCTGTCACTGAGGAAGTGATAAACCCCGACAATCTTATCTCCAAAATCCGTCATTTGTGCTCCCGCGTGCGAACGGCAACTTTTAAGTCCTGCCCTGCTCGTAACAAATTCTTGGTTTTCCAATATTTGTGCATTTCAGCAGCCTTTAATTAGACCTCAGTATCTCCTCCAGCATCTCTGTCCATCTGTCCCCCAGGAGCCTGGTGTCTAACTTGATTTGCTTGGCACCTATTTTAACTGCGCCATCAATAGGGCTGGTGGCCATCAGCCGTCGGCCATCGGTCTGGGGCTTTATTACAATTTGCCTTCCCTGCGTGGAAACAGAGCTTACCTCGGCCCGCGCAGCCAGAACCTTGATTTTCACAATGTAAAGAAGATTTACCACAGGCCGGGGCAAAGGACCGAATCTATCTTTGAATTCTTGAGCCACGTCCTCTACTTCCTCGATATGCTCCACCCTGGCCAGCCTGTGGTAAAGGCTTAATCGAGTATTTAGATTGGGAACATACTCTTCCGGTATGTGGGCGGCTAAGGGCAGGGATATGCTGGGCAATTCCTTCGCTTCCCCGGCAATGACACTCTTCCTCGCTTCGCCAGCTTGCTTTGCTTTTAACTCCTCCACTGCCTCAGCCAGCAACTGGCAATAAAGGTCAAAACCCAGGGCGGCGATATGCCCGCTTTGCTTGACACCTAAAAGATTGCCCGCCCCCCGAATTTCCAGGTCCTTCATAGCGATACCAAATCCCGAACCCAGTTCGGTAGCCTCGAAGATAGTCCTGAGCCTCTTATAAGCCTGGGGGGTTAGCTGCCTCCCCTCGTCAAAGAAGAAATAAGCATACGCCTGGTTGATACCGCGACCCACCCTGCCCCTCAACTGATAAAGCTGAGCCAGCCCGAACCTGTCAGCCCGGTCAATAATCAGCGTATTAACATTAGGCATATCCAGACCTAACTGGATAATAGTGGTGGTCACCAGGATATCATACTTGCCAGCGATAAAATCCGTCATCACCTTTTCCAATTGCTCTTCAGGCATTCGCCCATGAGCTATAGCTATTCGAGCTTCGGGCACTAAATCCTGCAATTTGCTGGCAGCCCAGGCAATGCTCTGAACGCGGTTATGGACAAAGAAGACCTGACCATTCCTCTCCAGTTCACGCAATACCACCTGCCTGACCAGAGTGCCATCATAAACCCCGACATAGGTCTGGACAGACAGACGTTCTTCGGGAGGCGTTTCCACGATGCTCATATCCCTGATTCCGGTTAAAGACATGTGAAGGGTGCGCGGGATAGGAGTAGCACTAAGAGCCAGGGTGTCCACTTCCTTCCTTATCTGCTTGAGCTTTTCCTTCTGCACCACGCCAAACTGTTGTTCCTCGTCGATTATTACCACTCCCAGGTCCTTGAATGTGATGTCTTTTTGCAACAGGCGATGAGTGCCAATGCATATGTCCACCGTGCCATTGGCTAAGCCTTCAAGGACTTCACTTTCTTTTTCCGGGGGACAAAAGCGGCTCAGCATTTCCACCCTTAAGGGAAAGGTTTGCAACCTCTCAGTAAAGGTAATGAAATGCTGCTGAGCCAGCACGGTAGTCGGGACCAGAATAGCTACCTGTTTATTATCCATAACCGCTTTAAAGGCAGCACGCAAGGCTATCTCGGTTTTGCCATAGCCCACGTCCCCACAGATGAGCCGGTCCATGGGCTTGGCTTTTTCCATGTCCTCTTTAACTGTCATGATTGCTTCAATCTGGTCCGGTGTTTCCATATAAGGAAATGATGCCTCCAGCTCCTGTTGCCATAGTGAATCTTCACAGAAAGCAAAGCCCGGAGCTACCTCCCGAGCAGCATAAAGGTCAAGCAGCTCCTGAGCAATTTCCGCCACTGATTCTTTAACCCTTTTCTTGGTCCTTTGCCATTCCGGGGTTCTCAAACGGCTCAAGTGTGGTGCCTGATCGCCAGCACCGATATAGCGGCTGACGCGGTCTATCCGTTCAGTAGGCACATAGAGCTTGTCACCGGCGGCATACTCTAAAACAAGATATTCTCTCTCCATGCCATCGGAGGACATCCTGGCCAGACCGTGGAACCTGGCGATGCCATGGTCGACATGGACGACATAATCGCCAGGAGCTAACTGAGGAAGAAACCATTGGTGAGGTATTGGCCTCTTCTTGCCTGCTCGCGGCTGCTTTACAAAGCCGAAGAGCTCGACATCAGTAATAAGGGTCAGCCTGTCATCCAGTAGCCAGCCTCCGTCCAGTGAGCCCTGGAGCACGGTGATTGAACCGGGCGGAGGTATCTGTTCTATCTGTGATGCCGGCGAAGTATGAATGTCCTCTTTCTGGAGAAGTTCGGCTAACCGATTTGCCTGATGGCTGACTACGAACACGCGCTGCCTTTGTTCCACCATTTGCCTGGCTGTTTTGAGAAACCTTTCCAGTTGGCTTCCATAACTCTGGGCTCTGGTGAAGGGCAAAGCCTGTCCATAGCCCCGGGCGGCATCCCATGTTTCCAGCGCCAGAAAAAGAGCACTTTTCCTTCCTCTATCCCTTTCTTTCATCTGCGACTCTAATTCTTCCCAGGTGAGGTAAGGAGAGGGAAAGTCCTCAGGCAGCTCGCCTCTTTCCACCTTTGCGGCTCTTAATTCTTGGGTTTCCTCATTTAGCCTGGTGACGGTAAGTCCAATTCCCTCAGGGTCATCGAGAACAAGCAAGGCATCACCGCCAAGGTAATCAAATACGCTTCCAGCCACCACCTCAGAGCTATCAGCTACTGGTATAAACTCTTTGGCCGGGGTGACAATCACCGAGGATACGGGGCTGGTTGAGCGCTGGCTTTCCGAGTCGAAGTACCTCATACTCTCTATCTGGTTGCCGAAGAACTCTATTCGGACTGGCAACTGGCTGCACGGGGGAAAGACATCGATAATGCCACCCCGTTTGCTCATCTGCCCGGCCACCTCGACAACATCCTCCACTTCGTAGCCCATGCTCTGCCATCGGCGCAGTAGCTCCAGGGGCTCAACAGCCGTGCCCGGCTTTAGAATATGACAAGCAGCGGCAAAATCCCTTTGCGGGATGGTTTTACTCATGATTGCCAGGGCTGAGGTCACTACCAGGGGAGGTTTACCGCTCTTTTCATAAAGCGCCAAGGTGGCTAGTGCCCTCAACCTTTCCATAATCTGATAGCTGACAGCCGATAGCTGCGAACTGCCATAAGGCAGGAAGTCGAGCTCAGGGAGACGATACAGCTCGGCCGAAGGTGAACACCAGGCTCGAAGCTGCTCATGAAGCTTTCTGGCACTCTCAGGCTGACCGGTCACCACCATGAGGGGCAAATTAAGCCCTTCGTAAAGAGCGGCAATCAAGTAGGGTTTGGCGGCATCAATTATGCTTGTTTTATGCTCGCCTTTTGCCGTGGACAGCTCCCCCACCAGTTGCCTGTAAGCAGGCATTTCTTTGAGCAAAGAAAGCAAACAAGAGAGATCCATATGAAAAATACCAATGCCTTGTTAAGCTAATACTATAACTTCTTCTTGAGCGAATCTACCTTCGCCTTCATGCCCTGGGCTTTGTCTCGCCGGTCGTCAATTTCAACCGTTGTTATAACCCTGGCAACCCCTTCCCCAAAGGTCCCTTCGTGCATCTTCTTTACCGCTGCTAGAATCCTGTCCAGGTCACCCTCTATAATCGTCCCCATTGCGGTCATCTCGTACCTTATGCCCTTTTCCTGCTCCAGGACTTTGACCGCCCGTGCCACGTATTGGCTGACTGAAGGAGTCTTCGTTCCTAACGGGACAACACTTACCTCGGCTATCGCCATTCTCTCACCTCCTTACACATCCGGATTTTTTGTAGCTGCCTGATTTATCAGGCCTCAGCGTCATATATTATGTCAACCAAAAAGAAGTCCTTTCGCCCCCAGTCATCGGAGAACCTCTGTGTTTAGTTCTATTTTACCAGCAATGATAAAATAACTAGAAATATATGAAGGAATTAATT
>Ga0209636_10004253_pt1 | contig 14588 bp, 14 predicted proteins | sample DeeMarSWOR152_54_FD_187464 | JGI IMG/M metagenome (GOLD analysis project Ga0209636, IMG submission 187464) | Marine sediment microbial communities from White Oak River estuary, North Carolina - WOR-1-52-54 (SPAdes) (version 2) | ecosystem: Environmental > Aquatic > Marine > Intertidal zone >...
GCTCCCCAATACTATCACTCCGAGCCTTGTACAATCGGCCCTGGCTTTGGGCTGGGCGACCCTTGACACCGCGGGGCTTGCTTTCCTGGGGTTGGGCATTCGGCCACCTACTGCGGAGTGGGGGGTGATGGTAAGCGATGGCGCGAAGAATATTCTGAGCACTGAGTGGTGGACGTGGCTCTTTCCAGGCCTGGCCATTTTCATGGCAGTTTTTGCCTTTAACGGCGTTGCGGATACATTGCGCGCCCGCCTACTGCGAGAGGAGTAGAGGTTGTTTGACCGGGCTCTAAGGACACATGGAAGAGGGAACAAGAGACAATCGAGCGATAATCACGAACTGCTACAGGTAGAGAAACTCAGCATCAGTTTCCCGGGGCACGAAGGGCGCGTGATGGTCGTAGACAACGTGTCTCTTGATGTTCGACCAGAGGAAACCGTCGGACTGGTCGGTGAGAGTGGTTCAGGCAAGACAGTTACGGCGCTGGCGATTATGGGGCTGAGCCGTAGGCCAGCACATGTTGCACAGGGAAGGATCTGGTTTCAAGGGGAGGATCTCCGGAGCAAGACCGAAAGTCAGTTATACCGTATCCGGGGCAGTTCGATGTCGATGATCTTCCAAAGCCCTCGGAGTTCGCTCAACCCATTGATGCATGTGGGTGACCAGATCGATCGCGTCTTTCGAGTCCAGAAGGGGATGGGACGAAAAGAGGCCCGTGGAAAAGCTCTGGAAATGCTTCGACAGGTCAGTATCCCCGAGCCGGAGCGCCATATGCGCAGCTATCCACACCGGCTGAGTGGAGGCATGTGTCAGCGCGTGCTGGTGGCGATGATGGTGGCGTGTGAGCCACGCCTCCTGATAGCAGACGAGCCAACCACAGGTCTGGACGTCACGGTTCAGGCACAGATTTTCGAGTTGATCAAACAGGTGCAAAGAGATCACCGAATGGCCATGCTACTCATCACTCATGACCTGGGAGTGGTGGCAGAGCTATGCGAGCGAATGGTCGTGATGTACGCGGGCCATGTGATGGAGACAGGTACGGTCGATCGCGTTTTCGAGGGGCCTCGTCATCCATACACTCAGATGCTCATCAAATCGATGCTACGGTCGGATCGCAAAATCGACGTGGCGCCACCGAGCAAGGGTGCCATCGAAGAGATGGTATACACGCTTACGGCGTGTCGGTTCGCTCCCTGTTGTCCTGACGCGATGGATATCTGTCGGCAGAAAAAGCCCTCCACAACGATGGTTGAGAAGGGGCATCAGGTGATGTGTCATCTCTATCCGACAAAGTGAGAAGGGATGGATCAGCCAGTTCTAGAAGTCCAAGGACTGTATAAACACTACAAGGTGGACAGGGGAATCACGGTCCACGCTGTGAACAACGTGGATTTTGTGTTGGGCCCGCGCGAGGCAGTCGGGCTCGTGGGCGAAAGCGGCTGCGGCAAGTCGACGACCGCGCGCTGCATCGTGCGACTCGAGGAGGTTACGCAAGGGAGGATTCTGTCCCATGGCAGGGACATTACGGCCATGTCACTGCACGAGTTCAGGCCGATGCGACGTTCGATCCAGATGGTCTTCCAGGATCCAACCATGTCTCTTAACCCCCGTTTAACGGTGCGGCAAACGTTGCGCGAGCCCTTGCGCGTCCACAAAATGGCTTCAAGCCGCAAGGAAATGGATGAACGGATTGAGGAGATCATGTCGCTGGTGAACCTGGAGCTGAGATTCGTCGACCGGCATCCTCGGCAGCTCTCTGGGGGGCAACGGCAGCGGGTTGGTATCGCGCGAGCCCTGATCACCAACCCCGATCTGGTCGTGTTGGATGAACCGACGTCTTCTCTCGACATGTCCATTCGTATCCATATCATCGATCTGTTGCGGCGGTTACAAGAACAGATGGGGATGACCTACCTCTTCATCTCCCATGACTTGAGCACCGTGCGTTCCCTCTGCCATAGAGTCCTCGTCATGTATTTGGGGCGGGTGGTGGAGATGGGGCCCGTGGGTGAGATTTTTGATCAGCCCCTGCATACTTACACCCAAGCGCTCCTTTCCGCAATCCCGATCCCGGATCCCAAGGCTAAGCGAGAGCGAATTATCTTGAGTGGCGAACCGCCGAGCTTGACCAAACTTCCGTCCGGATGCGGCTTTGCTGACCGTTGTGCGTTTGCCAGCGAATCGTGCCGGGAGGAAGAACCGGTCTTGTACAACGCTGGCAATGGACACTTCGTCGCATGCCGGGAGGTGGCTACATCCTGAACCCGATCCATAAGGTCCAGCCCGACGTGCCGGTTGAGAATCTGCCGGCGATGGTTGGTGCGGCATTTGAGTATGGTTGGTTTCCCCTGGGAGGGGATGGAAGGTCTGATGATGAGTAATTACCGAAGATCGGAGGGGCAGATCATGGGTGAAATGCGCAAGGTGACGCCGGGGTCGCCCGAAAAGACCTACGAGTTAGACGTAACGGAAGAGAGGCTGATGATCTACCCAATCAATGGATGGAGATGAATGATGAGTGAAAAAGTTCTGCCGTTAAAGGGAAAAGTCGTCCTGCTCACGGGTGGTTCGCGGAACTTGGGCGCGGTGGTGGCGCGGCGCTTCGCAGGGCTGGGGGCCAGTGTTGCGGTAAACCACCGCCAGGATAGAGAGATGGCAGAAGAGTTGGTCCGAAGCCTTGAAAGGGAAGGGTACAAGGCCATATCGATCGAGGCAAACGTTGGAGAGCGCAGGGAGGTGGAGGGCCTGGTCAACGAAACCGTCCGGGTCCTGGGACCGGTGGACATCCTGGTTCATTGTGCGGGGCCGTTTGCGATGACCCCTTTCGTGGAAATGGAAGAGGCTGAGTGGGATATGATTTTCTCCGTGAATACCAAGGCAGCCTATCTCTTGGCGCAATTGGCCGCCTCTGGCATGCGCCAAAGGGGCTGGGGTCGTATCATCCTCGTGTCCGCCGGCTCGGCCTTCATCCGCACTCATTCGATCTATACCTTGGCCAAAGCCAGCATCATTACGCTGACAGAGGAACTGGCAGTGGAGCTCGGCCCGTCAATCACGGTGAACGCCATTGCGCCGGGCCAGATCGAAGAGAGCGCGGCAATCATGGATAGTATCGAGCCTGGTTTTTCAGAGCGTGCGATTAAGGCCAGCCCGCTCAAACGGTTGTGTAAGCGAAGCCAGGTGGCAGAGATGATGGCTCTGCTCTGTACCTCGCCAGCCATGGAGATTGTCACCGGCCATACCTTTGTGATGGACGGAGGCTGGCGGCTAACCGCATAGCGCCTAACTCACGGCTTCTTCGATAGGAACGAATTCTCCTCGATACCCCAAGGTCTCAAGGATCTTCGAAAAAAGCTCAAAAGCTCTTGCCGTTCGAAACGCAGGATTGGCAGCGAAGCCGATGTAGCGGACCTCCATACCTTCCTTTATGTCAGCATTCGTCAACGGGGTGCCGTCGGAGGCTATGGCACAGATCAGATCAGGGACCATCGCCAGGGGTTTTCTTCCACGGAGCGCAATCATGTTTTCATTCTTGAATACAACTCTGATGGGAGGATCTCCTTCAAGCTCAACAGTTCCGAAATCAAACCCGCCTTTTGTTTCTGACTTGACCGAAGCTACCTTTCCCTTTCCCAATAGATGTCCATTCAGGTTCTCAATCAATACTTTTTCGACGTTCTCTGCTGTCTCACGGTTCTGGCGAATCGTCGCTCCGATCTTTTCTGCGAGGCTCGTTGTGCCTGGAATGATGTGCTTTTTCATGTCTCGTGCCTGCATGGCATGACAGGCGATGGCGGCAACCCCACCAAATTCCGACGTAATGGCTCGAGCGACTCTTTCGGTGTCGTAAGGCTTTTCTGTCCGGATGACCACGGAGATCTTTTCCTCCTCGGTTGTGAGTGCGAAGGGACAGAGGGGTATCCCGCCCAGATAGAAGGTGGTCATCTGGATCTCAGGAACGGCCCTTCCGACAGGATCGCCGTCGATGACCGGTATTCCCCTCTGGACCGCGGCCAGCATTGGATTCAGACTATTCCCCGCGCCGAGTTCAAAGGGTATGACAAAAGCACTCTTGAAGCCGCGAGCTTCCTCGAGCACCTCAAGAGCCAGCCTCGGGGAGTGTGTTCTGACTCTCGACAGGGAGGCAACGGGTGACCCCATGCCTGCGATTACAGCTCCCCAATCCTCGTCAGCAACGTCGTCAACGGAAGCGAGTTGCACCTCAGAGCCAAATTCCAGGACCCTTTCAACGAGTTTGATTCCCTCGGCTATTGCACCACCGCCGCCCGCCCCGAGAAGTCCCGCACCGGTAACAATGTCCACCATCTCCTGTTTCCCGATTGTTCTCATGTCGATTCTCCTCTATGAAGCCTTTCAAAAAGGCCCTTCTACCCTCGATGATGATAGACCTCCCATCCGAGATACTTGCCAAACGCTTCTTCCAGGGCATCTGCGATGAGACTCGGGTTCATCGCAACGTGATGTTCAAAACCGTTATCACAAATGTGGGCAAGGAGCTTCTGGAAGCCGGGAACACGGATAACACCGTAACCGCCGAATGTGTCGACAGGATCATCCGTTATTTCTGCCTCACCCAGGTAAACCTGAATGGTTCCCAGCCAATCGTTAGTGGAAACCCGGCAGTAAGTTACCGGGGTAGGTCTGATTCTTCCGACGACCGTCCCGTAGGTATTCTCCTTGCCCACCGTGCCGGCGATGATCTCCTGATAATCCATAACCCCTTTCCCGTCGAACAGGTCCTGAGGCAAGTTACTACAATGAAAGACCACGCCTTTGTCCGGGTCATCACTATAATTATTGTTCCAGTCAAGCAGAGCACTTGGTTTGCCCGATGCGAGAACCATGGCATACATGCCGATCAAACCGGTAATATCGGTCTCGCAGGCGCTGGGCTTGAGGGTATTGCTGAGCATGCTCATCACCGTGCACGGCACAACACCGAAGTGCTCTTCCATGGAAGTCCAGCATTGGATGGCTGTTCCGGCCAACTCGTTTTCATCGATAAATCGGTCAACCGCCTCAGCAAACTTGGCCATCCTGAGAAGAAAGCCCTCGGCAACGCCCTCGGTTTTGATGTAGTCCTTGATCGCTTTTACCTTGGCCTGAACCCTAGAGTCCGTATCAGCCAGTTTGGAAGCTTGCCCAAAGATCTCCGAGAGATCTATTGTCTCAACAGAGATTCCCGCTTCCTCCAGAAGTTTCTCGCTGTAGCGCACGGTTATGAACGCGGCAGGTCGGGCGCCTACCTGGCCGAACCGAGCATGGCGCAAGCCTTTCACGACGCGACAGATGCTTCCGAACCAGAGCAGATCATCGTGGAAGGCCTTCGATTCTGGATCCATGGTGTGGCTACTGGTAAGGCTGAACGGAATGCCGTACTGATTCAGGTTGTTGCAGACAGACATCTTACCGCAGAAGCTGTCGCGACGGCTGGAGATGCTCATGCGGTCGATATCGTCCGGGAAAGCATGGACCAGGACAGGGACATCCAGATCGGACATACGAATGGAATCCGCAACACCCCGTTCATCTCCAAAGTTCGGCAGCGTCACCAGAACGCCGTCGATTTCATCCCTGTGTTGTTTGAACAGGGCGGCGCATTTCTTAGCATCCTGAAAGGTTTCAACAGAGCCATAGGGGGTATCCTCGGGCTGGAGGGTTATCGCCTCGAAGCCCTTCTCTTTCAGGACATTAAGGATGCTTTGACGTCCCGTTTCACAGAGTTCGGACGGGAAAAAACCTCGGTTGCCAACAATCACTCCTAGTGTCGTCATGATCATTCCTCCCTGGTATTCTTGATCAATTTCCAGTAACTCTCCTTATTTCTTTATCAAAGCTTTAGGAAAGTCAAGGATAAACGGGCTCTTGCCCAGCTCTTTTTGGAACAATTTGATGACGGCTTCGCAAGAGGTTTTCGCCACAAAGTGGGAAAGGAAGCTCTGAGCAGCGAAGAGCGCCCTTTTCCGCTTTCATCAGATAAAAGTCGGGAAAAGTGATTTGGGCAACAGCCCGAAAACATATGACGATTCAGGTAATTCAGAGTACCTCTGCACCATTTGTTGCACGGCAGATATAAACGCTCGGTCTGTTTCTTGTGACACGCTCGTAATCAGTGGAGACGGTTTTTGCAAAAAGGTCTGCCTTCTCTTCCTGCACAAGTGCCACGGCACAGCCACCAAAACCGGCCCCGGTCATGCGAGCGCCATAACATCCATCAGTGCGACGGGCATATTCCACCATGCTGTTCAAGGCCGCGCTTGAAACCTCGAAATCATCCCTAAGGCTCTCGTGGCTGGCGTTCATCAACTGGCCCAGTTTTAGGACATCCCCCTCTCGCATGGCTTGGCTGGCCTGAAGGGTGCGCTCATTTTCAGTGATCACATGCCGTGCCCGTTGGCGGATTGCTTCATCCAGCTCATCTGCTTGGGTCTCGAAGTCTGCAAGCCGCACGTCGCGCAGGGCCGGAACATCAAAGAATTGCGCGGCTGCCTCACATTGGGCTCGACGCTCATTGTACGCCGAATCGACCAGCCCCCGCCGCGTGGCGGTATCCATCACGACAGCGACTGTATCCAGTGGTAAGGGCACAGGTTCCGTCTCCAGGGAACGGCAGTCAATCAGCAGGGCATGCTCAGCCTTCCCAGCCGCGGAAATCATTTGGTCCATAATACCGCAATTCATCCCCACCCAGTGGTTTTCCGCACGTTGCCCGAATTTGGCCATGGTTGCAGGGTCCCACGAATGGCCTGAGATCAGGGCAAAGGCCCGGGCCGTCGCCATTTCTAGAGCTGCTGAAGACGATAATCCCGCGCCAATCGGCACATCACCCGCTAAAACCCCCTCCCAAGCCTGAAGGGTGTACCTCGCCTCCTGCATGGCCCAGGCAACACCCTTGACATATTCGATCCAACCCGCTGCTTCTCGACTCGCATCCTTTTCTCTTACCTCTTCAAGCGTGAAGGTCTGTGTTTGGTTGAAGTCGAGAGAATGCACCACGACACTTTGGCCTGGACGGGGTCGCAGGGCAATCCACACAGCCCGGTCGATCGCCATGGGTAGAACAAAGCCGTCGTTGTAATCAGTATGCTCTCCGATCAGATTGACCCGCCCCGGGGCGCGCACCACAGCGACAGGTTGGGTACCGAAGCGGGAGGCAAACTCCTTAACTACCAGCCCTTGTAAGGACATAGCTTCTACACCGGCTTTATCGCTTAACTGTTTTGTCCTTGTAGTGGACTTCCTGCAGATTCCGCAGTCGCGCAGCTGCTTGCTCTGCGGTCAGGTCACGCTGGGCTTCACCCAGCATCTCGTACCCCACCATGAATTTTTTCACTGTGGCCGAGCGCAGCAGGGGCGGATAGAAATGAGCGTGCAGTTGCCAGTGTGGGCAGGCCTTGTCATAGGTGGGTGCCCCGTGCCAGCCCATAGAGTAGGGAAAAGAGATCTCGAAGAGATTGTCGTATCGAATCAGCAGGCGCTTGAGGATCTCAGCCAGAGCTGTGCGCTCAGCGTCGTCCAAATCCGGAAGACGCAGGACCTGGCGTCGAGGCAGAAGCAGCGTCTCGAAGGGCCAAATGGCCCAATAGGGCACCACGGCCAACCAATGCTCGTTTTCGACGACAAGACGCTCCTGGTTTTCTACCTCCAGAGAGAAATAGTCCACCAAGAGAGGCGAACCATGCTCTGCAAAATAGTCACGCTGGCGGCTGTCCTCCTTGGCTGCTTCGTTGGGGAGGGATTTTGATGCCCAGACCTGTCCATGGGGGTGCGGGTTGGAGCAGCCCATGAGTTCCCCCTTGTTTTCAAAGACCTGTACCCAACAATAAATCTGACCGAGTTCCTCGATCTGTGCGGCCCAGACGTCCACCACTTTCCGGATATCCTCGACAGCCATCTCAGCAAGAGTCAGATCATGGCAAGGCGAGAAACAGACGACGCGGCAGATCCCCTGCTCCCCTTCACTGTTCAGGAGAGGATGGGACGCAAGCGTGTCGTCAGGGGTGTCGGGCAGTAGCGCAGGAAAATCATTATCAAAAACAAAGGTACTCGTGTAGTTCGGATTTCGCGCGTTGCCGGCGCGGGTATTCCCCGGGCAAAGATAGCATGAAGGATCATAAGGCGGCCGAATTTCAACAGCCGGCGTCTCCCGCCGGCCCCGCCACGGCCGTTCGGTGCGATGCGGTGACACCAGAACCCACTCACCGGTGAGGGGGCTGTAGCGACGGTGAGGATGTCGCCTTGGATTCAATCTCAGGGTCTTCACGCCTTATCACCGTACCCGCCAGGATGGGATTCATATCACTCTCCCTTAACGGCTCCCGCAGTAAGGCCCTCAACAAGGAATCTCTGTACGAATGAGAATAGGATAATAGTAGGAACGATGGTTAGGACTGTTGCTGCAGCGACTTGTCCCCATCGGATGAGCAATGATGCTGATAGCCTTTGAAGAATAAGCGGAAGGGTGGCAGTATTCTGACTCTGGTTGACGATAGATATGACGAGGTAATCTCCCCAGGAAACAACAAAGGAGAAGAATGCGGCGACCATCAGGCCAGGAGCCGATACCGGCAGAATAATATGATACAGAGTCTGAAATATGTTACAGCCATCAATCCGCGCAGCGTCATCGAGATCAGCGGGCAGGTTATCAAAATAACCTTTAAGCATCCATACTGAAAACGGGAGCACAAGGATCAACTGAGACAGGACAACACCTAATGTGGTATCTAATAAACCCATCTCAAAAATGATCAGGTAAATAGGAATGATAATCAGGACGAGAGGAAACATCTGTGTTGAGAATATTCCCATGATGTAGAGGTTTTTCCCTCGTAATCGATACCGACTCAGACCATAGGCACCGACAACCGAGAATAGGAGAGATACACAGGTAACACACAGAGCTATCTTAAAGGAATTGAAGAAATAGAGCGGGAAATCTGTTACAGAGAGAATGGTTTTGTAGTTTTCTAATGTAAATTGTTTCAACGGAGTCAGAAACTTCTCGCTGAAGATTGCGTCACGTTCTCTGAATGAACTATAAGCAATCCAGAGCATAGGAGATATGAAAAAAAACAGTGATACTAGTACTATGAAGTACACTGAAACTGCTTTCAGAATCTTCCTCTTCTTACCACTGATCATTAATTATCTTACCCGCCTCTCATATATTCTGATGTATATCATAAAATAAATCATCAATACCACAAGCATTACTGTTCCAATAGTGGCTCCATATCCAACAGTGTAGCTCCTCCAACACTGTCGATACACGTAGAGGGGGAGAATGTACGTAGCATTGACAGGACCGCCACCAGTTGCTAGAAAAACGAATTCGAAGTTGTTAAACGTCCAGAGCACGTGTATTGTAACCATAACAATTATCATGTTCCTTATGCCCGGTAGGGTAATATGGATAAAGCTTTTCCATGGACCGGCTCCATCGATCTGAGCCGCTTCGTAGTAACTCTGTGGGATTGCCTGCATTGCCGCTAAGAACGCCACTCCATAAAAGGGAACATTTCTCCATAGATGAAGAAGTATGATAAAGGGGAGTGCTGCATTCTTATCTCCAAACCAATAGATGTCAAAACGACCGAGGCCGATTAACTTCAAGAACATGTTGATAAATCCATATCCTGCCTGTGCCATGAATTGAAACATGACAACGGTTGCGACAACGGGTATCACCCAAGTTGCCATGATAATGCTTCTGAACAGCTTTATCCCGGGCAAATCCTGTTTCAGAGCCCATGCTAGGAGCAAACCGAGAACGAACTGCAGTGCCACAGCCGAAGCCGTAATGATAATAGAATGTAGGAGAGATAACCAGAATAACTTATCTGAGAGCAATCGATGGTAGTTTCTAAGACCTATGAAATGTATCGCTTCCTTCAATATATGCTTATCGGTGAAAGAGATTCTGATACCTTCGAAGAGAGGGAAAACAGTGAAGAGGCCCATGATTATCAAGGTGGGAAGAATCAAGGCAAAACCGGTATGTTCCTGCTTCATAATAGTCCGAGATAGTTACCCTACTATTGCTTCGTTTCGAGGTTGATGAAAAAGCCTCATTCGTACATGCTAGCAATAGCCCATCGAGTGAGTTGGAAGCCCTGTTGAAACCGGATGTGCTCGCAAAAAAAAAGAAATGGGACAAGATGTGCATCCTGTCCCATTTCATCGTTAGATTGCTTATAGTTCACCTGCCTTATTCAACTCTATGATTCTTTCATAGAGCCACTGAGCAGCCTCTTTCGGTGACTTTTCATCATATATCACGTAATTCACTGCCTTCAGGTTCGCTTCGCTCACAGGTCCCCAGTTTATGGGCTCCTGAGCAACAGATTGAGGGAGCAAATTGGCGAAACCCTGGATCCACCATCCGATCTCAGATTTTGTAAACACATCCATTTGTAGCGAATCGTTCCTTGCAGGAATTCCACCTGAATCAGCGAGCCACTCTCCCATCTTCTCTTTTGAGCAAATATACTTGATGAGGTCCCAAGCAGCCGTCTTATTCTCGGAGTATCTGCTCATCATGATAGGCTTAACTTCAAGATAGGTTGCCGGCATGGCACCTTCGGCGACAGGCAGTGCTGCTATAGCTGTTTTGTTTTCAAGGATATCTTTGGCTGTCGCGCTCTCACTCCTCCTTCCCCAGAGCCACGTTCCCATGGGTGCCATCGCCCACCTGCCATTTGCATAGCCCGGATCCTCAGTGGGCCACCCGGTGCCTCTCTCGTTCGGATCACACGCCGGATTGTCACCCTTGAACAGCTCTCCGTAAAGGATGAGAATCTTTTCAAGTTGCTCCGGTGTCGCGTTAAACTTCTTCTCGGTTGCGGTAACCGTAAACATTGGTTGCTTCCCGCTTACTTGATAGTACCACGAGATGAACTCTTGCGCAGCCCTTGGGTCTCCAACCTGCGTGCAGACAAAGACACCATAGACTTTTTTGTTTGTGGATTTTGTGATTTGTCTCCCTGTCGATATGAACTCATTCCAGATTGTAGGAATCTTCAGATTATACTGTTGGAACAAGTCCTTTCTGTAGACTATACCTCGCGCATTCGTATTGTACGGAATCCCCCAGAGTTTACCATTTATCCTAAGTGGGTCTACGGTGGCATCCACAAACTGAGCTTTGTCGTCCCAGGCGTTGAAATAAGCATCGAGTGGTTCAATTAAACCCTTTGCAACATAAACAGCGACATCCTCCAAGAGACCTTCGATAACGTCAGGTTTGCCGCTCTTTGCCTGTAGTAAAAATTTGTCTCTCTGATCTGCGTACTTTCCTGGTCCATAGAAGCTATCCACAACATAATCAGGCAAAGCGGTCTTTGCATCTTCTTCCCACTTCAATACATATTTTGGAGAGACTTCCTGAGTCACAAAGGGCATGTTCCAGAAGGAGAGTTTGACCTTTCCAAAGGCACAGACTGGAAGGGTAAAGATAAGAATTGTGGCCAAAACCAAGAAAAGATACGTTTTCCTTTTCATTTTGCTACCTCCTCCCCCTAGTTAATTGTTGTAAATGTGTTTCTTAGTTACCTCACCCCCTTTCTTCCTGTATCATAAAGATCCTTTCGAATGCGATTCAACTGATACATTTGGAATCGATATTTCGAACTTCCCTTCGCGATATCCCTGATACTTCCCTCAAGAATTCTTTCTGTCAAATGGAAAAGCAGCTAATTTCAGCCTCTTAACTCCTGAGAATAGATGAAAGGTGAGTGACCAGAGCCCCCGTCTCAGGCATTCACGATTCTAGCATGGAGGGTTTTATGTGTCAAGCGAAACATGGGCAGGACAGGCCCGAAAAATAACGACAGCAGTCTGAAGATCCATTTAGTTTCAGTAAGATATCCCCATAGTCTGGAGAGAATGGGCTAAGTTTGTACGAATCTTGGCAATGTAGCTCCCCGTTTTGTGGAGAGGATAGTTTTCTGGGCGACAGCTAGGGCTGGTGGTCAAGGGCTTTGCGTGGGAGCCCATGATCCTCTTTGAATGAATGCGTCTATGTCAAATACAGTTTGTATCTGTTTATATTTCATGCATCTCCGACAAACATAGCCTGATTCCTGGAATGTATAACGATGTGAAGGTGAGTTGTTCCTCCTTTTTCTACTTCCGGCTGTTCATCACATAGAAAGGGTCAAAATCTAGTCTCTCCCAACCCTTATACCACTGTTGGCAATACGGTTTGATCTTCTGCAGGGTTTCGGCGAACCGCCTCTGCTCAGGGCTGATGCCCTTAGCCGCCTGCTGTCGCACCTCGTGACAGAGCCCGTTTACATCAACGGTCAGGAACTCACGACCTTCCATGACCACTTCTCCCCCTACAATTGCTGTGTTGACATGAGCCCCCTTGGCCCGGTGGACAAGAATCTCAGCGATGTTGAGGTCAGGCGAGACCCAGGGATCCTCCATCATCTCTTCAAGGTCAATAAGAATCGCGTCAGCCTTCATTCCCGGCTTGAGTGCGCCCAATTCCCCTTCGAAACCACAGACCCGGGCCGGGTTGGAGGTGCCGATCTTCAAGATGTCGAAGGCACTTAAGGCCGGTGTGCTGGCCAGATCAAAACCCGAAACCCGATGGAGGCGATGGACCAGCCTCAGTTCCATAATAGCGTCCTCATCGTCGTTGATCCCCTTGTCATCGATTCCAAGAGCAACGTTCACTCCTGCCCTATGCAGGTAATAGACTGGCGCGATTCCGTTTCTGACCGTCAGGTTACAACTCGGATGGTGTGTGATGGATGCGCGTTTGGAAGCCATAATCTCGATGTCGGCTTCGGTCACATAAACCGCATGGCCCAAGGTCAGATTCTCATCTACCAGCCCCAGATCGTCCAAGTGGGCAAGAAGGGACTTACCGTACTTTCTTATGCCAAAAGCTTTCTGAATAGGCGTCTGCAAGGTGTGTATATGGATCTGGACTTTCCCCAACTCGTCAGCCTTGGTCTTAATCCGCTGCAGGAATTGATCCGTGCAGCCCTGAGCCCAGCTTGGACCGAAGATGATTCGAGTTTCGTTGTTGTTGTAGCGATTGTAAAGAACCTCGAAGAGGTCGAAGTAAGCGTCCATAAAAGCTTCTTTGTCATAGTAGACCATCGGTCGCGCGAAATCCTGCAAGTCGGGAGGCAACGTTGCAAAGAACTCAGTATCATCTAAAGCCAATCGATTCATGTTGCGTCCCCCGGGTGAGTAAGCCAAACGAATGCCAACCTGCTGGTAGCCCATGATTATCCTCTCCGCATTCTCCAGTAAGTTGGGCTCCTCGCCCCAGTTGTTATGATGCATGGTTGTACAGCCGCTTCGTAAGTGTCGAACTGCACTCATCATGGCTGACAATGTCGGGTCGATGGGGATCATAAATGCCCAGTCGATAAGACCGTTCTCCAGGAAGTCTAAATCCATACCCCTTTGTGTTAGGGTTAATCCCCAACCATGGCTGTGCCCATCGATAAGCCCGGGCATCAATAATTGTTTTCCGTTACCCTTGACGGTTGCTTGCGGATATTTCCTTTTCAACGACTCGTAGTCGCCAACTTCAACAACCTGGCCACCGGAGAGATAAGCGGCCCCATCGGTGAGGATTCCCTTTTCGCCAGCAGCCGCCTCCGTGATGACGTATCTACCCTTCACCAGAATATCCATACTCTTCCTCCTTTGTCCACAAGTTACATTCTAGAACGAATCTTCGGGACGTGAGCACTCTCGGCAACGTTACCTGTATTACTCCTTGTCGGTTTCAGAAATCAGGCCCGAATATATCCCTGAACATAACGAAACGGCATCTCAAAAAGGCAGAATACTTCAATGATTACAATACATAGAGCCAGAGCATCATTCCGAGACTTCCAGGAGGTCGAAAGCGATGAAACTTTCCTGGCGGCAAGTCAAAGGTCTTTGTCTTGAAGCTACCGTGGCGTTCCCTTGCCGCCACAACAATGGAAAGGCTGGCCTGACCCCTAGGGGACATTGTAAGGAAACACGCTTAGAAGTCAACATCTCAGTTTTGATTTCAAGATGGATCACGCAGATTTAGCGTGGTCGTGATTGCCTTCGATTTGCAACGCTAATCGAAAGGGAAAAGGGTGGGGAGAAGGCTTGTGTTTGATTAAATCCCTCGCTCTTACACCCGGTCAGATAGCTCTCATTGACACTTTCATGACTCTTGCCTTAGAATGGGTTGTAAGCTGGACCTGCATTGGGATCCTTCTATGGAGCAAGAGATCCTCCAACGCAAACTGAGTGCCATCCTCAGTGCTGATGTCAAAGGGTACAGCCGCCTCATGGGTGAGGATGAGGACGGAACTGTCAGGACCTTAGCCGCCTATCGTGAGGTGATGTCCGATTTCATCCGCAAGCACCGAGGACGAGTGGTGGATTCGCCGGGTGATAACGTTCTTGCTGAGTTTGGCAGTGTGGTGGATGCCGTACGCTGTGCAGTGGAGATTCAGGAGGAGCTTAAGTCCAGAAACGCTGAGCTGCCCGAGAATAGAAGGATGGAGTTTCGCATCGGGATCAACCTCGGAGATGTGATCGTTGACGGTGATCG
>Ga0209636_10004254_pt1 | contig 14588 bp, 8 predicted proteins | sample DeeMarSWOR152_54_FD_187464 | JGI IMG/M metagenome (GOLD analysis project Ga0209636, IMG submission 187464) | Marine sediment microbial communities from White Oak River estuary, North Carolina - WOR-1-52-54 (SPAdes) (version 2) | ecosystem: Environmental > Aquatic > Marine > Intertidal zone >...
AACCTCGCTGGCGTGCAGATTTCCATCGAACCAGTAACCTGGTTTTTCTGTGCCTTTTCCTGTCTCCTGGTTGGTGACTTCCAGAACCAGGAGATCTTTTTCCAGGTAGCTCTTTCCTATGGTGTGCAGTTTGGCAAGTTTGGGAAAGGCTGTGACCAAGCCTTGAAGATAGGCAGCCACTTCACTGGAGGTATGGTTGTGGTCGAACTTTAGATCAGGCACCTGGACAGTTTCAGAACTCTGTACTGCTTCGAATGCCATGAATAGAAAAACGAGCAAAAATAACAGCAATCGTCCTTTAAACATATTGTACCTCCATGGTTCTGTAGGATTGAAAATGCAAGTTGCGGTCATTATTTTTCACCAACCCGGCAAATATTGCAAGATAAATTCAGGCTGAGCTGAATAACCATTTCAATTCATGTGACAATCCTGTGATTGCGAATGAAACGAAGGAATCTCTTATAAGGGGATGACCTCTTCATTTCATTCCTTGTAATGACATTTATCCTCGCTGGGGAAAATTCACGGGCTGACTGATCTGCCTGCCTGACTTTTTCTTTGTCACCAAAATAAGAATGCACGCTTGCGTTCTTTTAAGTTTGACGCATTTATAATATACTGATTCAGGTACCAAGAGGCTCTCATGGGAAAGAGAAGACAGATCACAAGGCGGCTCTTTCTGGAGAGAACCCTGACTGCAGCAGCTGCTTTGACCATTGTTCCCCGATATGTCCTGGGCGGACAGGGTTATACGCCGCCGAGTGATCAGCTGACCAGAGCTGTTATCGGTGTGGGGAGCATGGGGAGGGCTCATCTCAACTATAGCGATGCCAGGCTCCTGGCTGTTTGTGATGTGGATGAAAACCATCTGAAGATCGCGCAGGACATGGCCGGACCAGGAGTCAAAGCCTACAAGGATTTCCGTGAAGTCCTGGAACGGACAGATATTGACTTCGTTCAAATCCCAACACCTCCCCATTGGCATGCCTTGATTTCTATCGCAGCTGCTGAGTCCGGTAAGGATATCTGGTGCGAGAAACCAATGACCCGGACAATCGATGAGGGACAGAGAGTTGTTGAAGTTGTCCAGAAAAATGGAAGAATTTTCCGCATTAACACATGGTTCAGGTTTGAAGGAGAATTTTATGGATTTGGCAGCACAGTCAAATCGATAAAAAAAGCGGTCCAGGCAGGCTTTTTTGGTTGGCCGCTGAAAGTGACGGTGAGTGCAGCGACTGGTTTCGATTGGAAGTTTTACTGGGTTGGAAAGACCAACCTGATCCCTCAGCCTGTACCCAGAGAATTGGACTATGATATGTGGCTCGGCCCAGCCCCTTATAGACCTTATCATCCTCACCGTGTCCACGGCACGTTCCGCGGATACTGGGATTATGATGGAGGAGGGCTGGGAGACATGGGCATGCACTATCTTGATCCTGTTCAATACATCTTGGGAAAGGATCACACCAGTCCTGTAGAAGTCGAAGCCGATTGTCCTCAGCAGCATCCTGATGCCTGCGGCACCTGGAGGCGAATCCGACTCAAATACGATGACGGATGCGAAATCACCCTGGATGGAGAAAAAAGGGAAGATAAGGTTCCGTTCATCCAGGGACCAGACGGAAAGTTGTTCAAAAATCTGGAGTCCGGCATCCCTCATTTCAAGGATAAAGTGGCCTCCCTTCCGGAACCTGATCTCCAAGTGACTGATTTTTTAGAGGCAGTCAGAAACCGAAAAAAATTTGCTTTAAACGAAGAAAACGGCCATCGGTCCTGCACCCTGGTTAACCTGAGCAAGATCGCTGTCAGGCTCGGGCGTCTGCTCCGGTTTGATCCTGTAAGGCAGCGTTTTCTCGGAGATGAGGAAGCCAACCGCCTCGTCAAACAACCCATGCGTGCGCCGTGGCACTTCTGAGTCTGTCTGTTTTGAAAAGAGAAGAAGAGAAAGAGAGAATAAAGAAAGAATAAAGTCAATGAGTAAGATCATTAAGACCGGATGGGTATGGATACTCCTTCTTTTCCTTGCTCTCCCAAACGGCTTGGCTTCGGTCTATGGACAAGTTAATAAATCCAACATCCTCAGTCTTCTTGAGAGGTTTCCCGCTCAAGATACAGAAGAGAGAGACCGGTTGGCTTTAGAGCTGATTGGACTGGGTCCGGAAGGGATTTTGGAAATCTGCCGCATGCTGCTTCCACCTGGATCTGGAGATGATACGCATGTCCGGTTCGCTCTCAGCGCAGTGACAACCACTCTTGCCCGGAGAGCTTTCGAGAAAGATCGGTGGATGGTTGCCAGGACCTTGGTCAAAGCTCTGGAGATAGAGACAGATAAGGAGATTCAGGCTTTTTTGATCCGGCAACTCCAGCGAACAGGAAAGAACGAAACCGTCAAACCGCTCCAAAAATACCTTAACGACAAAAGGCTTTGCGAGCCGGCTGTTCAGGCATTGTTAGCAATCGGCACGTCTTCGGCTGAAAAAGCCCTGCTCAAATCGCTAAACTCTAGTACAGGAAAAAACAGGATCAGCATAGTCAAAGGCCTTGGAGAATTGCGCAGCAAAAGAGCGACAAAAAAAATACTCGAGTATGCAACCTCTAGAGACGACGAGCTGCGTCAGGTTGCACTCTTTGCTCTGGCGAACATCGGAGATCCACAGGCCCAGAGTGTTCTGAACAACGTTTCGCTCGAGGCTCCCTCTTATGAGCGAGCAAAAGCCCCTGCTTTGTATCTTCTTTATGCTCAGCGTCTGGCCGAGTCAGGGCATAAGTCAGAGTGTGAGAGGATATGCCGCACGCTGATCACACGCTACACAGCCCCACAGGAAAGCCATGTTTCCTGCACGGCGATGAGCATTCTGGTTGAGATCTTGGGAAAGAACGCTTTTGCAGATCTCCTTCAGGCTATGGACAGCCCGAACCAGGAACTGCGAATGCGGGCACTCGAGCTTTCAGATAAAATCCCTGGTGAAGAGGCTACAGCGGAATGGATCGAAAAGATGGAGAAAGGGATGCCAGAAATCCAGGCCCAGATCATCACCATGCTTGGAGAGCGGGGGGACAAAACAGCTCTTTCCATCCTTGTAGATAAACTCAAAAGCCACATAAAAGGAGTGCGGCTGGCAGCCATTTCTTCTGTTGCAAAACTCGGAGGGAGCGAAGTTTTGGAAGATTTGACCTCTCTGCTTTACAGCAATGACCCAGACGAGATTGCTGCTGTTCAACAGGCCCTTCGTTTCTTCCCAGCAAACCACGTCATTCCCCAAGCAGTTCAGTTGATCGCAGAGGTGCCTTCGCTTTCCAAGGTTGCCTTGATAGAGATCCTTTCGGAACGCAGGGCTCGTGAACACGTGGAAGTTCTTTTCTCCATGATAGAAAACGAAGACCAGAAGGTCAGGCGAGCGGCTCTGGAAGGACTAGAGCCTTTGGTCACTGAAGACGCCCTTCCGCGTCTGATTGGGATGCTTCTAGATGAGACAGAAAGCAGAGATATAAGGCTTCTCCAGAATGCAATTGTAGCCGGCTCAAACCAAATCAAGGAAAAAGAGAGGCGGGCAGAGCTCTTGCTTGAGGCTTTAAAAACTGCTGATGAAGATAAACAGGCCGATCTTTTGAGGCCTCTTTCCAGGATCGGAGGGCAGGATGCTCTCCGTGCTGTGATCGCCAAAACCAAAAGTAAGGATTTCAGGATTCAATCCCTCGCCATATCCGTATTATCCGAATGGCCGGAATGGGATGCGGCTGATAAGCTTTTTGAGATTTGTCAAGATACAGAAGATCAAAAACAGCTCCTTCTGGCTGTTCAGGGTTTTACACGCCTGATACAGGAGTCGGCTCTGGATCCGGGAGAGAAGCTGGGAAGGTATCAAGAGGTATTGAATACTGTTTCGTATAGCCCGGCAAAGGCCATCGTGCTCACGGGACTTTCAAACATAAGCTCTATAGAGGCTTTCAAGCTGGCTGCCTCTTATCTCGATGAGAAGGAATTGCGTTTCAGAGCCGCTTTGGCTGTGGCACGGATCGCTTTTTCAGGGATAAACCTGGCTCATGAGATCGGAAGGCCTGAGCTTTTTTCAATCTTTCATAAGGCCAGCTCTGTTGTGGCAGATCTTTCACTGCGGCACCGGTTGGATGCCTCCATTGGAGTCCTTTTGAAGGAAGAAGGATTTGTGGCACTTTTCAACGGCAAAGACCTTTTCGAATGGAAAGGGCTAGTGGCTGATCCTGTGAAGAGGGCACAGATGAGTCCAGAGGAGCTGGAGAAGGCCCAAGTCAGAGCAGATGAGGTCATGCGTGCCCACTGGCAGGTTGTCGATGGGATTCTTTTTTTCGATGGGAAGGGAGAAAGCCTCTGTACGGTCAAGGATTATGGAGATTTTGAGCTGCTGGTGGATTGGAAGATTACGGAAGGCGGTGACAGCGGCATTTATCTGCGCGGCTCGCCCCAAGTCCAGATTTGGGATCCGGCCAGCGAGGGTATAGGATCTGGAGGGCTTTATAACAACCAGATCGGTCCGAGCAGACCCTTGGAACGGGCGGATAATCCAGTAGGCGAGTGGAATACATTCAGGATAAGAATGGTCGGGGAACGGGTAACCGTTTATTTGAACGGTGTGCTGGTAGTCGATGATGTCGTGATGGAAAATTATTGGGAGAGAAACAGGCCGATCTATGACTCCGGACAGATCGAACTTCAGGCCCATGGAAATCCTCTTTATTTCAGAAACATCTATATCCGCGAGATATCCCGAAATGAGGGAGGGCGAGGATTGCACGAAGAGGAGACCCAGATGGGATTTGTTTCTCTGTTTAATGGAAAGGATTTAACGGGTTGGGTGGGAGATAAAAAAGGCTATGTGGTTGAGAATGGCAAGATCGTCGTCTATCCAGAACGAGACAGCGGCAATCTTTACACGGAAAAGGAATACGGCGATTTCGTTCTCCGGTTCGAATTCAAGCTCACCCCTGAAGCCAACAACGGACTCGCGATCCGAGCACCGTTAAAAGGTAATGCAGCTTATGAAGGGATGGAGATCCAGATCCTGGATAACACGGCAGAGCTCTACAAAAATCTCGAGCCGTACCAGTACAATGGATCGATATACGGTGTCGTTCCGGCCAAACGGGGTCATCTCAAGCCTGTAGGGGAGTGGAATCAGGAAGAAGTCACTGCTCAGGGAGAAAGGATAATCGTCATTCTCAACGGCGTTACGATTGTCAATGCGGATATCGCAGAGGCCAGCACTCCTCAGACCTTGGATGGAAGAGATCATCCTGGGCTGAAGAAAGAAAAAGGGTATATCGGCTTTTTGGGCCACGGTTATCGGGTGGAATTCCGCAACCTCCGTATCAAGGAACTCGAAGAGCCCTAATCGTTTTTTTCTTTGATTTGATCAATGATTTTTTTTATCTGTTCTTGGTTAGGGCTTATTTCTAGCGATTTCTCCCAGGCCCGCAGAGCTTGTTCCTTATTCCCCAGCTTGAAATAACAGTCTCCAATGGAATTCAAGACCGCTACCACATCACCCTTTTGGGAGAGTCCTTTCTCGTAGAAACCGATCGCCTCCTTGAAATCTCCTGAATTTTCCGAGGCTCTTCCAAGCGTGAAAAAAAGCCCAAAATTCTCTATTCCTGCTTGTTCAAAAGGGGTGAGGATCTTTATTACTTTCTGGTATTCCCTAAGCGCCATGAGAACTCTCGTGTAACTCAAGGTATAGTCCAGTGAATCCAGCTGTTTCTCATAGGCTTTCACCAGTTCATCGTGAGCCTTCTGGATTTCCCCCTTGTTAAAAAATTGATTTCCCAGGATGTAGGAATAATATGGATCATCGGCAGGCGGGTTGGTCTGAGCGACAAGCCATGATCCGGGAAGGGGCTTTTTTGTGACCGAGAGCGCGTCTCTTTCGGAAAGACGCCTTTGTCCGTCTGGATCGAAAAGGGAAACCTCCACTGTGTAGATTCCGGGAGGAAATTTTTCCAGGGGCACTTCTTCGAGAAAGGAGTTCGTGTTTCCGTATTCATCGATTTTCTTCCGGTAAGTCTGGAACGGCTCCACACCCGAATAGAACGTAAATTCTAATGTGCCCTCCTCCTTCAGCTCCTGACTCAAGCCGTAGACCTGCAAGAAAAGGAACAATGTATCTCTATCGAGGAATGTGTTGTTGACCGACGGATAGATTTGCAGGCGTCCCACCTGATAGGCTCTGCTGGATTCGCTGTACGGTGAATCTTTGTTGACCTTTCTGGCTAAGATGAGAGGGCTCATCTGCAGATGTTCTCCTTCAGGGACAGAAATAGTCCGTTCGAAAGACGTGAATTCCTTGGTGACCAGATTTTCAAACAAGAGATTGATGGTGTAATCCCCCGGAATCATCGGGAAAGAATCGCACAGATGGAAGGAACTCTTCTCCAGCATATCCAACTCATCTTTTCTCAGTTCGAGCGGAACATCTCTTCCCCATTGAAAGACTGTCTTCCCTTTTGCATCTGCCATGCGAATTGAAGTCCGCAGAGTCGTCACATACTTTTCATTATAGTAATCTACAGAGAGAGTTTCGGGCACGAGAATGTAGTTTACGAAGAAGAGACCCGAAGGATCCTGGAGGATATTCACCCTCGAATAATTCCCGATGTAATGGACAGAATAGCTGACTTCGACGACCGCTTTGTGCTCCAAAAATTCATAGGCATAATTGTCGTCGACTCGCTTATGGGGATAGGTCTCGACGTCTTTCAGGAGAACGGTAGATGGAAGAATAGATTCTGGATCCCTTCTCCCTGGAAAATTGGACAGCGATGCCTCGGCCAGCTCGTTCCCCACGAAGGAGCGTATTAACTTGTACGCATTCAAGTTTCTCTGGTCTAACTGGGCCTCCAGTCTTTTATTGAATGCTTCTTCGGCCGGGTTTGCCCGTACTGCATCCTCCCCAGGAAGCAGTCTTGTCAAGACTGTAAACCTGGTTTCTCTCTCAGTAAAGGGAACGAGACTTTGTGGCCCATCGACCATCGGGCTGTAAAGATCGTATGCCTCTGCTCCGTATCTCTGGAAGAAAAGAAGGCGAAAGTTAGAGGCCTGACCCAGCTTTGGATTCCCAGAATAATACCAGATCTCGACGGGGTGAATCTCAGGGGTCGAGTATCTCTCCACATGATTAGGTCTTCCCAGCATGATGTAGAATCGTCCTCTATCCGTTCTCCATCCTTCCACGGGAGTTCCCCTCCCAAATTTTTTATTGGCGAATTCAATCCTCCTGTAGTGCTCATCTTTGAACTCATTCGTATGTGTACCTGGAGTTGGATCTCTTTGCCGCCAGAATTCCTCTATGAAGAAATCTCTTTCCCTATCATTTTCCAACTTGTAAAAAACCTCTTTTTCTTTGGGAGTGATAATGTACACGACCTCTTCTTCTATCCAGCTCTTGTATTTTTGGGAAAGCTCAAGATTTTGTTTGGAATAAAGGGTAGTGGAAAAGATCGATATGAATATAACAATCAAGCTCTTACAAAGTTTTTGTTTCATTGGGCATACTCCGTGAATCTTGTTTGTCTTTAAAGTCCAAAGTCTGACGTCCTTTTTTTATTGTTGGGTCCTCAAAATTTAATGATCAATCCGGCTCTAAGGCTTATCCCGCTCAAGTTAAAGGTGGCCTTTTTGATTGTTTTATACCCGGATGGTTCTTCGTTCCGAATGGTTAGATAGAAATATGTTCCATCTTCAAAATAATAAAGCTTCCCCTTTTCTTCCGAATACACATTATCGGTATTTCTTAGCCTTTCCTCGCCTTCGAAGTTGGAGATTTTGGCATATCTTCCTTGGCCTTCGATAAAAAAGACAGATCTTTTGGTCAAATCGACTGCAATCCCCAGCCCTCCATGAAATCCGAGACTCCGAGCGGTTGCTTTCTGAAACACGTCCGTTATGTCTCTTATGTTGGTTTCCATGGCATAGGAATATCTGGTTAGATATAGAGAAGGTCCACCGTTTAAGGAGATAGAAAACGAGCCATGAATGGGAATGGTGAAAAACGCCCCTAGTCTGATAGGTATAACAGTGATTTTGGGAATGCTGCCGACTTGTTGCTCCAGATACAGTTCCTTTCCGGATACAAGGAGGAAATTTTTGGCTGAGGCACGGATATGACTTATTCCAAGTCCGATCCCGATTCGAGGTTTGATGATGAAAATGATATCTCCTGAGATGTCTAGCGCTGGACCGAAGGATTCCGGCCTCTTGTCCACTGTATAACCTGAGGACAAGAATAGGTCAGCCGTTGAATCAAAAAAGCCCCTGGTTCCTTTATCTATGTCTCCCGAGCCAATAAAACTCAGTCCACCGCTGATTTTTACCCTTAGTCCTATTCCCTCGAAAAATTCAGGTTCTTCTTCCCAAAAATCCGGCTCCTTTATAATCTTTTCCTCTAGGACTTCTACATCGCTCGAGTGAAGATACCCGATGAGCGTAAATCCCTTCTCGTCAGGTCCTATGACTACTCGGAACCACCCCTCTGTCTTTTCATAAGAATCGAGAACCGCTCCTTTCGCTAAGGTCAAAACGACCGGACTCTCCACAGCGGGCTCCAGACGAATATTAGCTTCCTCAACTGAGATCTTTATCTTCCATTGGGAGGTATCAGAGTATAACGGATAAAGACTGAACAGAACTATGCAGATTAACACAAGACATTTCAGGTGATGTTGTAGTTGCATTGATTTTCCTTTCTCAATTTTATTGTAACCGCCCCTCCTTCGATACGCAATATTTATGGCGAATAAAAAAATGATGGTTTCAATGAGCTGATGCTGCAAGAAAAATGCAGGCAGGTTTGGTATCACATCGGATCATTCATAATGGGGCCACATACGGATGACTTTGATAATTGTTTCTTTTTTAAGAACCCGATGACCCAGCCTATGTGGGACGTCGATCCTGCTGGATGAGGCTTCAAGAGAGGAATATTAGGCTTCAAGGACGTTCTGGTTGGAGAAATGGACAAAAGTGAAACATTCGGGAATGTGGGAATCGTAGACACCATGTTTGTTGAAGGCCCAGCCGAGTGAAGGCTGAACAAGTTCGCCGTCCAGGCCTACAGCTTCGAAGCGAGAAAAATCGAGCCTCCAGATATCTCCATCCTCAGGGGGAAGGGAGCGATTTTGTGCCAGAAGACCCATTCCCTTCCAGGGAAATGCCAATTCGACTGTCCACCCCCTGTCTATATCCGAGTTGTCGTTGATGGTGCCGTCCACCTGGACTGCGCTTTTCAAATCCGGGAAATCCCAATCCAGAAAGGCCCATCTTTTTCCACGAGGGTGTTTTCCAAAACGCAGATTGTCCTGGAAGCCCGCCAGGACATCCACTCTTTGGCTGAGAATATCGAATTCGGGACAATCGAAAGCGCTGCTCTTTTTGTATGCATCCTGCCAGATGAAAAAGACCTCATAGATAGTTCCCAGGGCGTTTATTTCGAACTCGTAGTAGCAATTTTTTCCATCTATAAAGACCTCGACATCGTTTTCCAAATAAATGGGCGAATCTTGTTCTGTGAATTTTGCTTGGACATAGGGCTCTTCGACCCAAAAGGCAATGTAGAGGGATTCATCATCCCAGAGCGCTGCCATCCGGGTATCCCAGGGTCCTGGTTCTCCTGTGACCAGGTCCACGAAACGGGGCGATTTTGGAGCTTTCTGCCAGGAGCGCTCATCCGGATGCCCGTCGATCTTGAGAGCCTCGCTCGTACGATAGCACCTATAATGGCCGATGTCTTTTTCCGAACAACCATACTGTTTTGTCATTCTTTCCCCGGTTTATATTTTTTCATTTTGTCCGTATTTTTACACAATTGACAGTGCGCTGTCGAGTGAATGAGAACAGGAGATATTGAAAATTGGATTTTGTTTCTATAGAATGCTGGTATGATCGGCACTGGACTGATCAGTCAGAGTAACGGCGACAATCCTATCCCCGCCCAAATAAATATGATTTTTTGTTGTTTATATTTTGTTCAAGATAAAGACTAACATCCTTTTTCAGCGCCCATCTCTCTGGCTGGAGGTGCAGATATGCCTATTTTGAAAGACAGCTATCTTATATGTTTTGAGAGGAGGGAAAGGATGAGAGACAAAAAATTTTCCAGGCGGCAATTCATCGGCACAGCAGCGGCTACTGCAGCAGCCTTATCGATCAAACCGCTCAAAGCCGCTCCGCATAGAGGGGATGTACAAGAGGCTCAATCCGGCTTTAGACTCAAGTATGCTCCATATTTTGGGATGTTCGAGGCGCACGCAGGTAAGGATCCAATCGACCAGCTCAAATTCATGGCAGATCAGGGTTTCAGAGCCATGTTTGACAATGGGCTTATGAACAAGGATCCATCTCTGCAAGAGGCGATCGCCCGGGAAATGGACCACTTGGATATGGAGCTCGGGCCCTTTGTGGCGTATGCAGATTTTAAGGTAAAATCCTTTGTGACCCAAAACGAGGAGATCAGGAACATGCTGGCAGCGAAGATGAAAGCCGCCGTGGAAACAGCAAAACGCACCCATGCCAAATGGACTCTTGTTGTTCCTGGACGATATGATGAAAGCCTGGAATGGGATTACCAGACGGCTAACGTAGTCGGTAATCTCAAATTTTGCGCTGAAATCTGCGAGCCCTCTGGTTTGGTCATCGTGATCGAACCCCTGAATCCTTGGGACCATCCCGGGCTGTTCCTTACCAAGATTCCGCAAGCCTACCAAATCTGCGAAGCTGTGGGAAGTCCGAGCTGCAAAATCGTCAATGACATCTATCACCAGCAGATTACAGAAGGAAATCTTATCCCCAATATCGATAGAGCGTGGGATGAAATAGCCAGCTTTCATGTGGGAGACAGTCCAGGCCGCAAAGAGCCGACCACTGGAGAGATCAACTACAGGAACATATTCGGACATCTGCACAAAAAGGGCTATGACGGAACTATTTGTATGGAGCACGGAAAAAGCAGAAAAGGCATAGAGGGAGAAAAGGCTGTCATCGAGGCTTACAAGGCTTGCGATGATTTTTGATCGATAGTTTTTAAGGAGGAATCATGGAAGAGAGAATAAAAAAGACAAAAGGGAGCATGTCCCGCCGGGAATTTATAAAGGCAACTTCAGCAGCAACGTTGGCCGCAGCCGTATCCCGAGTCGGACCCGTGTTCGCCTTTGGATCGGATAAGATCCGGGTCGGTCTGATCGGATGCGGCGGCAGAGGAACAGGCGCAGCTATCGACTGTGTCAACTCCTCTGCCAATGTTGTGATCACAGCCCTGGGGGATCTCTTCCAGGACTGTTGGGAGAATTCGCTGGAGAGGCTCCGAGAAAGGCTTTCCAAGGAGAGTCTTGCTGTTTCGCCCGATACGTGTTTTTCCGGTTTTGATGCTCACAAGAAAGTCCTTGCCACTGACATCGATATGGTGATCATGGCATCTCCCCCTCATTTCCGTCCTAAACACCTGAAAGCGGTTGTAGAGGCAGGAAAACACATCTTTATGGAAAAGCCGGTTGCCGTGGACCCCTTAGGGGTGCGTTCGGTGATCGAAAGCTCGGAAATAGCCGCACAAAAGGGCCTGGCCATCGTGGCTGGAACTCAACGCCGCCACCAGGACCACTATTTGGAGATCACGAAGCGAGTTCATAACGGCGATATCGGAGAGATCGTAGCTGGACAGTGCTATTGGAGCATGGGAGCACTGTGGCTTCGGAGAGCCTATGAAAATTGGATCAATTACCAGTCAGGGGAATGGTCGGATATGGAATGGCAAATCAGAAACTGGCTTTTCTTGACCTGGCTGTCTGGGGACCACATTGTGGAGCAGCACGTGCATAACCTTGATGTTGTTAACTGGTTCATCGGTTCTCATCCAATAAAATGTACGGGAATGGGAGGCCGTCAGGTTCGCACTGGGCAGGAATTCGGAAACATCTTCGATCACTTTGCAGTTGAATATGAGTATCCCAACGGGGCCCGGGTCATGAGCATGTGCCGCCAGACGCCCGGGTGCACGGAGAATGTCTCTGAAAGGGTTATCGGCACCAAGGGATTTGCCTATACGGATGGAGCCAACGGCTATATAAAGGGAGCTAACGCCTTTGCCATCGAAAAGGAATCTCCCAATCCTTATGTGCAGGAGCATGCAGATTTGATCGCCAGCATCAGGAAAGGAGCACCTTTGAATGAGGGGAAGCGGGTCGCAGAAAGCACGCTAACAGCCATCATGGGCCGGATGAGTGCCTACACAGGGCATGCTTTGAGCTGGGATTGGGTGATGAATGCTTCCAAGTTAGATCTTTCTCCCCCTCGATATGAATTCGGCGATCTGGCTGTAGCGCCTGTGGCTATGCCTGGAAAAACAGAGCTGATTTGACCAGGAAAAACTGATAAGTGAATGGAGTTTCAATTTTAGATTGCAATATTCTCTTAAAGGCCATTCTGAAAAAAAGATGGAATGGGACTGTTTGAAACAAGGTTCAAAAAAATAAAAAATCTGGCAGGTTAAACATGGAGAAAAAGCAAAACAAGATGAACCGGAGGCAGTTTTTAAAACTGTCTGCGACAGCCGCCGGGGCATTCGGTTTTCCTCGAATCGTTCCGGCTTCTGTGCTTGGCAGATCCGGAGCCATTGCTCCCTCGAACCGCATCGTCATGGCTGGCATCGGTTTTGGCATGATGGGCATTCCCAACATGGAGGCCTTTCTGGAAAAGGATGAGGTGCAGTGGGTCGCAGTGTGCGATTTGGATGAAAACCATTTAAAAAGCGCCCGGGATATCGTCAACCAGAGATACGGCAACCAGGACTGTGCGGTCTACAGGGATTACCGCGAGCTCTTTCAGCGCAGTGATATCGATGCAGTGTCCATTGCGGTTCCCGACCACTGGCATGCCCTCCTGGTCATCGATGCAGCCCGGGCTGGCTTCGATATCTATGGAGAAAAGCCGCTATCCCATGATCTGTTGGAAGGAAGGGCCATGTGCAAAGCGGTGGAGCGTTACGGCCGCGTCTGGCAGACCGGAAGCTGGCAGCGGTCGGTAGCCAATTTCCACCATGCCTGTGAGTTAGTCAGGAACGGACGCATCGGCAAAGTCCTGAAGGTAGAGGTGGGACTTCCCCAGGGATATTATGATTTTGCAGGAACAGCTCATCTCAACACCTACAGTTCTCCACCCAAAGAATTGAATTATGATTTCTGGGTTGGACCGGCACCTTACAGCCATTACTGTACGGCGCGGGTCCATATGAACTGGCGTTGGGTGAAGGATTTTGGAGGCGGTCAGTTGATGGACTGGGTGGGACACCATGTGGATATAGCTCACTGGGGAATGGGATTTGATCACGCCGGGCCCGTGGAAATCCAGGGCTGGGGAGAGTTCCCCCGCCGTGGAATCTGGGACAGCCCGACGCGCTACTACTTGAAGACGAAGTATACTGACGGCACTCCAATGGATATCGCGGGCGGGTTTGACGAAATTCGCGGGGGAACAAAATGGATCGGGGAACACGGCTGGGTATGGGTCAATCGGGGAGCGCAGGAGACTCAACCCCCTGAAATCTGGAACGAATTCATAAGCCCACATGAGGATCGACTGTACAAGAGTCGTGACCACTATCAAAACTTTCTGGATTGCATGAAGAGCCGGGAAAAAACGATTACCCCCATAGAAGTGGCGCATCGTTCAGCCAGTGTCGGACACCTGGGAGTGATTGCCATAGAACTTGGACGCAAGATACGCTGGGATCCAAAAACAGAGACCATCTTGGATGACCCAGAAGCCACACGATTGTTGGGACGATCCTATCGCAGTCCTTGGCAGCTCGGTTTCTGAGAGGAGAACTTTAGATGGAGAGACAGGAAAAAACGGAACAAGGAATAAGGAAACCTCGGCTTTGGTATCAATTATTATCCGTTCTGTTAGCTTGGGGGATGATCATCTGGATGCTTTCTCCTTCTCTATGTGCTTCTGCGATTTCATCCAGCATAAAAGTCCTGATCGTCACCGGCCAGAACACCCACGACTGGAAGACCAGCAGTTCGGCCCTCGAGCAGATGCTGGAGGATACACGCTTGTTCGAAGTCAATATAGCAGTCAGTCCGGAAAAGGACGGAAGCATGGAAGAATTCCTGCCGGATTTTGCATCTTATCAACTGGTCGTCCTCGACTACAGCGGCGAGGAATGGTCAGAGGCTGCAAAAAAGGCCTTTGTCAATTATGTGCGATCCGGTGGAGGAGTCGTCGTTTACCATGGAGCAAACAACACCTTTGCTCGATGGAAGGAGTATAACCAGATTATCGGTATCGGGGGATGGGACGGCCGGGATGAAACCTCGGGTCCTTACGTGTACTGGAAGGATGGTCAAGTGGTTAGGGATAAAAGCCCTGGAATCGGAGGCCAGCACACCACTCCCCATGCCTTTGAGGTAATCAACAGAGATATGACTCACCCCATCACTCGAGGATTGCCAGAAAAATGGATGCATGCTGAGGACGAATTGTACGGACTTTTACGTGGCCCAGCCGAAAACCTGCATGTCTTGGCCACCGCCTACAGCGATCCTTCCCATCTCGGAACAGGCCG
>Ga0209636_10004257_pt1 | contig 14587 bp, 10 predicted proteins | sample DeeMarSWOR152_54_FD_187464 | JGI IMG/M metagenome (GOLD analysis project Ga0209636, IMG submission 187464) | Marine sediment microbial communities from White Oak River estuary, North Carolina - WOR-1-52-54 (SPAdes) (version 2) | ecosystem: Environmental > Aquatic > Marine > Intertidal zone >...
TCAGCTACTATCCCTACATTAAGCGTGTTGGTCAGCACGACCGGTGTTTCGATATTGCCAAGCTCCTCGACCTGGGTATAGCCCATCAGTTTGCCGAAGGCGTTTCCTAAGTAGATAGCAGCCGGGACTTTTTCTGCAAAGACATTTCCCGAATGGGGGATGATGGCTGTCACACCGGTTCTAATGTCTTTTCCCTCTATCAGCGTAACATGACCGACCTTGACTCCTTCGACGTCGGTAATACAGTTTAAATTGCCGGGTGATAGCACCCCAGGGGCGATGCCGGCTTCCCTTGCTCTTGGCCTGACGTTATTGTGCTCTTCGCCCCACAACCTGACACCAAATATGACCAATAAAACCGCACACAAATATCTTCTTGCCTTATCGCCCATTTCTTTTTGTCTCCTGTTGATTCTTTAACGAGAATTTCACATTTATACCTGCTCAACTACGCCGCTGAGCTTCCCTTCCAATAGAATGTCAAGTCTATCTTGAAAATTCAAGCTTTCCGGCTCTTTCTCTAAGATTTTTCAGCCGCAATGGTAGCAAAAGTACAGATTTGGCGACTGACCCTGCGACATCAGCCGAAGTGCATCGAACAGATGGCCAAAGGACGTGGAGTGGCAAAACCGAACCTTTATCTGCAGATAGCGTAAAGACTTATAAAGACAGGTAGCATTGTGCTTTCGCCTGTCAGAGGCGAATTTATCGATTTTTGGTTAAAGTGCGGATGCCCTGCTGCCGATAACAAAGGAAAGTTAAAAAAGAGATTTTTTCTCCCCTCCGGAAAACATCGGGTAGCGAGTTGTTGCTCGATGTTTTCTTTTTTTAGGTAGTCACACTTGTACGCTAAAAGTTTTTTCCACAGCATTTTTTATATTTTTTGCCGCTGCCGCACGGGCAGGGGTCATTCCGCCCGACTTTGGGTTGTTCCAGCTTGATCTGTTTTACTCTCGGCTCGCCCTGGGGTGCCTGGGCGGCGGCTCGCTGACGCTCGGCCATGGCAAACTGGCCAACCTCATCATGGCTTGTTTGGCTTACATTCCAGACACTTCGTGCCCTGGCGCCGGCTTCCAGGTGCACCTTGAAGATAATATCTGTAACACGGTCCTCGATGGTTTCGAGCATCTCGTTGAACATTCTGAAGCCTTCGCGCTTGTATTCGGTTTTTGGGTCTTTTTCAGCGAAAGACCGCATCCATACGTTGCTTTTCAGATGGTCCATTGAATAGAGATGGTCTTTCCAGGCGCTGTCGTAGACATTGAGCAAAACGTATTTTTCAAGGTCGCTAAGTTCCCTGCGTAAGAATTCTCTTGCGAGCTGCGATAGGTTATCTTTGAGTTCCGGGCCGTCGCCGCCCAGGTCCTCTTCGGTCAGCGAGGCCTCGAATCTTTCGTTGGCCCAGTTCACTAATTCGGCAGGCTTTAAGTTGGCAATTTTGTCAGCGAGCTCCTGATCTAACCTTCCGTTATTAAAGCTTTCACTCAATTCCAGCAGTTGTTTATGTAATGCCCTCGGTTTGGAATTTTGCATTCGTTCAACTGAAAAGCCGGCATTATATTTTTTGTTTGCCCAGTCGGCGAGCGCCTCGAACGCGTATACGTTCGGGCCCTGCGGCCCATAAACCATATTCAGTGCAAATTCGACAGGATACTCAATTTCCTTTTGTTTGTATTTGCCTGCGGTTATTTCGCCAAGCTGCTCACGGATTTGGGAGGCATTGAGACTTGCCAGTTCCCCAATGTCCAATTTTATATCGAATTTGGCTCGTGCCCATTCGGCGAATGTGCGCAAAGGGAAATCATCCTTCAGAAATTCGATTAGTTGTGAGCAATCTTTTTTATCAATCTGCTCGGCCGCAGCAGAAATCAACTGTTCTTCTATCTCCTCCGGCGATTGCTGTTTAATTTTGCTGGGACTTAGACTAACTCGAAAGGCACTCATTGCCCATTTGCATAAACCGCCGATATCCCAGCTTCGCGGATCATTGTAGTCTTCCAGGTATTCCCCCATAGAAAGCGATATATTATTGGCGGCGTTATCTTTTGCCTGCTGTTTTATTAAACTCTCGATTTCCTCTACCTTGACGTCGGAAATATCCGAGAGCTTTAAATCAGCACCGAAATTGGTTCTGGCCCATTCGATAATGCAAGTGAGAGGATAGCTCTTGTCCAGAATGGTGTTACAGTTTTTCCTGATAGTGGCGTCAATCATTTCCTGGATGATGTTTTTAAGACCTTTTCCGGTCAGAATTTTACGTCTGCGTGAGTAAAAGATCTTTCGCTGGTAGTCCATTACCTCATCATATTCGAGCAAACTCTTTCGTATCTCGAAGTTGCGCTCCTCAACCTTCTTTTGTGCTTTTTCTATGCCTTTGCTTATTCTCTTATGGTAGATTGGCTGTCCTTCTTCCCAGCCTATCCAGGAAAGTGCCTTGACAGTCCATTCCGGGGCGAAAATTTTCAGCAAGTCATCGTCGAAGCTCAGGAAGAATTGGCTGGAGCCGGCGTCACCTTGTCTGCCTGATCGGCCTCGCAACTGATTATCGATTCTTCTGGCCTCGTGCCGTTCGGTTCCGAGCACGTGCAATCCACCGATTTCAGCTACGCCGGTTCCAAGGACAATATCCGTGCCTCGACCTGCCATATTTGTTGCGATTGTAATATTGCCCCGCATTCGGCCATCCCGGCCTTTGTGCTGCTGGCCAGCTTTGGCAACAATAGCCGCTTCTCTTTCGTGGTGCTTGGCGTTGAGAACTTCGTGTTCGAGACTGAATCTTTTTGTAAGAGCTGCCGAAAGTGCCTCGTTCTTTTCCACGCTGGTTGTGCCCACAAGCAATGGTCGGCCGGCCGCACTGATCTCGCTTATCTCTTCCACTATCGCGTTAAACTTTTCGAGCATCGATTTATATATTACGTCCTCACGGTCGTCTCGTATGCAGGGTTCGTTCGTGGGTATTACAACAACATCGAGCTTGTAGATTTTCATAAACTCTTCGGCTTCGGTGGCGGCCGTGCCGGTCATACCCGCTATCTGGTCATAGAGTTTGAAGAAATTCTGCAGCGTGATAGTGGCAAGTGTTTGAGTTTCCTCTTTTACGGTAACGGCTTCTTTCGCCTCGACCGCCTGATGCAGTCCGTCGGACCACTGTCGGCCGTGCATCAATCGGCCGGTAAATTCATCCACGATAATGACCTTGCCGTCCATAACCACGTAATCTTTTTCTTTTTCGAAGGTCACGTGGGCCCGCAGACTCTGCTCTAAAAGATGGGGCCAATCCATATTTGAGCCGGTAAAGAATGAGCCTACTCCAGCTATTTCCTGGGCTGCTCCCACTCCTTCATGCGTAAGATGCACTGCTTTTCTGTCGTGTTCAACTTCGTAATATTGTGTAGCTCCGCTGAGCCTGACTTGAGCACTCTGCAGTTCCGCCTGGCTCTTCTCGATTACCTTCTGGGCCTCTTCGATTCGCTTATTGTCCTTATCTTTCTTTGCTTCGGACAGTTCGCCCTGAGCGCTGGCTATGGTTCGCTCGGCAGCATCAATTTGTCTTTTGATGCGATCGTAGCTGCTGTGCAGGTTAATCAGCTTTCTTGTTACCTGATCTGCTTTTTTATATCTGCTGACATCATCGAAAGCTGGGCCGGATATAATCAAAGGCGTCCTCGCTTCATCGATTAGAATCGAATCCACTTCGTCGATTATGGCATATTGCAGCGGGCTTTGCACCATGTGCTCAAGTGCCGTTTTCATATTATCGCGGAGGTAATCAAAGCCGAACTCGTTGTTTGTCCCGTAGGTTATGTCGCAGTCATACTGGCTTTTCCGCTCGGGACCGCTGGTATCCATATCCGCCTGAATTGCACCTACCGTCAGCCCTAAAGCCTGATAGACCGGCCCCATCCATTCTGCATCGCGCTTGGCTAAGTAATCGTTGACCGTAACTATATGAACTTTTCTTCCGGTTAGATAAACCAAGTATGCTGCCAGTGTTGCCACCAGCGTTTTGCCTTCGCCCGTAGCCATTTCAGTAACCTTGCCCTCGTAGAGGACTTTGCCACCGATAAGTTGAACGTCGAAATGCCGCATCTTGACATTTCGTCTTGCCGCCTCACGAACGACCGCGAAGGCCTCAGGCAGGATATCCTCCGGCCTGGCCCCGGCTTTTAAAGCGGCTTTGAACTCATCTGTCTTTGCCTTCAGGGCTTCATCGTCGAGTTGCTTTGTTTGCTCTTCAAATGTGCCTGCTTGCTGACCAATGACCGAATAGGCCTTGACCATCCGCTCGTTACGAGAACCAAAAATTTTCAAAAGGATTTTGCTTACTTTATCTAACATCACAACTAAAAAAGTAGTGAACTAAAGTGAAACAAATAATGTTCAACTTTAGGCGTATTAGCTCTCTTTTTATTCTTTCACTCTGGTTACATATTCCCCGCTGCGGGTATCGACACGGATAATGTCACCTGCCTTAATAAACGACGGCACCTGCACGACCAGGCCTGTTTCGAGCGTTGCTGGCTTGGGCTGATTTGTCGCCGTGGCGCCTCTAATCTCCGGCGGCGTGTCGGTAACCTCCAAATCGACCGTGTTAGGTAGAGTAACCATAAGCGGCCTACCCTTGTACATACTGACCTGCAGTTGGGTATTTGGCTTTAGATATTTCGGCCCATCGCCGAATGCATCATCATCGAGACTAATCTGGTCGTAAGTTGTAGTATCCATCAGGACATGTTCGCTTTCGGAAGAGTAAAGGTATTCATATGTTCGCTTATCCAGATATGCTTCTTCGACCGTTTCTTCTGAGCGCAGGCGGACGTTTTGAATTGAGCCGTCGGTCAGACTTTTCAGCTTTGTCTGATAAACCGCGCCGCCTTTGCCGAGTTTTACATGTTGATAATCAACAATTGCATATAGTTTGCCGTCAATCTTAACAGTCTGACCTTTTCTCATCTCAGATGCTCTCATTTTTTTCTCCGAAAAAACCAACAATCATTAATCAATTAACAATAATCAATCGGCAGTGGCCAGTATCACAAAATCACCGCAAAATGTCAAGAAACATGAATTCGCATTGAGTCTCGGGCATCGAGTATCAAGTTTACCTTTTAGTTTTTCGCTTTCCTTTTTTAGATTGTTTACTGATTTTGTTTTTCTTTGTTCGGCTGGTCGTTCTAATTAGTGCTTCAGCAGGGGCGACGTTTAACTGTCGTGCGGGGACGTTCACCGAGACTATGCGTACTTTTATGGCTTGGCCCAGACGAATGCTGCGTCCGGAGCGTTGCCCGACAATGCACTGTGCTCTTGAGTTATATTTCCATTGGTCCGGCCCCAAATCGGCCGTCTGAATGAGACCTTCTATCCCGAACTTTCGCGAATGTACAAATACACCGAAGCTTGCCAGACCCGTAACAACGCAGTCAAGTTCCTCGCCGATTCGTTTGCTAAGCATTTGCAAAATAAGCACCGTCGTCAGCTCTTTTTCAGCGTCCTCGGCCCGCTGCTCGGTGAAAGTGATATGTTTGCCAATCTCTATCAGATCCAGCCCGGCTGAAATGTCCTTGGCTGAATCAGAACGATTTTGCAGGTAGCATTCTAAAATGCGATGAACATGCAAATCCGCATACCGGCGGATGGGACTGGTAAAGTGACAGTAATGAGTCGACGCCAGCGCAAAATGGCCGATATGCAGCGGTGCGTATTGGGCCTTTTCGAAGCTGCGCAAAACCGCTAAATTCACTGCCAAAGAACAATCAGCGCCTTTGACGGCAGCCAACAAATCTTGTATCGCAGTACGGTCCGGGTTCCGCGGCAGACTAAAGCCAAACGCCCTGACGAGCTTGGCAAGATTTTGCATACTCAAAGCATCCGGCTCCGGATGAATCCGCCGGATAAAGGGGACATTAAGCCGGTCGATAAGCGAGGCAACCGCCTCATTCGCCTCGACCATAAACATTTCGATTATCGTATGCGGGTAGCTGTCATCAGCAGGTTGTACGTCGGTGACCCAGCCTGATTTATCCATTATCAATTCCGTCTCCGGCAAATCGAGATGTATCATTCCGGTTTTCATTCGTCGTTTTTCAATCGCTCGGCTGAGTATCTCCATACTCTTGAGCAGCTCAGCGACCTGCGGCTTGGCATCTTTGGTATGACCTTTCAAAATCCTGTCAGCTTGCTGGTATGTCAAACGCTGCGTTGAGCGGATAACCGTGTTGGCGAAACTACGGGACAAGACCTTACCCTGTTGATCATAAGTTAAATACACGCTTTTACAAAAGCGCTTCTGGTCCGGCTGGAGGCTGCAGATACCATTACTTAAAATCTCCGGCAGCATCGGAATTGTTTTGCCGGGCAGGTAGATACTATTTCCACGAATTCGAGCTTCCGCATCCAGCGGCGAATCCTGTGATACGAAATGACTCACATCGGCGATGTGGACGCCCAACACCCAGTTGCCGTCTGAATTTTGTTCGAGGCTTATCGCATCGTCAAAATCTTTTGCATCCGGCGGGTCAATTGTAATAATCACTTTTTCTGTGATGTAGTTTCGGGTACCAGGCTCCTCGGGATCAAATTCGGCGGCCTCTTGACGTGACTGCTCGATGCACTCACCGTCGAATTCGCCCGGCAAATGATACCGGTGGATTATCGATTTTATTTCGCTTTCATACCGTCCTGCTTTGCCAAGCACCTCGATGATTACGCCGCGCGCAAGATATTTTTCTGTCGGGTAGGAAAGTATTTCGACTACAACCTTGTCCTTTTCTTTGGCTTCTTTTGCGTGCACATCGTCAACTGAAATTGGCTCGAAAAAGCTCATCCCATCCGGCTGGACAATCCATCCCTCAGGATGTTTCAACAGCTTTCCGACGAATCTATTTTGCGCACGTTCAAGAACCTCAATTATTTCGCCGGTGTAGCGCATCTGTCCGCCGCGCCTACCTTTCCTTTTGACTTTTGCAATAACGATGTCACCGGTCATTGCATCGCCTATCGCGCCCGGCGGTATGAATAAATCGCCGTGCGAATTGGGCTCAAGCGGTGTTATGAAGCCGAACCCTTTGGGATTTGCTCTGAATGTTCCTACGATTTGACCGGCCAAAGAAGGAAGGCTAACCAGATTCTTCGCACCTATTACCACGTGTCCGGCCTGACGCAGTTGGTCAAAGGCCTCTTTGAACTGTTTATAATCTTCCGGGCTTACGCCTAACGCCTTGGCCAATTGTGCGAGCTTTACCGGTTCGTAGTCGGCGTGCTTTAATAATTTGACTATTCTTTCTTTGAAAATTTCCGCCATTCTTTACGTCTAAGAAAAAATAAAGTGCCCCGTCACTTTCTATATCGACTGAGCCATAGGTCTATCTGAAATCAAATTACACCCTCTGCCCGGACACCAAAACGCTGTCCTTTCGACATTCGACATTCCTTGTTCGATATTCGATATTCCAAATGTAGATACTTCGCCCCACAATTTGTTGCCTGGGTTCTTTTATTATTTACTCCCGCTTGCCCCGCACGAATGCATCGCTGTGATTTGTGGTGGGATCCTGATACCTTGATAACCTGTCGTCCGTCCTCTCTCGTCCGTTCTTACTCGTCCCTCGTCTCTCCTCCGGCCTACGGGCGGGGGTGCCTCCTATTATTGATAAGGTTATTGTCAGTTGCCCATTTTTATTTCTGTTAGTCTCTTGATATTCTCTATGTCTTCAGTTCGCTTCACCTCGATTCTAATCCCTCGCCCTTCAGCGTATTTTTTGGCACTGTTGATCATATCCAATATAGACTTGGGCAAGGTGCTTCTCTTTGTTGCTGCGACCGCCTTTTCTCCTAATACGAATGCAGTGAGAAAAAACTCTTTGCACGGTATTAGATAGAGTATTGTGCGCTTTTTGCGTTTTAGCCTCAATGACCAGCCATAATTCTTGCCGGCAAAATTCCACTCTTCGTCAGTAGGGCTGTAGTTGTCTGAAACGTATTGCCTGACATTATTCCAAAGTTGAAATGTTTTTCCCAATACACCCTTGAGTTGACTTTCGTTTGGTGTGACTGACTTGTTATCAAGAATGCTCAATGCCATTTTGTTCTCTCCTTTTTCCAGCGCATTGCCTGATCAGGTTCACTGCGCCGCCGCTCAGCCGCTCCTTCGCTTCAACTTATTTTTTTGAGGGATTAACAAGATAATCCTGTTATCCTGTCTTAGCCTTAAGAGCATTGAGTTTCTTAGCAAGGCGTGATTTTTTTCGTGCAGCGGTTTTTTTATGCATTGTGCTGGTAGCAGCGGTTTTGTCTAGTTTCTTGACGACAAGGTTGTATTGTTCGCTTGCTGCTTCCACATCACCGCTGCTCAATGCCGCCTCAAAATGCTTGATTTGTGTCTTTACCTGGCTTTTACGTGCACGATTAATCGTTCTTCTTTTGGCATTTTGTCTTACTCTCTTTTTGGCTGATAGCGAATGTGCCACCGTAATCTCCATTTATTATTTGCTATTTACTATTTTCTATTGTTTAGGAAATGGTGTTTGTTTTTTCTTTGAATAGTCAATAGTCAATTGTCAATGCTTCTCAATTTATCTACTCTCTGGCTGACATCTTTGAATGCAAAGTCAAGTTGGGCTATTTTGCGATAAATCTCCAGCGCCTTTTGCGTATCGCCCTGCTCTTCGTAAGCCCGCGCCAGGTTATACCGCAGCTCTTTGCCGACAGAGTCGTCTTTTATCTCGTGAGAGTCTATCGCCTTGGTAAAAACGTCGATTGCATCTGCGAGCCAGCCCTTCATAAAAAAGCAGTAGCCGATTTGATTCATCGCCGCAATCTTTCGTCTTGGATCTCTTTGGGCCTCCTGGAACAGAGGTATTGCCTCGTTATATTGTTTATTGCGAACTAGACGAACGCCGTATTCATACTTGGCATGCAGGTCGGTCGGATAGTTTTCCATACACAGACGGTAATGTTCCAATTCGGTACTGTTTAGCTGGGCTGACAATTCTTCGAGCGTGGTCTTGGCTTGTGTATCATCCGACTTGGCCTCAAGAGCAGCTTTTGCCTCTCTTCTTTTTCGTTTGAGCTGTTTTATTCTTAGTAGACCTGCCCGCTGCATAAAACTAAAATCGTTTTTGCTTTTATACGTATTTTCCAGCAGCGATATAGCGTCATTTTCGGCCTCGTCGTTTTCCAGGTCCGATAGGGCCTCGGCCAGATTAAATATATTCACTGGCAGATCCGGGTTCTGGGCTATTTTTCTTCTCGCATCTTCAACCGCCTCAAGCCGGTAATCCTCGGTCTTGACCACGCTGGCCTGCGCTTGAAGTTTTTCCTGTTCCTCACGGTCCTTGATGGATTTCCTGAAATCACCCTCACCGTCATATTTGCCTCTGGCCATAGTCAGCTCTGCTGAAAGGTTCTTATATTCTTCTGCTAATTGTCCGTCGTGAGGCTTAAGTCTGACAGCGCGTTGGCACGCAGCAACTGCTTTGTCGAATTCACCCAGCGCAGCATAGGAATCTTTTAACAGGATATATGTTTGCAAAGATGGTTTCTCGGCCGCATTATTTGTCTGGAATATCAAATTGGCGATCCAGTCAGCCGTTTTTTTATAACCGCCTGCGACTGCCGCCTTTAGCATCGCCTCGGCATACGGCAAATGGTTGGGGTCTTTTGCGAAAAGGTATTCGGCGTTAAGCATCTGCTCAAGCGGCGTTTTACCTCGCAGACGCTTCATTCTTTCCATCATTGTTGGTTTCTTACCACCTCTTCTCTGCCGTTGCAAAGCCAGTTCGCACAGCGGCAGATGGCCTTCCTCAATCGCTTCCGGCGTATAGCGCAAACCCTCCAGGTACATATCGATAGCGTAATCGAAATTTTTTGTCTCGGCTACTTTTCGAGCTTTTTCAAAGAAAGCTCTGGTTTTAGCCGCTTGGATATCTTCTTCTGGCATACCCTTTTACCAAATCCATTTTCCGATATATTATTCAACTGGCTTATGGTAATCTCGGCCCAAAATTTGTCAATAAATAAATACTTGTATAAAAAATGCCGCTGTGCTATAAAACAAAACTTCAGTCGTATCTCGCAGTACGTGTTTAAGCGGTCCAAGATACGAGACAAAAATAACCGGATGCCGGACTTAGGGAGATACTAATATGGCAGATGCGCTTGAGCAGTATGACCCTCAGATTTACGAGCTTATAAGACAGGAAAAGGCTCGCCAGAGCGGTTCAATTCGACTTATCCCCTCAGAAAACTATGTCTCCAGGGCCGTAATGGTGGCCAGCGGAAGCAGCCTTACCAACAAGTACGCCGAGGGTTACCCCGGCAGAAGATACTATGAAGGCCAGCAGGTAACAGACCTTATCGAAAAACTGGCTCAGGAGCGCGTAAAAAAATTGTTCAAGGCCGACCACGCCAACGTTCAGCCTTACTCCGGCTCAATCGCCAATTGGGCCGCATATCTGGCCCTCGCAGAGCCGGGCGACACGATTATGGGCCTGTCTCTTCCACATGGCGGACACCTCACACACGGCTGGAAAGTCAGCGTAACAAGCAGAATATTTCGTTCCGTCCAGTATACAGTTAGCCCTGATACCGGCAGATTTGACTATAATCAGATTGAAGAGCTTGCCAAAAAACACAGGCCAAAAATCATCATCTCAGGCGCCACTGCATATCCCCGCGAGATTGACTTTGAGATATTCGGCCAGATAGCCAAAGACGTGGGTGCATACCATGTCAGCGATATAGCTCATGTTGCAGGTCTTGTTGTGGCCGGCATTCATAAAAGTCCAGTACCGTACGCCGACATAGTCTCAACCACCTCACATAAGACACTGCGGGGGCCACGTGGCGGCATGCTGCTGTGCAGGGCGGAACACGCGGAAAAGGTGGACAGAGCGGTTTTCCCGGGACTGCAGGGCGGCCCACACATGCATACACTGACCGCGATAGCTGTGGCAATGGCTGAGGCCGACACGCCGGAATTTGTCGCTTATGCAAAGCAAATAGTCAAAAACGCCAAAGCTTTAGCACAAAAGCTGCTTGAATATGGATTCAACCTCTCATCAGGCGGAACCGATAATCATTTAATCTTAATCGACCTGCGGAATAAAAACGTCCTCGGCAAAAAACTCGCAAAGGCTCTGGACAGAGCAAGGATCGTTACTAATTATAATACGACACCTTTAGATCCGGCTCATCCATCTAATCCCACTGGATTACGTATAGGCACGCCGGCAATTACCACGCGGGGAATGAAAGAACAAGAAGCTGAGCAAATCGCCGGCTTTATAAACAAAGTGGTCGAAAATATCGACAATGAATCAGTAATCGAGGAGGTTGGCAAGGAAGTTTTACTTTTATGCTCTCAATTTCCTGTGCCGGGCCACTTTATAATACCGAATAAGAATAATCCGGCGGCGCTGCAAGACTCAGACGATATGACACCGTGGCTGTTTTAAGTTTAGGAATGGATGGAGAGCAGATCTCCCCAAGGGCATGCGGGGACACAGTAGAGGAACAGGAAATGGAAATTTTGAGATCCTTCGATTCTTCGGCTGAGCTCAGGATAGGCTTTTTTTGCTTAGGACAAGTTCTGGTCGCGGGGCAAGGGATGGGTATTATGAGCTTTTTTTTAATTGATTTCATCGTTTTTAATGGCAGCGCGATTTGCGCTTAGATGAAGGGAGTTCAATATGCCAAAAGTAAAAGACGTTATGACGGAAGAGGTGGTTAGTGTCAGGCGGGATACGCCTGTAGAAAAAGCGTTAGAGCTTCTGCTGGAACATGGGATTTCGGGCGTGCCCGTCGTCGAGGAGGATATGACGCTGGTGGGGATTGTTACGGAGAAAGATTTGCTGGGGCTATTGTTTGGACCGCAAGGGATAAAGGGAAAGACGGTTGAAAAGTATATGACACAGCCGGCCGTGCACTTCGATGAGGATGAGACACTCGAGGAGATTTGCCAGTGTCTGGTCGACGTCACTTTCAGAAGGGTGCCGGTGACAAAAGACGGGAAGGTGGTCGGGATTGTGAGCAGGCCGGATGTCATTAGAACCATTCTCCAGTTAAGTGCCGGAAAAGTGGATGTGTAGGTGATCGAAGGTGGCCCTGCCTGAATTCATTGCGTTGGCGTGAATTACGGGATGTGGGACAATGGGTATAATTGCTCAAATCGGACATAGGCCGATAGGACAGCGAGTATTCTATGACCGCCAGGGCCGAGGACGACGACAAGAACATAATGTAACTCGTGGCTCGTGACCTGTCACACGAGCGATGAATTGTCATTTGAAGGGCAGCCCTTTGATTTTACTCAGAGTAAAGTCTTTCGTGAAGTGGGGCGGTTGAATGGGGGTTTGTAATCAGCGGTTTAAAAGCCAGATAGAGAAGTTAAGGACCGCAGCGAAAGAGGTCCAGAGGATATAGGGCAAAAGGAGCAGGGCAGCAGGGATTGAGACTCTGGCGAACGCCATAATAGTAAGGCCGATGGCAGTCAAGAGCAGCAAAATTTCGATAAAAGCCACCAGCAGCATTTTCAGGCCGAAGAAAAGCGGGGTCCAGAGGGCATTGAGGATTAGCTGGACCAGAAACAGAGCAAGGGCGATTCTCACGGCGGGGTTTTCAAGGCCTTTGTGCCATACAAGCAGTGCGGAAAGGGCCATAAGCAGGTAGAGAGCTGTCCAGACGGGGCCGAACAGCCAATCGGGGGGTGTGAAAATAGGCTTGTTGAGATTAGCATACCAATCGGATACAGCATTGCGGGTGAAAAGTGAGCCGAGAAGGGCAGCAGAAAAAGTCAAAGCCAAACAGACGATAAATTTTATCACGATGGTGAGCTTCATAACTGTATTTTACACGGCTCAGATATATACGTAAATAAAAAAGACAATCTATGCCCCGCAGCCCGCGGCCCGTGACCAGAGCGACGACCCCATGAGATAGTGAAGAATTGTCTCACGGGGTAAATTTTTTTTGACTTTTGCTTTCTTTTCTGGTATTTTATCCAGTCAAATACATAAACACCAAAGGGCGGAAAATTTCATCGAAATAAAGACATTGTGAATTTAGGTTTTGTTATCAACATTTGACCGGCCGGGAACGCCTAACTTATGAGTGGCTGGGGGGGATATGTCCGTAAGGCCCCCCCGATCAGTTAGGGAACAGGCAGGAAATGGAATTCTTTCGGAAAATCGGTGATTGTGGTCGCGGGGGGCGAGAGGCGGGTATTATGATTTCTTTACTTGATTTCATCGATTTTTGGCAGTGCGATTTGCGCTTAGATGAAGGGATGTCGAGATGACAAAAGCAAAAGACGTTATGACTGAAGAGGTGGTCAGTGTCAGGCTGGATACGCCGGTGGAAGAAGCGTTAGAGCTTCTGCTGGAACACGAGATTTCGGGTGTGCCTGTGGTCGGGGAGGATATGACGCTGCTGGGCATTGTTACGGAGAAAGATTTGCTGGGGCTGTTGTTTGGACCGCAAGGCGTAAAGGGAAAGACGGTTGAAGAGTATATGACACAGCCGGCGGTGCACTTCGATGAGAATGAGAGCCTCGAGGAGATTTGCCAGTGCTTGGTCGACGTCACTTTCAGAAGGGTGCCGGTGACAAAGGACGGGAAGGTGGTCGGCATTGTGAGCAGGCCCGATGTTATTAGAACAATTCTCCAGTTAAGTGTCGGAAAAGTGGATGTGTAGGTTCTCGAAAGCAGCCCTGCCTGAATGCGCTAAGTTCCCGCGAAACTTGTCCTCGACGCTAATTGGGAAGCGGCAATACACTTTCCTCTGGTGAAGTGCCTTGTGTATTTATCTTCTTTTGTACCTTTTTCATATTGTCTTTTTCCTTTCTTTTCCGTTGTTTTATCTGGTCAAAGACGCAAACACTCAGGGGGCGAAAATTTCATCGAATTAACGAAATTGCGGTTTTTTTCTTATCAACACTTGACTGGCTGGAAAACGCCTACATTAATGAGGTGCTGATAGGTTTATGACCGGCTGGAGGGGGGATCCTCGCCTGAGATCGGCTGGTAAAAACTGGATCCCCGATCATATAGGGGAAAGGCAGGAAATGGGGTCCTTCGGCTAGGCTCAGGACAAGGTTTGTGGATACTTGGTAATTGTAGTAGCGGGGGAGAGGACTGTGGTCAGTAGGTTTTTGGTGTCCACGGACACAAAAAGAAAGGTGGTACGAAATGAAGACGACAAATTTTGCAGGAAGTAATACTCCGGCAGGTGTTTGGGTACTATATTGTTTGGCGTTCTCGTTTTGTTTTGCTTTTGCCGGTTGCAGCGTTCTGCAGACTTTCAGCGGACTCGAGAAAGAGGCTTTGAAATATGGGACCGTATCTGTCGGTGCAGTGCGGGTGACCGACTATAACGACCCACACCTTAAGGACGCTAGTGCCATTTCCATTTAGTGAGTTTCGCGTACTTCATATCTTTTAGGCTACCTTCTTTTGACTGCGACGATAAGACTTCCAATTCTCAAGACTAATCTCACGAGTGCGATTGCGCCAACTAAGATAACGTTCAATCGCCTCTTGTTGCTCCTGATGGCTGCGGTAGTCAGTATTATCCAGAGCAAATTTCCTCAAGG
>Ga0209636_10004259_pt1 | contig 14586 bp, 17 predicted proteins | sample DeeMarSWOR152_54_FD_187464 | JGI IMG/M metagenome (GOLD analysis project Ga0209636, IMG submission 187464) | Marine sediment microbial communities from White Oak River estuary, North Carolina - WOR-1-52-54 (SPAdes) (version 2) | ecosystem: Environmental > Aquatic > Marine > Intertidal zone >...
CTTTCAATCGTCAAGTTTCATTAATGTTAAGGAGTTACAGAGAATCTTTGGATAGCTGACCCCAGCCCTAGCTCTATGCTTATTCACGAAGCTTGACAAACTTTAGAGCCAAGCCTACTATTAAACACGGTCCACTATCTTGAGGGCATCGGCGTGCTCAGCGCTTATATACAGAGCATGACTATAAAATTGCCGACACAAGGCTAAATATCTATCTTGTCATTCTAGGAGCAATAGACTTCTGAGTTGGGGAGCAATGGAAGTAAGGAAAGTGAAGAAGGGTGAAGTAGTGATCGATGAAGGTTTTTGCAGCGGATGTGGCTATTGCGTGGTAGCTTGTAAACGGGGCTGTTTAGAGATTACCGGGGAGAAGGTAGACGCCAGAGGCTTCTTAAAACCCGTTGTGGTTAAACCTGAAAAATGTAATGCCTGTGGGAATTGCGCTATAGTGTGTCCTGCCTTCGCCATAGAAGTTTATGCGCTCACAGCAACTTAGGACCAGATATCCTTGAATATCAAAGGAGACGATATTTAATGTCGGAGAAGCTGTTCGTTATAGGCAACGAAGCAGTAGGCTGGGGGGCTCTAATGGCGGATTGCGATGCCTTCTTCGGTTACCCTATAACCCCACAGAACGAGATCACCGAGTGGTTTGCCCGAGAGTACCCCACGAGGGGCAAGATTTTCTTCCAGACAACGTCTGAAACCTCGACAATAAATATGCTCTATGGAGGGGCGGCCTACGGAGCCAGGGTTATGACAGCGACCTCGAGCCCTGGCTGGGCGCTGATGCAGGAGACTATGTCTCACATGGTGAATGCTGAGCTTCCTGCCGTCATAGTGTTGGTGCAAAGGGGTGGGCCTGGACAAGGAACCACTAGACAAGCCCAGATGGACTACTTTACAGTCACCCGGGGTGGGGGGCAGGGTGGATATAAAAACATCGTCCTTTGCCCGGCTTCAGTACAAGAGACTCATGATTTGGTTCAACTGGCATTTTTTCTGGCCGATAAATACCGCAACCCGGTGGTAGTATTGACAGATGCTGTTATAGGGGTGACGACGGAGAACCTGGAAGTAAGGAGGGTTGACTTCGGCTCTCTGCCGGCAAAGGATTGGGCGGTAAGGGGTTTGGAGAATCAACCGGACGGGCAGAGCCGCCTTCTCACATGTTCCCAGGGCTACGGGCCGAACTTGACTCATCCAACCTTTCTGGCGCTTCTAACCGCACTGGATAAAAAATACAAAATGATGAAAGAGGCAGAACTGAGGTACGAAACCCATCAGGTTGAGGACGCTGAGCTAGTGTTGGTAGCTTATGGATATCCCTCCAGGGTTTGCCACGAAGCCTTAGAAATGGCTCGAAATGAAGGCCTAAAGGTGGGGCTGGTTCGATTAATAACCGCTTGGCCCTTTCCATACCAGGTGGTCGGGGAAAGAGCTCAAAAGGGGAGTAAATTCCTGGTGGTTGAAGACAGTCTGGGGCAGATGTTAGAGGATGTCAAATTGGGTGTTGAAGGCAAAAGCGAGGTTTGTTTCTTGGGGACATTCGCCCGCCACTTACCCACAGAGACAGGGCTTATTTTCCCTGAGAGGGTGATGGAAGAGATAAGGAGGATTCTATGAGTGAGATAGCCGAGAGAAAGTTAGTACGGAGTTGGCCAAAGTTGTTTCAAAGGTTTGGCATCCTGATAGCATGTCCGGGGTGTCAGTATGGGATTGCTGCCAGGCTCTTTTGTGAATCTATGGAGGAGCTGGGTATTGAAAGGAGGACAATCGGCATTGCTGGGATTGGTTGTAGTTCCGCGGCCATGGTGCTCATACTGACTGACTGGGTTCAAGCCGCCCATGGGCGTGCTTGCGATGCAGCCACGGCTATCAAACGTGTGTCTCGGGGCAGGTTAATAGTATTTACCTGGCAAGGCGACGGCGATGCACTCGCCATTGGAACTGAGAGCACCATTCATGCTGCAGTTCGCGGGGAGCGCATCACGGTTATCATGATTAATAACGGAAATTTTGGCACCACTGGTGGCCAAATGGCACCCACTACCTTGATTGGGCAAAAAACGACTACTACCCCATATGGTCGAGACTTAAAGGTAGAAGGCTATCCCTTTTACGCCCCAGAATATATGGCGGCCATGAAGGGAGTTGCTTATACCGCTCGGGGTGCGCTCAATACCCCAGCTAACTGCCAGCGAACCAAGGACTATATGAAAAGGGCGCTTCAGAAGCAAATTGATGATGTCGGCTTCAGCTATGTCGAGATCCTCTCCGCTTGTCCCCCTGATTGGCACCTGACTCCCCTAGAATGCCAGGAGCGGATCGCAAAGGAGGTGATCCCCGCTTTCCCCTTGGGCGAGTTCAAAGACGTTGACCGGCTTGAATAAGCTAAAAAGATAATTGAGGAGCAGTAATGCCAAGAGCGAACGAGAGACACATGGTGATAGCAGCTGGAGTTGGCGGGAGTGGTGTTGTCTGGGTTGGCACGCTAATAGCTCGAGCTGGGCTGCGGAAGTACGAGTATGCAACTAGGTTCCCCAATTTCTCCGCTCTTATGCGGGGAGGACCCTGTGAGTGTACAGTCATTCTATCAAGAACTCCCATCCTCAGCCCTCTGGTGGCTAAAGGGGATGCCTTGCTTATCCTCAATAGTACCCAAGTCCCATTCTTTGAAGAGAGGGTGCGTCCTGGCGGTGTGATCATCCTGGAGAGCACCGGGCTGAAGACAAAGTTAGAGAGGAAGGATGTGAGGTTGTTTGAGATCCCGGCTATAGAAATAGCTGCCAGCATGGGTAGCACCCTAGTGTCTAATATGATCCTCCTTGGAGCTTACGTTCAGGCAACAAATATTTTCCCCCCCGAGTTTATCGAGAGAGAGCTTGAGGCAAGATTTGGCATCATCGAGACTGGGGTGAGGGCTGTGGGAAAGGAAGCCTTGCTAGCCCAAAATGTGGAGGCTTTCAGGCGGGGACTTGAGCTAGCAAAGAGAAAAGAGTGAGCAAAGGAGCGACGATGGCCAAGGGGAAAATAATTATCAACGAGGCAAATTGCTTAGGTTGTGGTTACTGTGAGAAATTCTGTTCCCGGGGCTGTATTGTAATACCCGGGGATAAGTTTAGCCCCCAGGGATACTTGCTACCTGTCTTCGTTAATCCTGATCGGTGTAATGCTTGTGGGGTTTGCAACTGGATGTGCCCCCATTTTGCTATTGAGGTCTATAAATATATTGAGAACGAGGTGACTGAGTCAAGTTAAAAGTCAAGGGAGATGGGTTCTGGGTATTCCTATGTTTCACCTGGGAGGTTCCATTTGGTAGAGAGAATGCTTGTTCAGGGGAATGAGGCGGTTGGCTGGGGGGCTTTAAGTGCTGGCTGCGATGCTTTCTTTGGCTATCCCATAACCCCACAAAACGAGATTCCGGAATGGTTTTCCCGAGAATTCCCTAAGAGGGGGAAGATTTTTGTTCAATCACAATCTGAAGTCGGGTCTATAATGATGGTTTACGGAGGTGCCGCTGCCGGTTTCAGGGTGATGACCTCGACCTCGAGCCCCGGTTGGGCACTGATGCAGGAAGGGATGTCTCACTTGGCTGCTGCTGAACTCCCTTGCATTATAGTTTTAGTGCAAAGGGGTGGGCCGGGGCAGGGCAGCATTAGACATGCCCAGATGGATTATCTCTGCACTACTAGGGGAGGCACCGGGGGCTATAAGAACATCATCCTAGCCCCAGCCTCAGTGCAGGAGACACACGACCTAGTGCAGCTAGCTTTCTATCTGGCTGATAAATACCGCAATCCGGTGATAGTGCTCTCAGATGGCATCCTGGGTTTAATCAGAGAATCCCTAGAGATCAAGACTATTGACTTTGGCCCATTGCCTGAGAAGGATTGGGCAGTGAGAGGACAGGAAAGGCGAAAGGACAAAAACTTCCGTTTCGTCCATTCCGGCGTCGGTACTGCTGCCATTCTAGTTTTAGGGTATCCAAATTACATTTCATGGTTAGAACATATGGACGAAAAATATAAGGAAATGGAATCTGAGCTCAAATACGAAAGCTATCAAGCGGAGGATGCTGAACTGCTCTTGGTCGCCTATGGATACCCGGCCCGGGTCTGCAAGGAAGCGATCAACATGGCTCGGGCTGAGGGACTCAAGGTAGGCCTCCTTCGGCCGATAACCCTGTGGCCTTTCCCTTCTCAAGTGCTCAAGGATAAAGTTGATTTGGGGCATAAGTTTCTGGTAGTTGAAGACAGCTTGGGACAGATGGTTGAGGATGTTAGGAACGCAGTCCAAGAGCGAAGCAAGGTCCACTTCTTAGGTATGTTGAGCCGTCATCTACCTACCGACGGAGGGATGATCCTTCCCAGCAGAGTCCTTGAGAAGATAAGGAGACTATCAATAGAGGAGGGGCGATGAGGATAGAAAAGGTCTGGGCGGCACCACAAGTGCTGGCATTCTCACCAGCTTGCCCCGGATGCCAGTACTGGACTATTGGTCGCATCATCGCCGAGGTCTTAGAGGAACTGGACATTGAGGGCAAAGCCATTGCGGTTATGGGCATTGGTTGTAACGGGTATGTATCGAATGCGCTCAACATTGACAGGATACTTGGCGCTCATGGGCGTGCCCCTGATACGGCTACTGCTATCAAGCGCCTCTCCCCAGATAATATCGTATTCACTACCCAAGGGGATGGCGATTGTATGGCTATCGGAGCTGATTCCTTCATTGGCGCCTTAATTCGCGGTGAGAAGTTCACCATCATTATGTGCAATAATGCCAATTATGGAACTACCGGGGGACAGCTGGCACCTACCACCTTACCCGGCCAGATAACCACTACCACCCCTAATGGCCGAAACGTTATCACGGAGGGATACCCAGTACATACCGCTGAACTGGCGGCTACATTCACAGGGGTAGCTTACAGTGCCCGTAGTGCGGTCAATACCCCGGCTAATTACCAGCGCACCAAGAAATGCATCAAGGCTGCCTTCCAAAAGCAGGTAGACCAGATTGGTCTCAGCTTTGTTGAGATCCTTTCAGCCTGCCCACCTAATTGGCACCTAAGCCCGGTGGAGTCCCTGAAGTGGATAGAGGAGAAAATGATTCCCGAGTTCCCCCTGGGCGAATTCAAAAACGTAAATAGGATTGACTAGCAATCCCTACTGGATCAAGGAGACGATCATGGAACAAAAAGCACCTTCAAGAGCTGAGGTACTGATGGCTGGGCTCGGTGGCATGGGGGTGCTCACGGCGGGGCAACTGCTCTCCGGTGCAGCCATCCAAGTGTGTAAACACGTCTCCTACCTTCCCTCTTATATGGAGGCTATGCGGGGTGGACTTTGTGAGTGCACCGTTATCTTCTCCGACGAGGAAATCGCCTCACCAATACTAGACCAAGCCCAGACGGTAATGCTCTTCGACAGCTCCCAACTCAAAGCCTTTGAGTCGCGAGTACGCCCTGGTGGAGTCATCATCGTAGAGAGCGCTGGATTAAAAGATGAGCCGCAAAGGAAAGACTTCAAGCTACTACCAGTCTCAGGGCTAGAGATAGCTATTAGTATGGGTAGCAGCGTAATCAATAATTTGATTTTGCTCGGAGTTTACGTCGGGCTAATCAAATCAGTGCCTGCTAAACTTGTCGAGAAGGAACTGGAGAAGAGATACGGGCCTAGAGAGGCGATACTAAAGCAAAATAGAGAGGCCTTCAGGCGGGGACTTGAGCTAGCAAAGACTATAGGATGATAAACTCCCTCCAACTGGATTGGGAATTGCAAAACGCCTCCCATGCTTAGGAGGCGTTTTGCTTGAATTTACGACTCAGGCTAGTAAGGCGCTCGCTTAAGCGCCTTAGTGATTTTCAGGTAGCTTACGTAATCGATATACTCTTTTTGCTCTAGATATCTCTCTAAAGGAACACCCAGATTCTTCTTCTTTTGCTCTATCTGATCACGCACAATCATACTAAATGCATTGCTACTACCTGAACCATAAGAGGTGAGCAGTATCCTTTCCCCGGCCTTTGCCGTGTCCAGGACACCAGCCAGACTGATAAACGCCGAGCACGAACCCAAATCTCCAAGAATTGATGCCATACCTGGGGCTAATAGTTCGCTACTAATTCCCAGAGCTCGGGCAGCTAAACCGGGAAGCCTTTCGTCTGGTTGTTGGAAAACCGCATACCTGAAATCCTCGGTCTTTATCCCTATCTTTCCCATGAGTCCCTTGCTCGCTGCTACAACGTGTTTTTCATAGCCAAATTCTCTATCGAATCTATAGTCAAAATAATTGGACACCCATGTATCCTTCGTTGCCCTCCATCTATCTATAAATAGCGTGGAGTACGTATATACACCCTCGATATCAGCGATGATTCCGTCCTTGCCGATGACGAAAGCCGCTGCTGCCGCACCAAAGCTAGCCTCCCCTTCAGTGCCTGGGGCAGTAGCCCTATCCTCGGTTCCAATAACAATCCCGTACTTTGTTCTTCCAGATTCAATGGCATCCAGGCATCCCAGAAGCGCATTTGCAGTTGAATTAACGGAGCCAGAGTAATCTATCATAGTTGCTTCTGAAGCCAACTCCAATGTTTCAGCCAGAATAGGCGTTATGTACTGCTCGATGTATGGCGAGGAAGTGGTGCCGATGTAGATGCTGCCAATTTGTGCTGGAGCCACGCCAGCATGCTTGATTGCCTTGTCGCTAGCTTCAGCAGCCATAGTTATAATATCCTCATCCGCCCCACAAACCGCTTTTTCTCCACTTGCCCAGTTAGCCCAGGGCATGGCAGCATCTGCCTGCTTGAGCCTATACCTGGGCACATAAATTCCATATCCAACAATACCAGCCATGTTTACCTCCTTTTAATGGATTATAGTGAACGGGATAAAATGTTTACGCCGGAAACACCAAATCCGGGCCCGCCTACGTTATGCTGCAACCCAATGCCACTCTTAATCTTAACCTGCCTTTTGTCTGCTTCCTCTCGTAGTTGCCAAACGACCTCACAAATCTGACCGATGCCGGTGGCTGCTATTGGATGACCATGTGCCTTCAAACCACCACTGGGATTTACGGGAATCCTGCCCTTCGTGTCAAATTCACCTTCGTTAAGCAACTTGGCAGCCTCTCCCTTGCGGCAAATTCCAATATCCTCGATATTCATTAGCTCGGTATTTGTGAAGCAATCGTGGACCTCGGCGAAGTCTAGGTCTTCTGGCTTCACCGCAGCCATCTCGAATGCCCCCCTAGCAGCCCTGACTGTAGCCAGCATTTCGATGAAGTTGTGCTTGTCCCAATAATTTGCATGATCATGACCAACGTTGCTACCCAAAACATAAATCGGCTTATCGGTGTATTTTTTGGCTAAATCGGCACGACATACTATAGCCGCAGCAGCGCCGTCGGTTTGAGGACAACAATCCAGTAAGTGTAGCGGCCAGCAAACGAGAGGACTATTGAGCACACGTTCCACTGTTACCTCGAATCGATAGTGGGCATATGGGCAGAAGGTTCCATTATGGTGGTTCTTGACAGCAACCTTGGCGAAGTCCTCCATAGTAAATCCAAGTTCATACATCTGCCTTGTGGCGTAGAATGCCTGAAGCGAAGGCCCACCATGGCCCATCATCCAAGAGGGGTGTTGACCCATTATTGCTCCCGTCCCCCCACCAGCAGCAATCAAGGACTCTGAACCAGGCTTATCCCTCATCTTTTCCACACCCAGCGCTAAAACCACGTCATAAACGCCAGAAGCAACCCCAAGACAGGCATTCCTGAAAGTGTCAGCACCCGTAGGGCAGCCGTTTTCAACTCTGGTTATAGGGATTTCCATGTTCCCTATTATGCTAGCCAGCGATGATCCAGCTTGGGCACCCTGACCGATCGTGCCTCCGCTCCACTGTCCAAACCAAGCCGCTTTAATTTCCTTTGGGGCGATTCCCTTGTCCACGCTCTCTAGACAGGTTATATATGCCTCCGCAGCCATATCTTCCAAGCTCTTTTGGAAATGCTCCCCAAAGGGAATCATCCCAACTCCTATGATAGCAACTTTTCCTCTCATCTTAGCCCTCCTCCACTAATCGAAATTTATAGCCGTAAATATTCAGTCCTCTATCGGTTACCACCTTTCTGAGAACCATTTCAACCTTGTCGCCTATCTTCACGTCTTCGGGATTGGTAACCTCGGTGATTATGCCTTGATACTTACCCCCTCCTTCTAAATCAACTATCACAACGGGGACTGGTGGTTCAAGCCCTGGGGGCAGCACCCAGTTTATGGCATAGGTCTGCACTGTTCCCCTACGGCTAAGTTTGTGCTCTTCTAAGTTGAGGCTACCACATATAGGACAAATCTTCCTCCGCGGATAGGTTATATGTCCACAATCCTTGCATCTCACACCGATTAGCCTATAGACCTCGGGGTTGAACCTCCAGAATAGCGGCGATGCTGGCGCTGGAGAAGACATTCTAACACCTCCTTAACGAATTTTAACCACTAGAGCATACCACAGGATTAACTAATTATCAATGCACTGGTGTGCAACTTGCTTATTGGGACAGCTAAAAACCATCCTCTTTCTGTGTTTTAGCCTATTGCACCTTCCTGCCGCAAATTCTCAATCTCCTCACGACTAAACCCTAATCCTCGCAATACCTCTTCAGTATGTTCACCAGTGAGGGGAGTAAAAGTTCTTACCTTGCCTGGGGTGTGAGATAGTTTGGGGGCTATGCCAGCCTGTTTGATTTTACCCAGAGTAGGGTGCTCTATTTCTGTCACCATTTGTCGCTGAAGCACTTGGGGGTCAGAAAAGACCTCGTCTAAGGTGTAAACTTTGCCAGCAGGGATGTCGTTCTGAGTTAGCAATTCAAACCACTCATCTCTAGTCTTGGTCAGAAAGCTTTGTTTCAGATAAGAGGAAATCTCTGCCCATTTCTCGCCCTCCGGCTTATGAAGAAAATGTTCCAAGCTAACTTGGTAGGGGATGTACTCCTCTTTTCCTATTAGGCGACACAAGTTCTCCCAGAAGTGTGGTTCAACGCAGCCAATGCTAATATATTTCCCATCTTTAGTCTCGTATACTCCATAATAAGGATAAGCGCCGTGAAGCATGGTCTCACCTCGCTTGGGGACTGCACCATGGAGAAAATACCCGTGACTCAAGAAGGTCGCAAGTGATATCACTCCATCTGTGAAAGCCACGTCTACATACTGTCCCTCGCCTGTCTCATTTCTAGCCATCAAGGCCATCAAAATGCCTATAACTCCGTATAAAGAGGCACCAGCAAAGTCCGCTATAAAGTTCATAGGAATAACTGGAGGCATTTCGCTGGGGCCAATTAAGCCCAGAACGCCAGCCATCGATATATAATTGATATCATGTCCCGGAAAATCACGATAGGGCCCTTCCTGACCATAGCCGCTAAGCGAGCAGTAAATAATTTTGGGATTTAGCTTATTTATGGTGTCATAATCTATCCCCAAGCGTTTAACTACCCCAGGCCGAAAACCTTCAACAATAACATCTGCTTGCTGGGCGAGGCGGTAGAATACTTGACGCCCTGCTTGCGACTTCAAGTTGAGCACTATGCTCCTTTTGTTACGATCCATAGGAAAATAAGCTGCCTCCTTCCTGCTTTCTTCCCCCTTAAGTTCAAGACCTAATTTCGCTCCTGGTGATTCAACCTTGAGCACCTCAGCTCCAAAATCTCCCAAAATCATAGTGCAAAACTGGCCAGGTGCCAGCGGTGTCAATTCTAAGACCCGAGTCTTTTCCAGTGCTAACATTTCTTCCTCCTTAATTGATTAAACTCGCGTCTGAATCTGGGGTTCCCCAAAAATCAAAAATTTCATGGGTTGTCAGTAGGGAACAGCCGCTCTGCCCATGATTTCACGAGCGATGACGATTTTCATAATCTGGGCTGTGCCATCGGCAAACTCGAAGCCGAGGGCATCTCTCAGCCGCTGCTCAAGGGGATATTCCTCGCTATATCCGATATGCCCATGAAGGAGTACACAATCATGGATAGCATTAAATGCCACTTCGGGACACCACCACTTGCACATCGCCGATTCCTTGGTATGCTTTAAGCCCTGGTCTTTGAGGCAGAGGGTGCGGTAGCAAAGCAGCCTTGCTGCCTCAATAAGCGTAGCATGTTCGGCAATCTTAAAGGAAACTCCCTCAAACCGACTTATGGGCTGACCAAAAGCAGTGCGCTGCAGAGCATAATCTATCGTCTCTTCCAACGAAGTCTGCGCAATTGCCAGGGCTACAAGCGCCAGGCAGACCCGAAGATAATCTGCCCCACCAGCGGCAAAGATGTAAAAGCCCTTGCCCTCCTCCCCTACTAGATACCTGCTTGGTAGCCGCACCTCATCAAAGAAGATTGAAGCCACACCATTACCCTTCCATCCAGTGTGGGAGATAAGAGTCTTGCTTATCCCAGGAAGGTCGAGGGGCACCCAGAAACAAGTTACACCTCTTGCCCGCGCAGAAGGGTCAGTCTTGGCAAATAGAATGACAGCGTCAGCATTCCACGCTGCACTAATCGGGCTTTTCTCGCCCTTGAGGATATAGTAGTCACCATCCCTAATTGCCGTTGCTTTCATAGCCGCGGCATCAGAGCCACAGTCAGGCTCAGTGACAGCAAAGCAACCCAATTTTTCGCCTTTGATCAAGGGAGATAACCACTCTTCTCTTACCTCCTCTAGGGCCTGCTCCAGACATAGATGTGCCAGACCAGGAAATATCGGAACCGGGCCGAGAACGAAATCTACTTTGCTTAGCTCCTCGATGACTACGCCCAGTGAGACCCAGTCAGCTCCCTGCCCCCCATATTTCTCAGGAAGGCTGATTCCCAAAAATCCTAACTCCCCCATTTTTTTAGTCAGATCTCGAGGCATGGTAGGAGATTTCGCCCTCTGTTTAGCTTCGGGGGCAAGCTCCTTCCGTGCAAAATCTCGCACCTCACGGCGTAACATCTCTTGCGCCTCAGTAAAGCTAAATTGAACCATTAAACCTCCCCCGAGCGCACAGTGCCTGTCAAATTTCTGTGCATCCTATTTTTTATTTTTCCGAGCTATAAGCCTTCTGAAATGGTCTTCTCTGGCAAAGAACACGGTAGATGATCGTTGCTAGCTGCCTTGCCGCAGCCACTTAGCCAGATTGGTTCCTTTCTCAACCCACTGTTTTGTAACAAACCCTTAATTCAGCATCAACTTAAAGAGCAGGCTATATCGCCTACGGAGATACTTATTTCCTTGCCTTGGAACCTCCGTCAATTACAAATTGTATTAAAGTTTACAAAGCAACTAGCTCCTTGTCAATGAGCGTGAGGCTCAATGCTGATAGAGCCCAAAGAAGCTTGACAGAGGATAACGTTTGGGATAAACTACAAACCTAAATAGATAGAAGGGAGGTCCAAGATGCCAGAGTTAGAAGATTATAGTGGCCCGTTTAATCCTGATCTAAAATTTGAGGATTTCTCCAAGGATTTCCTCCTCAAGCTGATGAATGTATGGCAATTCTCATATATTCACATGCTTGGAGCCTGGTACTATGCGATCAAGAAGAGATTTGGCCCTGAAGCAGCTAACGCTTGCGAGTATTGGGAAGTGGTAAGAATAGGGCAGCGTGTACTTCCGAAGTATTATCCCCAGCTGGCAAATATTGAGGTAAATACCGCTTTAGATGCCGTGAAGCTTATCCAGCTAACTCTAGACAACATTTTACCATCAGGATTGTTCCCCGCTAAATTTGATATTAAAAGCCCTAATCATGTCATAATGACTGTCTATAATTGCCGCGTACTGCATTTTCTCGAAAGAGACGCACCTGAAAGAATAGCATCGGTCTGTCATGTACTGGAGGGAGCAGCCTTGGAAAAATTTGCTGTAAATCCCAAAATAAAGGTAACGCCTCTAAAGCTGCCTCCGCTGCCTCCGCAAAAAAGAACGGGTGAACTTTGCTGCCAGTTCGAGTACAAGCTTGAAGAGTAAGGGTTGGCATAGTGGCCAACGACTGACATAAGGCTGAGAACGAAATCTACTTTGCTTAGCTCCTCGATAGCTATGCCAGGTGAGACCCAGTCAGCTCGCTGTCTCTCATATTTCTCAGGAAGGCTGATTCCCAAGAATTCTAACTCACCCATTCTCTTAGCCAGATCTCGAGCCCAAAAAGGGGACTTCGCTCTCTCCTTAGCTTCAGGGGTAAGCTCCCTCTGCGCAAGATCTCGCACCTCACGGCCTAATATCTCTTGTGCCGCAGTAAAGCTAAATTGAGCCATTAAACCTCCCTCGTAAGCGCACAGTGCCTGTCAAACTTCTGTGCACCCTATTTTATTTTTTCCGAGCCATAAGCCTTCCGAAATGGTCTTTTCTGGTAAAGAACATGGTAGATGATCGTTGCTAGCCCCCTAACTATTTCTACACAGTTTGACATAGAGCACAAAGGAGCTTGACAGAGGATAACGTTTGGGATAAACTACAAACCAAAATAATAAAAGGGAGGCCCAAGATGCCAGATTTAGAAGATTTAAGTGGTCCGTTTAATCCCGATCTGAAACTTGAGGATTTCTCCAAGGATTTCCTCCTCAAGGTGATGAATGTATGGCAATACGCATGGATTGAAATGGCTGGAATCTGGTACGATGCGATCAAGCAGAGCTTGGGCTCTGAAGCAGCTAACGACTGCGAGCGAGAGGCTTGGCTATCAGTAGCGGAGCGGGTAAATCCGAGGTATCCGAACGTAGCAAATATTGAGCTAAATACCGTTTTGGATTCCCTGAAGGCTCTCCAACTACCTTTAGACAACATGACAGGAGAACTATTCCCCGCTAAATTTGATATCAAAAACGAAAATCATGTCATAGTGACTTTGCCTAATTGCCGCGTACTGCAATATCTCGAAAGAGAGGCACCTGAAAGAATAGAACCGGTCTGTCATGTACTGGAGAAAGCGGCCTTTGAAAAATATGTTCTTAATCCCAAAATAAAGATAACGCCTCTAAAGCTGCCTCCGCGAAAAAGCCCGGATGAAATTGCCTGCCAGTGGGAGTTCAAGCTTGAAGAGTGAGGGCTGGCATAGTAGCCACCCTTTTTTCCACGAGCCATAAGCCTCCTGATATGGTCTTCTCTGATAAAGAACACGGTAGATGGTCGTTGCTAACCCCCTAGCTATCCCCACAGAGTCTGAGATAGAGCCCAAAGAAGTTGACAGGGCATAACGCTTGGGGTAAGCTAAGAATCAAAATAATAGAACGGAGGCCCGAGATGCCAGAGTTAGAAGATTATAGCGGTCCATTTAAGCCTGACCTAAAATTTGATGATTTTTCCAAAAATTTCCTGCTAAAGCTGATGAAGACATGGCAATGGGCGTGGCTCCACCTTGGACAGGGTTGGTTCTCTGTAATCCAGGAAAAATACGGTACTGAAGTAGCCAACCAGTGCGAGCACCAGGCTTGGATGAGGATGGCTTCGCGCGTAAATCCGAGATATGCCAAGATAGCAAATATTGAACTAAATACCGTTTTGGATTCCTTGAAGGCTGCCCAACTGCCCCTGGACAACATTTCAACATCAGGACTGTTCCCCCCTAAATTTGAAATTAAAAGCCCCAATCATGTCATAATGACTTTGACTGATTGCCAAACACTGCGATATATGGAGAAAGAGGCGCCGGAAAGGATACCCTGGCTCTGTAATTTTAACGAAAAGCCGCTCATGGAAAAGTATTTCATTAATCCCAAGGTAAAGGTAACCCCTCTGAAGCTGCCTCCCCGAAAAAGCCCGGATGAAATTGCCTGCCAGTGGGAATTCAAGATTGAAGAGTAAGGCTGTAATAACAGCCAGGTAGTGACGTCAGGGTGAGTGGACATACTGTCCTACGATATTTGAGATTCTTCAACAGCGTGGTATAATTCTGCGTGCCTGAAAGGCATGTGATTGCAGTCAACGGTTTCTGGAATCTGGGGTTGCAAGCGAGCAGCTCTTTTTGAATAAAATACTCAAACAAAGGAGGCCTAGAATATGAACCTAGACTTGGCAGGGAAAATTGTCGTAATCACAGGGGGTGGTTCAAATATTGGTAGGGGCATTATCCTTGGCTTTGCCAAGGAAGGCTCCAATATAGTGATGGCTGAAATAGACGAGCCACAGGGACAGAAGGTGGCTAAGCAGGTCGAGGCTCTTGGTGCCAAGATCATAGTTGTCAAGACTGATATAAGCCAAAGGGATCAGGTTGAGGCCATGGTCAAGAAGACGCTGGATGAGTTCAAACAGATAGATGTCCTGGTAAATAATGTGGGCTGGAATGGCGGCTCACCGTTCACGGACAAATCCATAGAGGAGAGTGAGAAGGAGGTAGCCGTCAACTTCTGGGGCCCGGTAAACTGCATTCGAGCTGTTTTGCCTCACATGATAGAGCGAAAGTATGGGGCTATTGTAAGCATAGGTTCGGATGCTGGACGGGTTGGCGAGTCTCTATCAACTATATATGGCGCCTGCAAGGGTGGCATAATAGCGTTCTCCAAAAGTCTAGCTCGGGAGCTAGGACGTCGTTACGGGATAAGGCTGAACGT
>Ga0209636_10004260_pt1 | contig 14583 bp, 16 predicted proteins | sample DeeMarSWOR152_54_FD_187464 | JGI IMG/M metagenome (GOLD analysis project Ga0209636, IMG submission 187464) | Marine sediment microbial communities from White Oak River estuary, North Carolina - WOR-1-52-54 (SPAdes) (version 2) | ecosystem: Environmental > Aquatic > Marine > Intertidal zone >...
TAAGAAAATAACTTGTATTTTTTTTAATATCTACAGGACAAATCTTATAAATATAAAGCATATACGCTATCAAACTTTAATATGTTAAATATATGAAAAAATCTATAAAGTAAAATAGAATGTATCTCAAAGGAGGAAAAATTTATGGCAACTAAACCACACATGAACTTAGTAATTATTGGTCACGTCGACCATGGAAAATCTACACTGGTAGGAAGAATTTTGTTAGATACTGGACAGTTTCCTACTCATATGGTCGAAAAATTTAAAGAAGAGGCAAAAGCAAAAGGAAAAGAAAGCTTTGCTCTTGCGTGGGTATTCGATCAATTAAAAGAAGAAAGAGAAAGAGGTTTAACTATAGATGTTGCCCACAAGAGATTTGATACTGAAAAATACTATATAACAATTATTGACGCACCTGGTCATAGAGACTTTGTTAAAAATATGATTACAGGTACATCTCAAGCTGATGCAGCAATTTTGGTTGTTGCAGCTCAACATGGTGTTATGGCTCAGACTAGAGAGCATATGTTTTTAGCCCGTACTCTTGGTGTTAAACAAATGATTGTCGCAATAAATCAAATAGATGCTACAAAACCACCATATGATAAAAACAGATACGAGGAAGTCAAATCTGAGGTTGATAAACTAGCAAAAAGCGTTGGTTATAAAGATGAACAAATACAATATATTCCAGTTTCGGCTTTCCTTGGTGATAATATAAAAGATAAGGGAAAAATTACCTGGTGGACCGGGGATACAGTACTTCAAGCAATTGATAAATTTACTTTACCTGAGAAACCAACTCAGTTACCACTTAGATGGCCGGTACAAGATGTTTATTCAATCAAAGGAGTCGGAACTGTCCCTGTTGGCAAAGTAGAATGTGGTGTTATGAAACCAGGTATGCAATTGATTTTTAAACCCAGTATGAAACCTGGTGGTGTAATCGGTGAGGCAAAAACAATTGAGATGCACCATGAAACTCTTAGTCAGGCTGTTCCTGGTGATAATGTTGGAGTAAATGTTAGAGGAATAGCAAAAACTGACATAAGAAGAGGAGATGTTGCAGGACCCACAGATAGTCCACCAACTGTTGCAAAATCATTTATAGCTCAGATAATGGTACTTAACCATCCCTCAGTTATAACAAAGGGTTATACACCTGTTTTCCACTGCTACACTGCTCAAGTTGCATGTAGATTTGAAGAAATCACGAAAAAACTTGATCCAAAAACTGGTGCAGTTAAAGAAGAAAATCCGGATTTCATAAAAACAGGTGATGCAGCTATTGTTAAAATTATTCCAACTCGTCCAATGGTTATTGAATCATCTAAAAAATTCCCACAACTTGGAAGATTCGCTATTCGTGATATGGGTCAAACTGTTGCAGCTGGAATTTGTATTGATGTTGAAGAAGCAAAGTAAACTTCAACAAATTTTTCTTATCTCCTCCTTTATATTTCATTAAAAATTTCTGGAGCACTATGGAATGGCGCAAAAAGCTCGAATATCACTAGTAAGTACTGATGCTAAAAAACTTGATGAAGTTTGCAGTCAAATAAAAATGATAGCTGAGAGAACTGGTGTTGAAATGAGTGGCCCTATACCACTACCCACTAAACATCTTAAAGTTCCATGTAGAAAATCACCTGATGGAGAGGGTACAGAAACTTGGGACCATTGGGAGATGAGAATACATAAAAGACTAATTGATCTTGACGCAAGTGACAGAGCATTACGTCAACTCATGAGGATACAAGTACCAGATGGCGTGAATATTGAAATTGTTTTAAGATCCTAAAATCAAAAACTCTTTTTAGTTCATTTTTAATATGCATTTAGTTTTTTTCATGCTGAGGTAGCAAAGTTCGGCCTAACGCGCCGGCCTTGAGAGCCGGTTCTCCGCAAGGGGAGCGGGAGTTCAAATCTCCTCCTCAGCGCTATTTAATATTGTTTTAAGAATAGGATTAGATATTTTTTACAACGGTAAGTTTTTGAAACATCTTTTGTTTCACGGTAATTGATAAATATGAAGATAGATCCTTGGAGCTCAACAACATATCAAGATTATACTAGACTTAGAGATGAATTTGGAATAGAAGAGTTTACTGAAGATTTATGGAAAGACTTACCAAATCCGGATAAACTAATAAGAAGAGGTGTGATTTTTGGACACAGAGGTTTCCAACAGATAAAAGACTCAATAATTAAAAAGAAACCATGGGCTATACTCACGGGTTTAATGCCATCTGGAAAAATGCACCTAGGACATAAGATGGTTATTGATGAAGTAATATATTATCAGAGCATTGGAGCAGATATAAACATCGCTGTTGCAGACATTGAATCTTTTGCAACAAGGGGTTACACTTTAAAAGAAACAAAAGAACTTGCGTTAAATGAGTATATACCAAACTATATTGCATTAGGTTTAAAACCAGATAAATGTAGAATTTATTTCCAATCACAAAATCAAGATGTAAAAGATTTAGGTTACATTCTTGGTAAAAAAACAAATTGGTCAGCGGTACAAGCCACCTATGGATTTAATGGTCAAACTAACATGGCACATGTTTTTTCTCCACTTATACAAACTGGTGATATCCTTCATGTACAACTTGAAAAATATGGAGGTATACGATCAACTTTGGTCCCTGTTGGTGTTGATCAGGATCCACATATAAGACTTAGTAGGGACATTGCACAGGCTCACAGGTTATACAATATCACAGTCACAAAAGACGAAAAAATAGGAGTATTTGTAAAAATTGAAAAAGATATCAGTAAACTACTAGATAATGCAGAAAAAATTCTAAAAGAACTTAACTTTAACAAATTAAAAAGAATCACAGATTACAAAGCAATATATATTCAAGACGCGACAAATTTCGATATACCAAAAATAGATGAAGCATTAGCTAGAACAGAAATAAAATTTGGGGGTTATGGTTTTTTACAACCATCCGCTACTTTTCATAGATTTATAACAGGACTTACTGGTGAAAAAATGTCATCATCAAAACCAGAAAGTGCCATATTTTTAACAGATTCTCCAAAAGATGCCACAAGGAAAATCATGAATGCAAAAACAGGAGGCGCTGTTTCATTGGAAGAACAAAAAAAATATGGTGGAAAACCTGATGAATGCGTAGTTTATGAGTTATTTTTATATCATTTAATAAACGATGATAAAGAATTACAAAAAATATATAACAGTTGTAAAAAAGGTGAAAAAATGTGCGGTCAATGTAAAAAATATGCTGCGCAATTGATGGAAAGTCTACTTAATGATATTCAAGAAAAAAGGAAAACCGCCTCAGAAAAAATTAATCAGTATTTATCATAATTTATTCATAAGATTTATAAAGACCTTCGTCTGAAGCAATTTTTTTAAATTTTTCATCTATTTTTTTCTGTCTTGTTAAAAGATTATTATGTAAATTATTAAAAACATCTTTGGAAGTAGAGGCATGTCCTCTTACTGGTAAATTTATACCAAGATCTTTTTTTCCAGTAATTGCTGCATCAAATATCTCTCTTGGTTCGATACCCTTTTGTAAATTTTTTATTATCTTGTTAAAATCTCCTTGGAGTATACCAAAATCACCAGCATATTTTGATATATGTGCTTGAACTTCTTCATCAAGATGTCTTGCAACTAATCCACCTAAACCTTTTGTTTCAAAAGGATTTTTTTCATATTCTTTAAGTAGATAAATCCCAACATTTGGATTAAAAATATAGCAGTCTCTAGATAAACTTGTTTTATCTTTTCCAAAAACAGCCTTCCATTCTTTAGGGTATTTTTTACCATCTCGAATAACATCGTTTAAAATTTCATTTCTTAATTTTATTTTCACGAATATCTATTTTAAAATTAGTATAGTTATGCTATTTAAAATTTCCTGTTGTTATAGCTTTGCTCTTAAAGTGACTTTAGGAGCAAAGCTTAAAATGGGGGCTTTACACATTAATCCATGCTAATATGTGTTTTGCACAATGAATAATTTTGAGTTAAAAATCAAAATTGAGTTTAAGATTTAGAAGGACAATATTGTACGTTAATGTACATTTATTGATAACATTTATTACCTATTTTGTTATAAAATAATATGATATAATTAAGAATTTAGTTAGATTAAAAGAGAAGGATATAAGATAAAAATGTTCAGAAAAACTCTCGTATTATGTGTAATTGCTTTATTTATTTGTATCACTATTGTTCCATCAAATGCAATTAAGCAAGTAGTCGAAAAACCACTTACTATGCCTTCTGTTAGTAAAACTTTATATGTTGGTGGTAATGGATCAGGTAATTACACAAGGATTCAGGATGCATTAGACAATGCGTCAGATGGTGATACCGTTTTTGTTTATAATGATTCATCACCCTATCATGAATGCATCGAAATTCCAAGAAGTATTACATTATTAGGTGAAGATAAATTTAGTACAATTATTGATGGTGAAAAAAGATTGAACATTATAACTGTTAATGATTGGTATGCAAAAATTTCAGGTTTTACAATTAAAAAGAACAATGATCCAAATAAACGACCTTATTATGGAATTTATATTGGGAATGATTATGATGAAATAACTATATCTGATACTATTATCTCAAACATTGAGACTGGTATATCAGTTGGATCGTCCTTTAATCAAATTATTGATAATACTTTTTTTAACTGTGGGCTATATGTCCCGTTTTATTCATTTGGTAATACAGTTTTAGGCAACAAAGTAAATAATAAATCTCTAGTTTATCTGAAAAATCAGTATCAAAAAACAATTGAAGATGCTGGTCAGGTTATCTTAATAGATTGCCAAAATATTAATATAAAAAATTCAAATATTTCAAATGTTTATAACGGCATTTCCTTAAGAAATTCAGATAACTGTATTATTAATGATAATATTCTAACTCATAGCAATATTATTCTTTTAGATTCTAATAAAAATGAAGTTAAAAATAACACTATAAGCTTGATTAAAGCCAGAACTATGTATGAGGAGATAGGTATAAGACTTTCATCATCAAATGAAAACATATTATCAAAAAATAAAATATACTCAAACCGTGGATATGGATTTAAAATAGAGTATTCAAATTACAATATTATCTCAAATAATGAAATCAAGGATAACCAAAACGGAATTTATCTACATGATTCCAATGAAAATTTTATAAAAAATAATAATTTTTTAGAAAATAACAAAAATGCTGATTTTCTTGATTCTAAAAATACCTTGTGGAATAGTAACTATTGGGGAAAGAGTAGAATTTTTCCAAAAATCATTATTGGATCTATAACCATCAGACCTCCTGGTTGGGGAACTCCTGGAGTGTATTTTCTATGGATTAACATCGATTGGATTCCAGCAAAAGAGCCTTATGATTTGGGTGTGGTTATATGAAAAAATTATAGTTTCAAATATATTAAAAACTATAACTGGTTTATCAAAAAGATTTTAAGATACCCAGGTTAAACTAAGATAGATAGATTAAATTTTTAACTATATATTGACCCATTCAATAACAATTTCTTTTGGAATAATTTTTTTTCCTTTTGATTTATTGTCTTTTTTATTATATAACATTTTTTATTTCCACCTTTTTACCTCTTTCTGCTAAAACTCTTGCTCTATTTCCAACAACTAGTAGTTTTACAACAAATTCCACTTCTTTTGCTTCTTCAGCATTTGATATTGTTCCTACGATTTTCATATTTTATCGCTCCTCAAATGTTTCTTTGTATGTTTTGTTTAAAAGGAATTGTTGTACAAATGATATCTACTTTCTTTACAGGTCTATCCCAAAATTTTATAATTTAAAAAATTAGACTTTTTTTTATTTATTTCTCAAAAATGCTTTTTATCATCCAATCTGAATCAAAAGATATTTGGTCTTCATATCCTTGACCTACACCAATAAAAAGTAAAGGTTTACCAATTGTATAAGCCACAGATAAGGCACTTCCACCTTTGGCATCTGTATCTACCTTTGTTAAAATAACCCCATCAATCCCAACTACCTCATTAAAACGTTTGGCTTGTTCAACAGCATCATTACCAGATAAAGCATCTCCAACAAAAATAATCAAATTCGGTTTTGCAACTCTTTTTATCTTTGACATTTCATCCATTAAATTAATGTTTGTTTGAACCCTGCCTGCTGTATCTAGTAGTACTACATCTTTATGTTTAGCTTTAGCATGATCTATTGCATCATATGCCACAGCTGCCGGGTCTGCGCCAGGTCCATGTTTTATGATTTTTACTCCAACATTTTCTGCATGAATACTTAATTGTTCTATTGCTCCTGCACGAAAAGTATCCCCTGCTGCCATTACACTTGATTTGCCATGTTTTTTAAGTAAAGTTGCAATTTTAGCAATAGCCAGGGTTTTACCACTACCATTAACACCAACAAACATTATTACAACAGGTTTCTTACTTTTTTCAATATATTCTATAAAATCAAGTTTACTAGTTTCTAAAACATGGGATATTGCATTTTTTAGTACATTTTCAACAACTTCAGTGGTTTTACCACGTACAAAAGATGAATGTTTAAGCTCTTCTCTAATATCCTTTTTTATAGATTCGATAACAGAATAAGCAACATCTGATTCTAAAAGACCAACCTCTAAATCCCATAAAAGGTCATCAAGTTTTTCTTCACTAATTCCAAAAGTTGATTTTTTCTCAACTTTTACAACTTCTTCAACACTCTTTTTGGTTTTCAAGGTATGTTCAAGTTCTATCTCAAGGCTTTTTTCGATTTGTTTATCAAGTTCTTCTTCTCTTTTACGTTTCTCTAGTTCAACTTTTTCTTTTTTTTCCTTTTCATCAATCTTTTTAACAGGTTCTTCAATAGGAGCTTGTATTTTTGCTTCTAATTTTTTTTCCTCGGATTTTTCAACTATCCATTTCTCTTCAGGCTTTTTTATTATTTCTTGTTTAATAACTGTTTTTGGTAAAACTACAGGTTTAGGTTTTACTTCTTCTTTTTCTAATTCTTCTTTAAGCTCAGTTTCAAGTTTATCTTCAAATATTTTAAGTTTCTTTTTTAAAAATTTAAACATGTTCTATTTCCTAATAACAACTATTCTTTCTCTATTTTTTCTTGGTTTAAAAGTTTTTGTGCTCTTGCAGAAACCTCAGTTGCTTCATTTTGTAGATTCTGCATAATAGTCATAAGTTTTTCTTGAGTTTTTTGTAAATCATTAATTCTTTCATCGATTTTATTAATAGCATTAGTTGATGTTTTTTCTGTTACTATCCCAGCACCAATATCAAAAAGGACTTTAGACGGATCATTAATATTTGCTTCAATATATGTACTTCCACCAAGTGGTAATAACACTTCTGATCCTTTTTTAATTTTTACTATTTGTTCTAATGTTATTTTAACTTTATTATATTCATTAATTATTGCCTGTATGTATGACGATTGCATCTCCACTGAATTAATTTGCTCCTTATATTGTTCTATAAGAGTTAAATATTTTGACAATTCTTCATCTTTAGACATTTAATACCCCAATTTAACGGTGTAACCTTTATACAAAATGTATTATTAATGTATTGTGTAAATATTAAAAGCAATATATATGGGTTTGACTACCCAAAATCAGTAAAATATTGGTTAATTAATATTTTGCTGCATAAAAAATCAAGTGATTATTTAATAATTTTTTTCTTTGCACTTAATGTAATTCTTAATGCAACGAATGCAGTGCTTAATGTAAAAAAAATTACACCTAAAGCACCAATCATATATGGGATGCCAATCTCATATATTTTTATAGTTGTTGGCCAAATCTCTCTAATACGGTATCCAAAAATACAAAATATTGCAGAAATTATAATGAGTATTATTCCAATTATTAAAAATCCCTTTTTTATATCCATTTTCTATTCACTTTCAAGTATAATTAAAATTTTAATTAATATAAGACTTTCCTCTTTAATATTGTACAAAATGAAAGAATCAGCTTTTTTTTCATTTGATTTCGAACAGAAACTATCATTTTTTGGAGGTTTTACAATTGAAAACAAGTGATTATTTATCTTTGTCTATTACTAAATCCAATTATATAATCACAATGCGGACAACAATACATTGTTTCTTGACCAATAAAACCTGTTCCTTTATTTTCTTTTTTTACATCATTAAGACTTATATTTTGTTTACAGTATGGACAAATTCCCATATTCAATTTCTCCTTAATAGAAACATATTAAATCAGTTTATAAAAAAATCGATTTTTAGAAATTTTTCTAATGATAATTAAAAAAATTACATGATTATTTACAGGGTGAGATTCATAAATCTAAATTTTTCTTTGTTTTAGGTAATTTATTAGATAATACGAAATCATTGTTACAAAGATGTAAGATATACAAAAAATTAGGATCCATACCCAAAAAGGAAAAAATGGCTCATAAGTTGCAATTGTTACTGAAGTATCTGGTTCATTTAGATGTTTTAATGATTGAAGCAATATATCAATATAATAATCATATCGGATTAAAAGTATTGAAACGAAAGTTCCATTTAAAATTGTTGAGATTATTAGTGATAAAGAAAGTGATTTCCAATTTATTTTTTTCATTTTATCTGATTTATTATAAGATAATCAAACTTATAAATAAATTTGTTTTTGGAGGTTTTTCTATTAGATAAATAAAAAAATCATTAATGTATTTCTTTTATTAAACTGGTTAAAAAACCAAATTGCCCTTAGGTTTATTAATATTTATTTATAATATCTTCAGTAATTGTTTTATAAGTCAGTGCAATTTCTTCAGCTCTTTTCCTATCTTTTGACTCAGAATAAACTCTAAAAATTGGTTCTGTTCCAGATGGTCTCATTAAAACCCATCCATCCTTTAGATAAAGTTTAACACCATCTGTTTCATCAACTTTTATAACATTTTTATCATGCTTTGTTTGTTCCGCTAGTGTTTTCATAATTATTTTTTTCTTATCATTAGGACAGGGTAATTTTGTATTATAAGTCTCATATTTTGGTAATTCATTTATTAATTCTGATAATTTTTTATTTTCCAAAGCCATTATTTCTAATACTTTTGCAATTGTCATTGCAGAATCTCTACAATACTGGAATTCAGGAAAGATCAATCCACCATTTCCCTCACCACCAAATATAGAGTTTTTTTCAATCATAACTCGAGCAATAATCGGTGATCCAACAGCAGTATGAATAACAATTCCTTTATTTTCTCTAACAACATCATCAAAAGAACTTGATGAAGTAACTGGTGTTACTACTATTCCACCCATATGATGCTTTGTTGCATATTTCGCACCAAGAGTTAGGGATTGATCACCAGATATATATTTTCCTGTTTCATCTATAAAAATAGCACGATCAGCATCACCATCTTGCGCAACACCAAAATCAGCATTTACTTCTGGTACTTTTTTAATTAAATCTTTAAGATTTTCAGGCAGTGGTTCTGAATTATGACCTGGAAATGTTCCATCTGGTTCACAATATAAATGAGTAACTTCACAACCCAATTTTTTAAGAAGAATTGGTGTTACAAGACTACCTGCACCATTTCCGCAATCAAGAACAACATGAAATCTTTTATTTTTAATAAGATTAATATCAATATTATTCAAAATCCCATTTATGTAAAGATCAATTGCGCCATCCCAGTTATTAAGTTTCCCAACATCTTTCCAACTAGCAAGTGAAAATTTTTTATCAAAATAAATACTTTCAATCTCATCTTCAATATCTTTTGAAAATTCGGTTCCGTCACTAGCAACTCCTTTTATACCATTAAATTGTGGTGGATTATGCGAAGCAGTGATTATAACACCTGAGTCATACTTTTTTTCCTTAACAGTGTATTGTAAAGTGGGAGTTGGTACAAGTCCAATATCAACAACATCACAACCAGTAGCCATAAGACCAGCGGTTATTGCATTTTTAAGCATATGATTTGAAAGTCTTGCATCAGTACCTATAGCAATTTTTGGTCTATCTTTTATTTTTTTAAAAAGAGTACCCCAAGCCATACCGATTCCCAAGGCCAGTTCACAGTTCATGTCTTGGTTTACAGCACCTCTGATACCATTTGTTCCAAATAATTTACCCATATTTAAACACCATTTTTATTATGAGAGCCGTAAACTCAAAAACAAATAAATAAGTTTTTATAAATTTATTTTTCACCTATAACATTACCGATTTGTTTATCAGGATATCCCTTAGGAATAGGTTTAGTCCAAATGATTTTATTATCTAAATGGGTTTGTTCAGCAATAATTTCATTATCTCCTAATACAGAATTTATAATTTTTGAAGAATCACCTATTTTACATTTTTCGCCAATAACACAATTGGATAATTCAACATTTTCACCAATGATTGTATTGTTGTAAACAATTGTTGAATTAATCATTGAATTTTTTCCAATTTCAACATTGTTACCTATGCATGATCCTTTTAAACTACCCTTTATTGTACAATTTTTTCCTTGAAAATAATCTTTTTTGTTTTTTTCTATAAGAAATTTATGAATATTTATATAGCTACTAATTCTGCCAATATCCATCCAAAAACCTTTTATTTTATAACCAAAAAATTTACCTGTATCTTTTATTATTTTAGGAAATATTTCTTTTTCCATTGAAACTAAATGTTCTGTTTCAATGTAATCTAAAACTTCTGGTTCTAAACAGTACGCGCCTGCATTTATGAATTCTGAGGGAGCGTCTTCTGGTTTTGGTTTTTCAACAAAACCAACAATTTTTCCATCTTCTTGAATATCTACAACACCAAATTCAGAAACATTTTCAACAGGCCATAAAGAAATTGTAGTAGTTGCTTTGTTTTTTTTATGAAATTTAATCATATCCTCTATATTTAGAGAAGAAATTATATCACTATTTAAAACAAGAAAACGTCCTGTAATGTATTTTTCAGCAAATTTTGTGGCTCCTCCCGTACCTAATGGTTTTGGTTCATTATTAATTATTATTTCTTTACCAAAATCATTTTCTTTGAAATATTTTTCAATTTGATTTTTTTTGTAATTTACAGCTAAAATAACCGTGTTTACTTCTTTAGGTAACACATCTATTAAATGTGTCACCATTGGTCTATTTAAAATTGGTAAGAGTGATTTTGCTCTCGTATAAGTTAAGGGTTTAAGTCTAGTTCCAAACCCGCCAGCAAGTATTATTACTTCCATTTTTTTAATCCTTCCAAGAAATTCTCTAAGCATCAATTTTCTTAATAATTTTTCTAGTTTTTTAAAAGAAATTTATCAGTATATAAAAATTTTATATTTTTATAGAGAAAATATCGAATTTATGTATTTTTAAACTATTATAAAATTATTTTTTTTTAATTTTTTAATGGAAAAGCTTATAAGTATTATCATAGTATAGATTTTGGGGTATCATGGGAGAAGAAATGTTTGATGCTGAAGAATTTAGTAAAATGTTTATTGGAAAAAAGGGTACATTAACTTCAGATGAAGAATTAGCTATTAATATAATACATCGGTTTAATATATGTAGAGAAACATTAGAAACCATGCCTGCTCTTGAAGAACACATTGAGCCATTATTTTTAAAGTCCAAAAATAAATAATCTTCATAAGAAAATTTACGAAATACATATAAAAGTTAATTTTATACGGTTTTTTCAGGGGAATTTAATGGAAGATTTCAGTCATCTATATTCAGACAGAGCCGGAAAAATGAGAGGATCTGTTATAAGAGAGTTATTAAAAGTAACACAAGATCCTGAGATTATTTCTTTTGCAGGAGGCTTACCTAATCCAAGATCTTTTCCTATTGATGATTTAATAAGTGTTTTGGACTCAGTAATGAAACAATATGGAAAAACTGCTTTACAGTATGGAACAACCCAGGGTCTTGATGAACTTAGACAGTCTTTAGCTGAAAGAGCTGCTAAGGATGGTATAAATACAACTAAGGATAATATTATTGTTACAAATGGCTCTCAGCAATCATTAGATGCTATTGGTAAAATTTTCCTAAATCCTGGAGATACTGCAATTGTTGGCCTTCCAACTTATTTAGGAGGTATAAATGCTTTCAGAAGTTATGAATGTAATTTAGTTGGCGTTCCACTGGATAAAGACGGAATGAGAGTAGATTTACTTGAGGAAACAATTAATAAATTAATAAAAGAAAATATTCACCCGAAATTTATCTATGTTATACCTTCTTTTCAAAACCCAGCAGGCGTGGTAATGCCAGAATCCAGAAGAAAAAAGTTTATTGACATAGCAAGTGAATACAATCTAGTTGTTATCGAGGATGATCCTTACGGAAAACTTAGGTTTGATGGACCCGTAATTAAACCAATAAAAGCTTATGATGATGTTGGTCGGGTTATATACATATCAACGTTTTCAAAAATCCTTGCCCCGGGTCTTCGGGTTGCATGGAATATTTCTTCTGATGAAATAACCAGAAAAATTGCACTTTGTAAACAGGCTCTTGATTTATGTACCTGTACTTTCACCCAATTTGTGGTTAATGAATTTATGAGACTTGGCTCACTTGATTTACATATAATGAAAATATGTGAGATGTATAAACCTAAAAGAGACATTATGATGAAATCAATAGAAAAATATTTCCCACAGGGCTATGTTTGTCATAAACCTAAGGGCGGATTGTTTGCATGGGTTACATTACAAGAAGGTATTGATACAGAAATTATGTTTTTAGATGCAATAAAACAAAAAGTAGCCTATGTTCATGGTAAAGCTTTTCATGTTGATGGTGGTGGTGAAAAATCAATGAGGCTAAATTTTTCATATTCAACAGATGAACAGTTAGAAGAAGGCACTAAAAGACTTGGTAATGTTATTAGGGAAAAACTTGAAAAAATGAAAACGGTTGTATAAGCTAAATGCCTCTAAGAAAAAAAACAATTTTAGCAACGATTATTATTATACTTATTTCTATTACTATTTCTGTTGTTGCTATTCAATATTTTGTTCCTTTAGTCTTTGGAACTAAGTTTAGTTTACTTGAATCTTATAGTGTTTATGATGATGATGGATTTCCCAGTTTATCCATTAAATTTACATGTACCGGTACTGTTACTGTTAAAATAATTGGACCTAATTCAAGGTTAATTAATTCAGATTTTTTCTTCAGAGGAAATCATGATTTATTTCTTCATATGGGAGAATTTAGAGATACAATTGCTTCTGGTCAATACATACTAAGAGTTTGTGATAATGATGATAGAGAAATTTTTGCAGAAAAAATTTCTTTTAAAGGGTCTGATCTTTCTATTTTATCTTGTGAACAAAAATGGTTAAAAGAACCTAGAATTAACAGCTATTCACTTTTTGGTCTGAAACTTTTTGTAAAAAATTCTGGTGATGTTCCAGTGTATCCTTTGAATTAAAAACTATTATAGATTCTGAAATAATTTCAAGTCTTGTATTACCATGTGTAATTATGCCTAATGAAAGAGAGTATGTTGAATGTTTTTTATATAGGGAATCTGAACCAAAAAGTAGTTCTTTTTCCTTGGATTTAAAAGATATTGATAATAATATTTTAGCAAGTGAACCTATTTTAATAAATGTTATTGATAATGTTTTTACTAAACAATTTAATTGGAATAAAAATAGATATAAAGCCATTATTCCAAAATCTGATTATTTATATAATTATTACTCAAATCTAGATAGGATTAATAATGAAGACTATAGTATGTATATTTTTGACATATATGATGAACAATATATGGATATTGTTACAGATTTTATAATGGTTGGACTTGGTAGTGCTTCTGATGTAGAAAAGATAAATTATGCAGCTTCTTTTGTACAATATCTTGAATATAAACAAGATAGTGAAACAAATGACTCTTATGAGTATCCTAATTATCCTATAGAGTCATTATTTAATGATAATATTGGAAGAGATTGTGAGGATAAAGCTATACTTACTGCTAGTATTTTAGAAAAAATGGGTTATGATGTTGCTTTACTTCGTTTTCCTGCTCATATGGCAGTTGGTGTAAACTTAAGTGAAAATGCTATTTCTCAATATCAGTTTTATGTGGATAATTATTATTTTCTAGAAACTACAACAGAGGGCAAACTTTGTGGGTTTGTTCCTAGTGAGTACAAAGATTTGGTTTCAGAAGTTACAATTTATCCTATTAAACCAAGACCTTTACTTATTCATTTTTGGGAAAATAATGCAATTACTATTTATTCTAATACTGAGAAAGGCGATTTTGTAAAAGTAAAGATTATTATAGATAATCTTGGTAGAACTGTTGCTGAAAATTTTAAAGTCGAAGCTGCATTTTATACAAGTTCTGGTGTAAAAATAAATTATGAAAGTGTATATATTTCTTCTTTAGAGCCTAGTATGAAAAAAGAGGTTATTTTTTCTGTTAATGTACCTAAAAATATAACAACTTGGTTTAAAACCAGGATATATATAGATAACGAAATTGTTGATGAAAAAGAATCTGTTTCTTCGTTTCCATAATTTTAAGGTTCACAAGTTCCGAAAGTGATGTT
>Ga0209636_10004262_pt1 | contig 14582 bp, 12 predicted proteins | sample DeeMarSWOR152_54_FD_187464 | JGI IMG/M metagenome (GOLD analysis project Ga0209636, IMG submission 187464) | Marine sediment microbial communities from White Oak River estuary, North Carolina - WOR-1-52-54 (SPAdes) (version 2) | ecosystem: Environmental > Aquatic > Marine > Intertidal zone >...
GGCGGTATCGGGGATGATAATGCCACCCTTGGTCTTCTCCTCTTCCTCAACTCTTTTGACGAGCACTCGGTCGTGTAGCGGTTGAATGTTCATTTGGTTCATCCTCCTTTGAAATTCCTTTTAAAACGAGAAGTCGTTTGAATAGATACTACATAAAATGGAAATGTCAAGCCCCCCCGTTAAAAAAGCAGGATAACCTCAAAGGCCATACACAACAAAAAGCCGAACAATGAAAAGGTTATCCATTCGTATCACTGAGCCCTGGTTCAAAAAGTGTATTGAGGTGAATTTTGTGAGAACCACCGGGAGTTGTTCAAGATTGGACACAGGCTGGACAAATCGAAAGACTCGGTTACCGGACGCAGGTCATATGTCGGTCCGTATTCCGTCAAAGTTTTGGCATCAACTCCTCCTCTCCGCTGGCTCAGTTTCGTCCACACGGCCAGAGGTTACCTGAAATGAGCATGGTTGCATATAACGTATTGATTTTTCATATTTTTTTGTTTTCCCAGCAGCAGTTTCCCCTTAGCAGTTTCCGTTGGCACGGCTCTTGCTGCAATGGAGGAGAGGATGATTGATCGAAGCAGGGGGCGTACTGAGGGCTGCTCTCAGCGACGGCAAGCCAGGGGGATTGGAGAGGTGAATACTCCCTGCATGTGACGCACTCCCTTGCACTGAAAAGGCTTGCCATGCCAAAAAAAGAGATTTCTTGACTTAGGTTTTCAATATAACTAAGCTTGCTTTCACGAGCGTTTGAGAGCATGTTGGTCTATCAAATATCCGTGTCTGTCAAAAACCTGGGAGGATAAATTATGCCGACGTATGTCTGGGCTGGCAGGACCAGAAAAGGGCGCGCTTTGAAAGGTCAATTAGACGCTGCCGATGAACGGATAGCCAGGATACAACTCAGAAGACGAAATATTGAGGTTACTAAGCTCAAGCCAAAGGCGAAGGACCTTTTTGAAAATGTCTCATTTCTCCAGCCAAAGGTTAAGGCTAAAGATGTCGTTGTGTTTACCAGGCAGTTTTCCACCATGATCGATGCCGGCCTTCCCTTGGTCCAGGGTCTGACCATGTTAGCGGAACAGAATCAGAACAGAACCTTTAAGCGCATTTTGAACGAAGTAACAAAGGACGTTGAGGGGGGATCGACCCTGGCGGACGCATTGAACAAGCACCCCAGGGTGTTTGATTCCTTGTTCGTTAACCTTGTTGCTGCGGGTGAAGTTGGAGGTATTCTAGATACGATTTTGCAGCGTCTGGCCGCATATATTGAAAAGGCGGAAAAGCTCAAATCCCAGATCAAGGGCGCTCTGACTTACCCTGCAGTTGTGGTAAGCATTGCAATCATTGTCATTGCGGTGATCATGATCTTTGTCATTCCGGTGTTTCAAGATATGTTTTCCAGTTTTGGGAAGGCACTGCCGGGGCCAACCCAGCTCGTCGTTAGCATGAGTGATTTCACGAAGAGCAATATTCATTATATGATTCTTGCGGTGATCTTGTTTGTGTTTGTCTTCAGAAGGTATAGAAGAACAAGTGGTGGAAGAAGGAATGTTGACAGTATACTCCTGAGGTTGCCAATTTTGGGTGAGCTGGTTCGGAAAGTAGCGGTTGCAAGGTTCACGAGGACTCTCGGCACGATGATCAAGAGCGGGGTCCCTATCTTAGATGCCTTGGAAATAACTGCCAGGACAGCAGGCAATGTGATCGTCGAAGAGGTTGTTATGGACGCGAGAGCAAGCATTGCCGAAGGGCAAACCATTGCAGAACCCCTTTCCGAGTCAATCATCTTCCCCGGTATGGTTACACAAATGATTTCGGTTGGGGAGTCCACCGGTGCCCTCGATGCCATGCTAGAGAAGATAGCTGATTTCTACGACGACGAGGTTGACGCTACGGTCGCTGCGATGACTTCGATGCTGGAGCCACTGTTGATGCTGTTCCTGGGGGGCTCAATAGGCGGCCTCGTCATTGCCATGTATCTTCCTATATTCCAGATGGCCGCGGCAATGGGCTGAACTGGACAACCATGGTCATCAGGGATCAAGATTCGACACCGCAACAGACCCTCACCCGCCTTCAAACCCTGATGTTTTTGAGGGTAACCCTTGTTTCCCTCCTGTTGGGCGTTGCCATCATTATTCAGGTGAGGGAAACAAGGGCCTTTTTCGGTCCCATCGTTAACGCCCACTACTTTATCATCGCTGTTGTCTACCTCCTCACCTTTTTGTACCTTCTTGCCTCCAGATATGTGGAAAACTTGACCAACTTTGCCTATGCTCAGATTCTTCTCGATACTGTTCTCATAACGGCCATTATTTACGCCACAGGCGGCGTGGAAAGTATGTTCTCGCTTTTGTATTTGTTGAACATCATTTCAGGGGGGATCATTCTCTATCGTCGCGGTGGATTGATGGTAGCCTCCTTTGCTCTCATTCTCTACGGCGCGCTCCTTGACCTGAACTACTATGGGCTCATAATCCCCCCTGGCTCCCGTTCTCTCTATGCACAGATGTATCAGAGTGGCGAGGTGTTCTTCAGGATCCTTGTGAACGGGGCAGCATTCTATTTGGTAGGTTTCTTGAGTAGCTTTCTGTCCGAGCAGACCCTGAAAAGCACTACGGAACTGAGGGCCAAAGAGAAGGACATTGCAGATTTGGAAATACTGAATGAAAACATCATTCAGAGTATCTCCTCAGGGCTCGTTGCATTGGATGAGTACGGCAAGATCATGGCGTTCAATAAGGGGGCCGAGAAGCTATTTGATGTGGACTCAAGAGATGCTATTGATCATGATGTCAATGAAGTCATTCCCTTTATACAACCGTATCTTGAGGGAAAAAAGCGCAATAAGTTCAAACAGATTACCTACAAGGGGAGTAACGGGAGGCAGCTTGATTTGCTGTTGAACATCTCGCCCCTTACGGATCAGGATGGAAGCAAGAAGGGAGAGATCCTTTTTCTTCAAGATACGACCCGCATGAGGGAGATGGAGCGAGAGGTGAAGAGGATGGGGGATCTGGCGATGCTGGGAGAATTAGCGGCTGGTATCGCACACGAGATCAGAAATCCCCTGGCCTCGATAAGCGGTTCAATACAGGTCCTGAACGATAGCCTATCAAAAGAGGATGCCCTTATAAATGAGAGGCTCATGGACATTATCTCCAGGGAAATAGATCGATTAAATCAAATGGTTACTGATTTTCTGCAGTTCGCTCGACCCCGGAGAAATGAGATTGAGAGCTTCGACCTTAATCAGCTGATCGGGGATACCATCGACATCTTTCAGAATAGCCAAAGCTGGTCCTCCCACTTAGAGGTAGAAAAGAACTTCTCTGGTGCCTTGGAGGTTACCTCAGACCCGCAGCAGCTCAAGCAGGTGCTGTGGAACATTCTTCTGAACGCATCTGAGGCCATGCCTAGGGGTGGGGTTATTCATGTGAGTACCGGGAGGATAAGCGGTTCTGATGAGGTGGGCGGTTCAACTGGCTCAGCAGAGATAAGAGTGGAGGATAATGGAGCTGGAATAAGCCCCCAAGTCATTAACGACCTATTCAAGCCGTTTTCCACAACAAAAAAGGGCGGATCGGGTCTGGGCTTGGCTATCGTTAAAAGAATTGTGGATTCTCTAGGAGGTGAGGTTAGCGGCCACAATCTCCCACGAGGGGGCGCTGCGATCACCGTTGTATTGCCTGTAGAGCTCAAAGAGGAGTCGAGTGAGCCGGCCGAGGGCCACTGATCACTCACTCTGATATTCCCTTTCTCACAGCGCCTCAGTCAGGACGATGAGAAAACGGCCACCTGCCCCTGTGTCATGGGCCAGAGAATATCTGCTGATAAAACTCCGCACATTCTCCCCTTGAATGAGGCTTCACTCCCGCGTATAATTTCCACTGTTGGGAATCCCTTGTTTGGGATTCGCTGCCTTCCCATCTCTTGTGTGGAGGAGGTGGCTACTCTTTTGGCATGAGGGCATAGGGTCATATGCACATTTTTCAGCATCAGTGGTTTTCCAAAATCATCCGTCCAAGCAGGTATGTCGGCGGGGAGGTGAATTCTGTCAACAAGGACCCTTCTCAGGTTGAGGTATCTATTGCCCTTGCTTTTCCTGACGTTTACGAAATAGGGATGTCACATTCTGGGCTTAAGATCCTCTACCATATCCTGAATGAGCAGGACTGGCTTTCAGCGGAAAGAGTCTTCACCCCGTGGGTGGATTTAGAGTCGGAGCTGAGAAGGAGAAAGATTGCCCTCGCGTCTCTGGAATCAGGCACTCCCCTGTCCGAATTTGATCTCGTAGGGTTGAGCCTACAGCATGAACTCTGTTTCACAAACGTTCTGTCCATGCTGAATCTTGCGCACATCCCGCTCACATCTCAGGAAAGGGGAGCCCAGGACCCCTTGGTCATAGCAGGCGGCCCCGCATGCTTCAATCCGGAGCCCGTAGCCGACATCTTTGATGCCATAGTCGTCGGCGATGGGGAGGAAGTGGCACTGACAATTTGCCGGACGGTACGGGAGTGGAAACGTGAGAAAGCAAGGGACAGGGGTGGACTGCTGCGGGAACTTTCTAAGCTTAGAGGCGTCTACGTCCCCTCTTTCTTTAAGGTTCACTACGATAGTAAGGGAGTAATCCGTTCTGTAGAGCCATCGGAAAAGGGATACACCGCTGTTGAAAAGGCAGTGGTACCGGATCTTAATCTTTACCCATTTCCGTCCCAGCAGGTGGTGCCATTTACCGAACTGGTACACGATCGGTTCACCATAGAGATTGCTCGGGGCTGCAGCCGGGGGTGCCGTTTCTGCCAGGCCGGAATGATCTACAGGCCGGTCAGGGAGCGGCATCCTGAGGAGATCGTGCGCGTGGCTGAGTGCGGTTTGAAACAGACAGGATTTGAGGACTTATCCCTTCTTTCTCTGAGTTCGGGCGACTACAGCTGCGTGACAGATCTGCTTAAAGAGCTGATGGCGAAGGTTGCTGACAGACATGTCGCCGTGAGTTTCTCCTCCCTGAGAGCCGATACTGTTGCCCCACAATTGTTAAAGGAGTTGCAAAGGACCAGGAAGATGAGTTTCACGGTTGCACCTGAAGCAGGCAGCCAGAAACTGAGGGACGTTATCAACAAGGGATTAACGGAGGATGAAATACTGCGCAGCGCACGGCAGATTTATGAGGGTGGCTGGAACCTGATTAAACTCTATTTCATGATAGGGCTTCCCTATGAGGATGAGGATGATGTTGGCTCTATTGTTGAGCTCAGCAAAAACATCTCCAGGTTAGCTCCTCAGGGAAGAAGAAAGCAGGTCCTCAATGTGAGTATCGCCTGTTTTGTTCCGAAGGCCCATACCCCTTTTCAGTGGATGCCGCAGCTTGGGCTTATGGAGAGCAAGCGGAGATTAGCCTCTATCAGGAAAAGGCTCCACAGCCGCAAAGTGTATGTCAAATGGAATAGGCTCGAGTCAAGCTGGCTGGAGGGAGTTTTTTCGAGAGGTGACAGGAGGCTTACGGCAGCGTTGCTCGATGCATGGCACCGCGGTGCCCGTTTTGACAGCTGGACAGAGCATCTTAACACCGATATCTGGAATAAGGCCTTCGAGAGCTGCGGTCTCGATCCCGGGTTTTACCTCTACAGAGAGCGTGATCCCGATGAAATCATGCCATGGGAGCACATCAAATCCGGAGTGTCTCGGGATTTCTTGCTGAAGGAGTGGGACAGGGCCACGCGGGGTGAAAAAACCCCGGATTGCAGGGAGCAGTGCGCGGGATGTGGCGTGTGCAATGAGCCCGATATTTCAGCAGTCATAGTCGATGGTTCCCATCGTTTCGCCGGACGGGAAGCTGATCAAATCCGGCGACCAGCGGGAGTTGTCAAGAGGTACCGGCTTCACTTCGCCAAACTCGACAAGGCCCAACACCTGAGTCACCTAGAGCTCTCCCGGCTTTTTATCAGGGCGTTCGGTAGAGCGGGAGTGGACTTGGCGTATTCTGGCGGTTACCATCCGATGCCCAAGGTATCGTTTGCGAAGGCTCTACCGGTGGGTATAGAAAGCCTGTGTGAGATTTTGGATATACAAGTAGAGGATAGTCAAACCCCATCTCTCCCAATCGAACGAGTCAACAGGGAGCTACCCTCAGGCGTCAGCATTCTGTTCACGGAAGAGGTACATGCCGGTAGCTCTCCTCCTCAGATTGGGGAGAGCCACTTTCAGATTATGACACACGGATTCTTCGCGAAAGAGAATCTCGAAACATTTCTAAGGCGCAATTCCCATGTAGTCACTCAGAACCATAGGAATGGCGAGAGATCTGTAGACATCCGTGCTCAGGTCAAGGCGTTACGGTTGGTATCCTCAGGGGAATTGGAGCTTGTTCTTGCCCACGGAGGAGGTCCTGAAATGAAGCCCGCAGACATCGTAAAGGAGATCTGGGGTCTTTCCGAGGAGCAGGTACAGGGGATGAAGGTCTTGAAAACTAAGGCCGTGATTAGGTGAGCTTAGATGACCACGAATGAACTCGTAATAAACGCCAGGCCACACGAGACAAGGGTCGCCTTGGTAGAAAACGGGGTGGTCGTTGAACTTTACATCAACAGGGGATCCGAGCAGGATCTCATGGGCAATATCTATCTCGGTAGGGTGGTACGGGTTTTACCGGGCATGCAGGCAGCCTTTGTGGATATCGGTATTGATAAGCCGGCCTTCCTGTATGTGGCCGATGTCTATAATGACGCACGTCACTGGGAGCAGGTTATGTTACAGGAGGGGGATGAGAACAATAACTCGGAAGCTAATATCCCTTTACGGATGCGGCAGTTGAGAAGTCTCGATGTGAACATAGAGGGTCTGCTTCAAGAGGGTCAGGATATCATGGTTCAGGTTTCAAAGGAGCCCATTGGTACCAAGGGTGCAAGGCTGACATCTTACATAACGCTTGCTGGGCGTCATCTGGTATCTATGCCCACCATTGACCACATCGGCATTTCACGCAAGATCGAGAGCGAGAAGGAGAGGACCCGGCTCAAACGAATTGTTCAAGAGTTGCGTCCTCCCGGTGAGGGCTTCATTGTCCGAACGGCGAGCGAAAAAGCGCCTAAGGAGAAGCTGAAGTCTGAGATGGAGTTTTTGACCCGTTTGTGGGAGACCATCCAGAGAAGGAGAGGGGTGGCCTCCGCGCCCAGCCTTCTCCACAAGGAGTTAACCATCACCCTCAGGGCCGTTCGGGATCTGTTTACTAAGGAAATCGACCGATTGGTAATTGATTCGCGAGAGGAATATCAGGCAATTATGGAGTTCATAGAGAACTTCATTCCCACGCTGAGGTACTCGGTCGAACTGTATGAAGGCAGGGAACCCCTCTTTGACGCTTACGGGATTGAGCTGGAGATAAGCAGGGCCTTGGAGAAAAAGATCTGGTTAAAATCCGGTGGATATATTGTCATTGAATCAACGGAGGCCCTGTCCACGATCGATGTTAATACCGGAAGCTATGTAGGGAAGAGAAACCTCGAGGAAACCATTCTCAAGACCAATCTGGAGGCAGTTAAGGAGATTGCATATCAAATACGACTGAGGGATATTGGGGGCCTTATTGTTATCGACTTTATAGATATGGACCGAGAGTCTGATAGGGAGAAGGTGTTTCTCGCTCTCAAGGAGGCACTGGAAAAGGACAGGGCAAAGACCACCGTGCTTATGATGTCTGAACTCGGGCTGATTGAGATGAGCAGAAAAAGGACAAGGGAGAATATCAACCTCTTTCTGACCGAGCCGTGTTTCTACTGCGATGGGAGAGGCAGGCTTAAGTCGACAACGACTATCTGCTATGATATTTTTAGGGAGCTGGAGCGAGAAACAATATCCGGCGAAGTTGGCAAGGTCTATCTCCTCGTGAGCCCGGAGATAGAAAGGGTTCTCGAGGAAGAGGAGAGATATGGGGTCATGGAATTAGAGAAGAGGATCAATCGACGCATCATCATCATCCCGAAGGATGATTTTCACCTCGAGCAGTACGAGATAAGTATTGAATGACCACCGTGATCCATTAACGCGAGAAAGCGGGAATCAACCCAAGTGCCTTGCTGTTCACTTCATCTACCAAGCCCTGAAGCCATTGTGTACCGGTTTCAGCACCGGCTCTATCGATTCCCTGGATCACCCGGACGTAGTCGCCTCCCTTTGCATCCATGCCCTTAAGGACGATGTTGAGAAAATTGTCCCTCTTCTCCGGGTCCCCCGTCTTATCCAGGGACCCCGTTAGGAATTCCTCGATCCTGGGCCAATGTTCAAGGAATTCCCTCCTAAGCCTCACTTGGTGCTCCAAGGCACGATCTTTCATCACCGCTCTGTAGACTTCAATCGATCGCGGCATCTTTTCAGCCACCTCTCCTAACCGCTTAATCCGTTCGGCTATGATCATCTCTAGCTTTTCCACAGCGCCTTCATGCAGCGATTTCTCCATAGGGTCAGAGCCAAGAAACAGCGAGCGAACATCACTATACCACCTCCTCAGGGCGATGATGCTGGCTATGTAATTCATATTATTCGCGATGATCCTTTTGATGCCATGGTAGAGGCCTGGATGGAGGGAATGCTGTCTCTTGAGCGTGGATCCGGCAAACAGGAGGCCATCTCCTTGAGGAAAGTCCTTGCGGTAGATGGTTCCGGCAGCGATAACCGTTCCGTACCCGAGCCTCATCGGACCAACTAGACCTCCCTGACCTCCCAGGAAGATCGGCTTTTGATTCAACATGACCCCTCGAGGAACATCACCGATCAGGGAAGGGGTAGCCTTGTCCTGATCCGGCGTATAGTTAAAGTGGATATAGGAACTCCCCACTTCGCTATGATTCTTGCGGCTGGTACCGCCAGCCATGAGACAGTCACAGAAATTGATGAGACTCCCCAGTGTTACAAAGGGAAAAAGGATGGTCTGTTTGAGCCCCACCGCATGGGCACCATTTGCCGCCTCCTCCAGGAGACACCCCGCCCTTACGTGAGCACCCAATCCAAAGGACACCTTATCCAGGAAGGTCGATTGCGAGAAGTATCCTCCGTTGAGCTTCACAAGCGGTCCCAGCTGACAGTTTTCTATGGTGACCGGTCCTTCGCAGCCAATTTCGCACTTGGCCATTATCAGCGTGTTTGGGCCAAGGATTGTGCACCCGGGATGCAGCACTACCCCATCCCCCGATATCCGGTTGAGCGCGACCTCCTCTCCGATCGTGACCGTACTGGGATTCAGGATCCGTATCCCCTTCCTCATGAACTGTTCTACCTTAGAGGAGCTACCTGCAGTTCCCATCATCTCTCCAGCTCGATATCCCTATGTGTTAGGGTTATGAAGTGAGTGGTTTTCTCCAGTTCTTGAAAGATCGTTTCAACAATGCTTACCGACCTGTGTCGCCCAGCGGTGCAGCCGACTGCAACGGTCAGCGACGACTTTCCCTCCTTCTCGTATAAGGGGATGAGGAAACTCAGCAGGTCTAGGTATTTCCTCAAAAACACATGAGTCTCCTCCCACCTATCCATGTATTCCTTGACGCTCGGCGATGTTCCATCGAGGTTCTTGAGTTCCTGAATGAAGTAAGGGTTGGGAAGAAACCTTACATCAATAACAAGATCTGCGTCATGGGGGATTCCATATTTGTATCCAAAGGACAGAAGGTAGATCTTCATTCTCTTCGCAGGGACCGCCTTTAGCACATAGTTTGACACGATACCCTTTAATTCGTGAACGTTGTAATTTGAGGTATCGATGACGAGATCGGCAATCTCCCTGAGCTCTCTTAGTTTCTCTCGCTCAGCCTCAATTCCCTCGCGGAGGTTCTTGCTCTCGCTCAGGGGGTGCTTTCTGCGAGTTTCACTGTATCTTCTCAGCAATGCTTCCGTCGATGCTTCAAGGAAGAGGATTTCAAAAAGATATCCTTCTTCCCTCAGGTTTGCGAAAATCTCGGGATATCGTTCGGGAAAATCCCTCTCCCTCAGATCCATAACCACGGCGAGCTTCGTTATTTCAGATCCGGTTTCTGTCCTGAGCTCTAGGAATTTGGGCAGCAGTATGACCGGTAGATTGTCGATACAGAAGAATCCTACATCCTCCAGCGCATCAATTGCCGTGGATTTGCCTGATCCTGACAGACCGGTGATAATGATGATCTTTATGTCCTTCAATGGTCTAAGAGGAGCTTTCGAGTTTCTCAAGCGGATACGGTTATCCCCTTATAGATATCGCTCTCGATTATCTCTTCCGCCCTTATGATCCCCTCCCTCAAAATCACGGGAGGATCCGTGGTTACGTCGAGGATGGTGGAGGGATTCTTCCCCTCCGTTGGCCCTCCATCCAGGACGAGGTCCACCTCATCGCCGAGATACTTTATCACTTGGTCAACCGTGGTGCAAGGCGGCATCCCAGAGATGTTGGCACTGGTTCCCGTAATGGGTCTTTGAAAGGCTTCACACAGGGTTTGAGCGATAGGGTGGCCCGAGATCCTGATACCCACCTTTCCCGTAGTCCCCGTCAGGATTGGCGGCAGGAGGGGTGAGGATTGAAAAATCATCGTGAGCCCGCCAGGCCAAAACCTTTGCCCCATCCTCTTTGCTTGGGGCGGAACGGACTGCGCGTATTTCTCGAGCTCTTCCAGGGAGGAGATCAGAATAAGGATGGGGAGAGCAGCATCCCTCTTTTTTATCGCGAAGATCCTTCCAATTGCTTGCGGATTGGTGGCATCTGCGCAAAGGCCATAGAAGGATTCGGTGGGCACGCCTATGACGCCCCCCTCTGAGAGAATCCTCATCGCCTCAACTATGGCCTCCCGTCGGGATTCCGCTGAACCGATCTTGACTATTTGGCTCAATCTGTTTTGACCCCCGTTGCCCGCTTTCGCAGGTTCTCCCGATATTCTTCCAGCCTCTTGGCGATATCCGCATATTTCAGGGCCAGTATCTGGGCAGCAAAAACGGCTGCATTTTGAGCACCACCGCTACCAATCGCCATGGTGGCTACCGGGACACCCGGGGGCATCTGGGCAGTGGAGAGCAGTGAATCTATTCCCTTAAGGGGGGAGGAATCAATGGGTACTCCGATGACGGGCAACGCGGTGTATGAGGCCAAGAATCCGGCAAGATGGGCTGCCCATCCGGCGCCCGCTATGATGACTTCAAGGCCCCTTTCAGAGGCGCTTCTGGCATAGTCCCTGGTTTTTTCTGGCGTCCTATGGGCAGACGATACGGTGGTTTCAAAGGCTATTTCCAGTTTCTCGAGCGTCTTTGCGCACTCGTCCATTATTGGTTTGTCAGAAGCGCTACCTAATACGATTCCTATAAGTGGCTTGTCTTGCATACGCATCACCCCACTGAAATTTACGCCGGTTCTTCTTCTCGGACAAAATGAATCTCAACGTGGTTTCTTCAGGCAGTGTTTGGGTCTCTTAGATTCCTTATTACACCAGTTCTGTAGTTTGCCGCAAGCCCCATTATCGTATACGCAAACCATCTTGAGCCGTTTCTCTTTCCCGAAGTTTCCCGGGTGTGACATGATAAATACTCCTAACTCCCTGAATAGTGGAGTTATTTCGATTTCATGTAGTGAACCCCATTGCCCTTTCGCTCCAACGCTCCCGCAGTGACCCTCTCGGGGTTCGCAGGCGGGGAATTCCTGCCCCTTCCCGGCTCTGTCCGCCACCGGCGGACACCCTTCCTGCTTACCCTCGATGGGTCCCCCACTGCTCACGCGAGTCGCTCAGGGACAATGGGGTTCACCGAAAACTCAGGAAACTCCAGTCTCTTTCATCTTGTCATGACGAAGGGTAGCTGATAGTATGCGCATGGCGCAAGAGCGAGAGGAGGAGAGATGCCGATCTATGAGTTTTTCTGTGAGCGCTGCAATACAATTTTTAGTTTCTATTCGAGAACGGTAAACACCACTAAACAACCGACCTGCCCCCGGTGCAAGGAAGTTAAATTAAGGAGGCTCCTGTCCGGATTCTCGTTTTTGAGAAAGGGTTCTGGGGAGGAGAATGAGGACCCGCTGCCCTTTGACGAGGAAAAGATGGAGAAGGCCATGGGCACGCTCGCGAGGGAGGCAGATCATATGGATGAGGACGATCCCAAACAGGCGGCGCAGGTGATGCGCAAGCTCTCTGAAATGACCGGGCTTAAGATGGGAAAGGGGATGAGAGAGGCGCTGGAGAGGATGGAGGCCGGCGAGGATCCTGAGAAAATCGAGGAGGAGTTGGGAGACATTCTGGAAGAGGAGCCGTTTGTTCTCTCAGAAAAGAAGGGAGTGAGTGCGAGACCGAAGACACCCGACAGGGATACGACCCTTTATGAGCTATAGGGTGGACAAATAAAGGATTTTGGTCTTTTCCCCACCATGTTTACCTTGCCAAGGGGCAAAAGTGATTGAGGTTCAAGGCCCTGGCAGCCCCGCTTATGGTTACGCCGAAAAAGACGACCGGCACCTCCCCTACATAGAGGTCGATAGTGTCGTTGACAAGGGTGGTGCCTGTGGCAAACAGGAGATCGGCCCACCCTTTAATCTCCTTGTGTGCATCTGAATCCTCAACGAGCACTCCTGCGTGCACCGTACCGATCTTATCAGGGTCTCGATCGCACACTCTCACTTCAAAATCACGCGCTAATGCCTCAAGGAGGCGTGGTTGCATTCCGATCATCCCTATCCGGCGTGGTGAGTACGGCAAGAGGCTGTCGAAAAGGCGCGAGGCGCACGTTATCGGATCTTCATCTCTACAGTGACAGCTCTTGCTGATCACCCCCAGCTTTCGCAATACGGCATTGGCTGTGGAAACCACAAGGGCTCTGTGAAAATTGGAATCCATTGTAAGACCCACTATCTGAGACAGGCTCCCGGAGAAGTTCCCGGTCTGATCGGAGTATGCCTGGCCGTAGGTGTCTTGGAAGACCGCCTGCATCATCCTCTCCTTGCCTTTCAAAAGCGGATAGTCGTCATGTGCGGGGTTTCCGATTGCCTCCTCAGGTGAGAGTGGTCGGGCAAAAACCGAGACTTCTTCGTTTTCGAGAGAGTGCCGTGAAATCATTGACCTCAATCGCTGCATGAACGTATCTAAAAGGATGCTCATTACCCCCCCTTTCCAAACGGGCACACTGGATACCGGCACTCGGAACACATCAGACACAACCCGCCATGGCCCAAATTCACGATGTCTTCTCGGGTAATCGTATCCCCGGCCATCGCCCTCGGGAGAAAGATATCGAGGACTGTCGACTTGAAGTAGAAAACGGCCGCAGGTGTTCCGAGAATGGGGATCTCACCGAGATAGGCAACTGCAAACATGGCCCCGGGAAGGATGGGGGATCCATAGGAAACCACGGTAGCTCCTGATCGGGTGATACCGCTCAGGGTGACATCGTCTGCATCGACCGAAAGGCCACCGGTAGTGATAATTACATCACAGCCCCCGTCAACCATCTCGCGCAATGCGTTGGCTATTAAGTCCTCCCGGTCAGGACAAATCCGATGGAAGATGATTTTTCCACCGAGGGATGCAACTTTTGGCGATAAAATAGCGAGCGAACAGTCCTCAACTCTACCGGAAAAAACCTCTGCCCCGGTAACCAGTAACCCTACTTTTTTTCTTGAAAACGGCAAAAGCCTTAAGAGGGGGCCCTTATTTGTGATTTGTTCCACTATAGGCCGGAATTGAGATTTCTCAATGGCAACTGGTATAATCCTGGTGGCGGCAACCGTCACACCCTCGAAGCAGGTCGTATTCTGGTGAATGGTAGAGAACACAGTTTTTTCAGACTGATTAACCATGGTTAGAAGATCAAGGTTGATCTTGAGCAGACCAACTATCTGCGCCTTAATATTGATCCTCCCCTCGCTTGGCCCCTCGAGCGTGAAGTATTCCTCTTGGGAGGCTTCCGCTAGGATTACTGCTGCCTCGTCTTCATGGATATAGCCCTTTTGTGGCTCAAAGACGTAGACCGAGTTCTTGCCGATGTCTCTCAGGGTCGGAACATCGCTCACCGTTATGATGTGCCCTTTTTTAAATGCGGGCCCTTTGGATTTTCCTGGAATTATCCGGGTTATGTCGTGGGCCAGGGGTTTCCCGACTGCTTTCTCAAGGGGTAACTTAATCATGAGGAATGAGCCTTTCTAAATCCGCTGGAGTATCTATATCTCGTATTACGGAATCATTGTGCCATGGAATTCTTCTTACCTGATCTGGATGCCTTTCGATTATTACCCTCAGGCCTACATCTCCCTCTATTTGATTGATGCGGTCCCTGAAGCGATTGACATCAACAATGACGGGATGGCCCGTCCTATTCTTGAAGACCGGAAGAAGCAACCCAACCCTTTCGTCCAGAAATTCGCCAATGAGAGTATTGATTGTCTCCGGGGTGAGGAACGGAAGATCCGCCAGTGAGATCAACACACCGCAAGCCTTCTCCTCTTCCTTCAGGCAATTGAGCCCCGCATGGATGGAGGAGGACATTCCCCGTTCCGGGTTTTCATTGGCGACCAGTCGTCCCCTTCCCCATTGGCAAGAGAAGGTAAACCAACCATGGAAGTTTTCCCCTACTACCAGTTTGGA
>Ga0209636_10004263_pt1 | contig 14579 bp, 13 predicted proteins | sample DeeMarSWOR152_54_FD_187464 | JGI IMG/M metagenome (GOLD analysis project Ga0209636, IMG submission 187464) | Marine sediment microbial communities from White Oak River estuary, North Carolina - WOR-1-52-54 (SPAdes) (version 2) | ecosystem: Environmental > Aquatic > Marine > Intertidal zone >...
GAGAATCGTTTACTCACACTTCCCCGTCACTGTTAAAGTTGAGGATGGCAAAGTCATGATTCATAATTTTCTGGGAGAAAAAAGACCTAGAATTGCAAAATTAGTGGGAGACACGAAAGTTGAAGTTAAAGGTCAGGATGTTATCTTAACAGGAACAAGTAAGGATGATATAGGTAAAACCTGTAGTAACATTGAACAGGCATGCCGAATAAGTAAGTACGATAGAAGAATCTTCCAGGATGGAATCTATAGAATTTCAGGTGATTAGTTTGGTCAACCCTAGAAAAAAAACAAAATTCCACAGACAAGGTGCAAAGTATCTTAAGAAAGTTAAGGATAAGTGGAGGAGACCCAAAGGTAGTCATTCTAAATTAAAGGTCCAAGAAAAATCTAAAGGGGCGATGCCTAACGTAGGGTATGGTGCTCCTAAAAATTTAAGGGGTTTGCATCCATCTGGTTTTAAAGAAATATTAGTTCATAACCTAAGGGATTTAGAGAAAATAGGTAAAGAAAAGGAAGCAGGTAAAATATCATCAAAAATTGGAAAAAAGAAAAGAAAATTAATTTTGGAGAAGGCGAAGGAGTTGGGAATAAAAATCTTGAATCCGTGAATACTATGGGTGGTTTAACTATTCAAAGAAGGCTTGCAGCCAGCATATTAAAAGTTGGTGAATCAAGGATAGTCATGGATCCAGAACACCTTGAAGACATAAAGAATGCCATAACAAGATATGACATAAAAAAGATGATTTCTCACGGATACATAAAAATCAAGCCAACAAAAATCAAAAAACCAGAATTGCATCCCAAGAAGAGAAAGAAGGGACCCGGAAGAAGAAAGGGTGCTATGGGAACAAGACTCAGAAAGAAGAGGGCATGGATAAATACCATAAGACCCATGAGAAAAATTCTGAAAGATATGAAGGAAAAAAAAGTTATCGATACCAGAACTTATAGAGAAACGTATCATTTGATAAAAAGTGGGGTTTTCAGGAGTCGTTCACATCTCAAACTCTATTTGAAACAAAAAGGTGTATTACATGAAGATAGGACCTAGATACGGGATACCTCTCAAGAGGAGAATGGAGAGGAAGACAGATTACAGAAAGAGACTGAAGCTGCTCTATTCAAAAAAACCAATAATGATGGTGAGAAAATCTTTGAAACATATTAGAGCACAGATAATCGAATATAATCCTAAGGGGGATAATACTCTTGTTTATGCAACAACACAGGACTTAAAGAAGTTTGGATGGAATGGTTCTTCAAACCTTGTTTCTGCTTATTTACTGGGATTGCTAATTGGTAAGAAGGCTTTGAAGAAAAAAATCAATTCTGCAGTATTAGACATAGGATTACAACCTAGTGTTAAGGGATCTAAAGTCTATGCTGTGTTAAAAGGCGCTTTGGACGCTGGTTTATCGATTCCTCATTCTCCCGAAATTTTACCGAGTGAAGATAGAATAAGTGGGAAACATATCGTTGATTACGCCCAAAAACTCAAAAAAGAGAACTTGAAGAAATATAAAGAACAATTCTCAACATCAAAACCAGAACAACTACCCGAAATGTTTGAAAAGGTTAAATCAAAAATACTAAAAGAGTGAATAAGATGCCCAAAGAACAAATTTCAGAAAAAGAAATAAAAGAAAAAGAACCAGAAGAAGAGGAGAAAATCGAAGAAGGTGTTGAAGAGGCAGAGGAAGGCGAAAAACCTGAAGAAGTAATTGTAAAAGAGGAATTTGGGACATGGACACCAAAAACTAACTTGGGAAAATCTGTTATGAAAGGTGAGATTACAGATATTAACGAAATCTTAGAAAAGGGCTTAAAAATAAAAGAACATCAAATTGTCGATAAATTGGTTCCAAATTTAGAGAATGAATTAGTCTTAATAGGTGGTAGACCCGGGAAAGGTGGGGGTATAGAGAGAACACCTGTCCGCATATCAGCAAAAATGCATAGGTCGGGTAGAAGATATACATCAACTGCATTTGTAATAGTTGGAAACAAGGATGGTATCGTCGGTATCGGGAAGGGACGAGGCAAGGAAGGTAGGATAGCCGTCGATAAAGCCATTAAAAAAGCCAAATTAAGTATAATAAAAGTTCCCAGAGGCTGCGGCTCTTGGGAATGTGGTTGTGGAGGACCTCATTCTATACCTTTCAAAACAGAAGGGAAGGCAGGATCGATTAGAGTAGAATTAATACCTGCACCTAAGGGAATAGGATTAGCAGTAGACGATGAGAGTAAGAAGATACTTCGACTGGCCGGCGTCAAAGACATCTGGGGCCAAACCTTAGGCGATACTGGAACGAGGTTCAACCTTATTCAAGCCGTTTATAATGCTTTAAAAAATTTACACAGATATAGGACTGTTAAATAAATTCTCTCAATCTGGTTATGCTTTCTGTTAAATCTTTTTCCGAGACCAGTTCCAACATTACGATTTCTTTGTAATTCATCTCTTCGAGTTTGTTCAAAAAAGTTATATAGTCCAATTCCCCGTTCCCAACGGCATAATGTACATCGGGTCTTCCCTTAAAGCCGTCCTGTAGATGGATATGTTTAATCTTATCCTTGAATTTATTGACGAAGGTTATAGGATTTATGCCACAGGTGATAGCATGCCCAGTGTCCAAAGTTAGAAACCCACCCTTCTCAATTAAGTTATCAAACTCATCCGACCTATTAAATTTCGGAACTTCTGCGGGAAGATTTTCGAAACAAAGCATAGAACCTTGTTTCCTACACAAGGAAATTAAATCACCAATATCATCTTCAATTTCAATTATTTTTCCGTAAATTAGTGGATCTATCAGTATTGGGTGACAAACAAGTATTTTAATGTCGAGTGAATTAGCAAACTTTATACAATCCTTAATTTCATCAGTTGACCTACCTTTCCATGGAAGATGAAAGGTAACTTCGTCGAAAACCTTAATTTTTTCTTTAATTTCGCTCAACACTGAAAAAAGAATCTTTGATGAATTAGGAATTATGCAGATTTCGATTATCCTTAAATCATTTTTTGCTGCAACTTTTATGGTGCGATTAATGTGGTCTATGTAAAGCTTTTTTACGTTTCTCCCACTTTTTAATTTCCCTCTGAGTTCTCTCTCGTATATTAAAGAAGATAAACCAAACTTCATTAAATCATCCTATTTAGAATTATTTTGACCTCAGAATTTTCAAAATTTTAGGCTCAATTTCTGTATAAGTATTGCCCTTCATGAATTGTTTTACTTTATCCTTTAAAACTTTGTTGTAATACCAAAGAGTCATTTCAAAGAATGGTCTGGTAGAGAACTTTTTTGGTAATTTTTCTAGTGCATTTTCTACTTTGGCATGATATTGTTCACCTCTTTCCAAAGTTTTTTTAATCGCATTTTCCATAATTTTTCTTATATCTCTTTCACCCTTGTTCCAAAAGTCTATGCAATAGGTCAAGAAAAAGGAGGGGTTTGGAATGGCGGGCTCCTTACCAAGATTATCGTCCCCCAGTAAATCTTCTATATCATCAGCAATCTGCAGTTCACCTGCAAAATACCTTGCACCCTCTTCGAAAGTTTGAACAAAATCCAATTTCTGGGAAGGCAAAGTTCCAAAGACCGTAGCTTCTATCTCACAGATTTTACCCTCATATATTTTTTCAATTAAACGCAAAGCAATGTAAGGATTTTTCTGGGCTTCATAATCCATCTTCTGTTTTTCACATACATACTTTAAGCCCTCTCCCAACCTTTTTATTATCCTTTTATCAAGAGTTTTCACACCAGTTTTAATGTTTTCAACATGCTTTAATCCTATGTAGAATATGATGGCAGCACCGAGTTTATGACAAGTAATCCAAGTATTGTAAGGAATCAACGGATGTTTTAATACCTCTTTGTCTAAGACTGAATCACATACATCTGCACTCACGGGTAAACATATACCTATCCCATAAAGCCATTCATTAACTACTTTTTCATCCATATCTCCGATTCCATCTGCTGCAGCGAGAGCAGGAGTTATAACCACTGTTAAAAAACCTGTCCTTGTTCCATACCTAACGAAATCTGGTATGACTATCTGTTCCCCGAAATGTCTTAAAATTCTCTTGAAAGCTTCTAGCTCTTCTTTAGTACATAGAAGCTCTCTAAACCCAAGTTTCTGAGCATAATTTTTGCTTAACTTCAGCAGTTTTTCGTCGGGACCAGTCATGTATTCTGTTATTTCGTCTATCATCTCTTGTTCCTTTATTTTCCAGAATTCTTTGGCCTTCTTATTGTATTTTTTTGCCTGTAATAGGCCTTTTCTACGCTTAAAAAGCATCTGTAATATCCTACTTCTTTTAAGACCCACTCAGTCACCTAATGACATTCTATATGTGTTTCTATTCCTTAAAATCTTTTTAATATTATATTCTTGAATAAATAAGTCGAGAAATGGATAAATTTAAATATAGTATCGGGGAAAAGCTTTTATAGTTAAACTTTTTAATGTTGAGGCTATGAAGGCCTTGATACTGGCTGCAGGAATAGGGAAACGTCTAAAGCCTATTACCGACCGCATTCCTAAGACATTGATAAAGATAAGGGATAGACCTATAATTGACCATATTCTAGCGAGTATTAAGAAATGCAAGATAAAGGAAGTTCTCATAGTTACAGGTTACAGAGACGAACTGATAAGAGATTATGTTGGTTCCGGTTCCAGATGGGGATTAAATGTACAATACTGTCACAACGAAGTCTATCATTCCACAGAAAACATTTACAGTGTTATGCTGGCCGAAAGGGAATTGCTGGGTGAAGATTTCATCCTTATAAATGCTGATGATTTGTTCTCACCTACAATCATATCAAAGGTGATGAAGAAGCGTGGAAATATTGTCATCGCAGTAGACGGAGAGGGAACTGTTGGTAGCGAAGAAGTGAAAGTAAGCGTTGATAATGGAAGGATAACTTCTGTAACAAAAAAGATGGATCCTTCAGAAGCATTTGGGGAAGATATTGGTATAACTAAGTTTAGTAAAGAAGGTGGTAAGGCCTTCTTGAGTACAATACAAGAGATAGTACAAGGAAAAGGACCACATTTCTATTTCCAAGAGGCTATAGACCAATTGGCAAATCAAGACTATCCTATTACTTATGTGAATGTAGAGGATGAACCTTGGATTGAGATAGACGACCATTTTGACTTGAAATGGGCTAAGACACCCGTATCGCACATGATTCTCGATAAGTTTAAGTCGATGGGAAGAAAAATCAAAGGAATTAGAAAAAGAAAATCTAAATAACTTTTAATTCTTTTAATATCCTTCTAGCTTCTTCTTTCTTTATTCCATCTCTTAATATGGTATATCTTTTATCGCTCCGTATTTCATGAGTTTGGAACAAGGCTTCGACTAAAACTTCAGGAGGTATGTTGATTTCTTCATGCGTAATAGGTAATTTGTATGAAATTAAAACATCTCTGATTTCCTCATAATTGATTCCATGCAAGTATGACATGATGTATGTACCAAGTGCAACCTTCTCCCCGTGCAAGGCTTTATTTTTTGGGTTTAGCTTGTCAATCGTATGACAGAACATATGTTCCGAACCTGAGCATGGTCTTGAAGATTTTGAAATAGCCATTAAAAGCCCACAGGTTATCAAACAATTCATTAACAATTCAACTGAAGACTTGTAATTTTTTTCATAAACATTCGCATTCTTTATTATCAAATCTGCGGTTAGATAAGCCAAATTCGCAAAAAAATCATCATATTCCTCTCCTCTTTCATCCCTTGCGAGTTTCCAATCCAAGACAGCAGTTTTTTTGGCGATGACATCCCCGCAACCAGCAGCAAAGAACCTAGCAGGAGCTTTAGATAAAATCTCAAGATCAGCTATTATTGCTATAGGCAATTTACCTACAACAGGGTATTTTGATTCTTCCTTTGATACAACAGACCTGTTTGACGCTATGCCATCGTGTGAAGGAATCGTTGGAACACTAATACAAGGGATATTTAGCTGATAAGAGACTGCTTTTGCCAAATCTATATTTTTTCCACCACCTATCCCAATGATTAAGTTTGTTTTTAATTCCTGTCCCTTTTTCGTTACTTTATTGATTGTTAACTCATCACAAGCATCAACGTAAACTTTCTCTAACTTATAATCCTTGAGTACATCCAAAATTCTATTTCCAACTAAATCATAAGTTGTCTTTCCAAAAACGCAAAAAATTGAATTTACACCTAGGTCTTTTATTATATTAGGCATTTCCTCAATAGCTTTATCCTTTAGAACGATTTTAGGCAGTTCTATTACCATCTCATAGCCTCTCAGTATATACACCTGATAGATTTAAAATAATATCTGTTTATTATTAGTTACAAAACTAAAATTAGTGATAGTATGTTCGCAGTTATAAGGATTCGTGGTTCGGCTGGAAAGAGGAAGGAAATAGAAGATACTTTGGAAATTTTAAAGTTGAAGAAACCGAATAATTGTGTTATCATACCTGAAACAAAGGTGTATCTGGGGATGTTGCAAAAAGTCAAAAACTTGATTACATGGGGGAGAATCGACAAGAAAACTTTGTCTAAGTTGATAGAAAAAAGATGTAAAATAAGCGGCGGTAAGATCATTGACAAAAAAACTTTGAGAGAAATTACGGGTTTTGATGATTTTGATGATTTTTCAGAAGCACTGATTAAAGATAAGGTAAAATGGAAAAATTATAAAAAAATAAGTCCTGTTTTTAGATTGAACCCCCCCAAGCATGGCTATAAAGCCACGAGATTACCATATCCAAGAGGAGACTTGGGAAACAGAGAAGATAAAATAAATGAATTATTAGAAAGGATGATTTAACGGTTGTCATTTCTTTGAATGTAGGTTGAAACGCTCAAGTTGAACAAAAATATTCTTATCTTTTTTCACAACCCTTCCAGTCAATTTTCCCCTACCAGTCCGAAGTATCTTATTGGTACGAACAAATATTTTGCTATTTTCATCCTCTAAAGTATACCATAACTCCCCTAAATCTCCTTTCTTTACAAGTTTTAAGTCACCTATGATTGATACCTTTTCACCCACGTACTTTTCAGGATATTTGAGGATAAAATTTGTTGTTGCCGATAATGCTTCAGGAACTTTACTAACCTTACCAATTAAGGAAGTAATTCGTAAGGTTTCCATTACCCTTTCAATCCCAACGAACTTTATGAGGAAAATCGTAGCACTTGCAGCTCCTGCTACCCCTACCGATATTAAAATTAGGTTCATCGGTGTACCTTTCATTTCTACCATTGTCGTAGTCGTTGTTCCTATAGTAGAACTTGTCGTAGTAATCGTCGTTGTCGTCGTTGTTTCCGTCGTTGTCGTCGTTGTTTCCGTCGTTGTCGTAGTATTTGTATTATCAGTTATTTCCGTTGTCGTCGTTGTTTCCGTCGTTGTCGTAGTAGTTGTTGTTATATAGGGGGTTATGAAAATGGTTCTGTTTTTAACACCCCAATCACTTTGAGATGCATTATCATAAGCCAAATAATTCCAAATGTAAGTTCCATGATCGAGTATTAACTTGATTCCAGTTTCTGTGTTGTTGTTTGGGTATAGAGTTGCATTTGCTTTCCACGACCCAGTAAAGTTACCGTAAAGAGTTACGTTTTCAACTTTAAAATCATCCAATACTGTCAAATTAAACCAAATTTCATTGCTATCAACACTTGAACCATTCGTCGGAAATTCTAGAATTACATACGGTTCTTTATCTGTTTTGTTTAACCATTCAATGCTTCTGTACATAAATGTACTCCTATCCTGGCTATTGTTTATTGCCTCAAACCCAAATGCAAGATAAACTATCCTATAATAGAATGTATACGCCCTTATGGCGCCATAATCACTACCAGTATATCTTAAAACGGGTTTTGAATCTGCGTCTGGTGGAGCAATCACACTTGGCCAATTCTGGTTATTAGCTCCATCAACACCAGTTATTTTAATTGAGAATCCATCTCCTATCGGATCCTTTTCCACCCCATTAAGTGTGTAAATATACGAATCATCTAACAAGTATTTGGCATGCAAATAGTCAGTATAGAATGAGGAATAACTAATGTCGAAACCTATATCTTGTCCAGACAAAAATAACTTCCCCCCCTTATTCAAGAAATTACTTAGTACTGATTCATCTTGGGAAGAAATAGTTGTGGTCCAGTCATCGCCAGTAAACCAAATTACTATATTGAAATCTTGTAATGTCTCATTGGACGGATTACCAGAAGTTTCCACATCCCATGTAACATAACTATAATTATTTGATGAGAGTGCATTTTCATAATAAGTTTCGTAAGATTCACCTCTATCATCATCCACGAGTAGAATATCATATACAGCTACATTCAGGAATTTTGTTTTTACATTGTTATCGATCAAACTTTCGTTGGTGACATTCTTTACATTGAATGTAATATTATAAACCCCTTCAATATCACTAGACCATGTAAATCCTATTTCTACTAATTCTAAACTTTCAAGAGTTGGTATGGTGTAATTTTCTTCTACTGAACCATTCACTAAAAATTCTACTTCCACATCTGTCTCATCATTTAGTCCATAGTTGGCAATGGTTGCATTTATAGAAATATTTCTACCTGGTCTGGCATAAGGAGGCAAAATTATTGAGGATAATACCATATCATGTTCCTCTGAATCAAATTTAGACCATATCATTGCATTATACAACAATTGTCTGTCATTACTCTTAGAGTATAATCCTGGCCAATACGTTATGTAAGTAACGTTTCGATGAACTATTATCACGCTTGCATTGTTATCAGATATGGCTACGTATTCACCACCAGCCAGGTCATCCTCATCCCAGACATAATCATTCGGTGTTGCACTGAGAGTATAACCAGGTGTATATTTCAATGGTATGTTTGTAAAGAGAGGATGGTCAAAATCAGTTACATTCATATAATCAAAGTAATTAGCATAATAACTTAGGTCTTCGCGCATTCCAAATAAAAATGCAAGTTTATTATTGTTAGGCATGTAAACATATAATGTTCCAGCAGTAGCAATTAACCCATGTCCTCCTATCGTATACTTTTTAATCGCTTCAATCTCTGAATCTGTGAATTCATATCCATAAGCACACGCACAAGAAATTAAAAGGACATCAGCATTTGAATTGTTTAAATCTTCATAATTAATGTTTTCCTTGTTCAAGGATGTGTAGTCAATATTGATGGGTGTCGATCCATAATTAAACCAATTTGAGTTAAGCTCATCCCATGGGAAATATGAAAAATAATCTGCCCCCGTCGAATCTAGAATTACAACTTTTAATGGTTCTTCACTCCAAAGATAATAGTTACTACTTGAGGATTTTTTAGAAGATGTATCATTTGCTATTACCCTATAAATCCAAGTTCCTTCTTCATCTATATTAATGGTTGCATTGTATTCATTTTGAGTAAAATTAGTCATTATTTTCGTATACCAACTCGTTCCATTACCTAAATAATTTAGCCAGACCGTATCAACTCCAAAATCATCCGTGACATTGGCTTTAATTTCAACATTTGCACCGAAATAAGTTTTATTATTGCCAGGTTCAACATCATAAATGCTTGGCGGAAATATGTCCTCATCTCCTGAGAAAGACAACTCTGAAGCATTACCAGTTAATACTAATGCGAAGTTTTGAGAAACGTTAGGGACGTTAGAGCCATAAACTATGACAGTATAATTGCCATTTTCAGGTGTATTTATGAAAACATTTTCTACGTTGTTGACAATGTCAGTCGTATCATCAAAAGGATAAGAAAAATCGTTGCCATGGTATGCATACCCTTCTGGGGAAATGACTATTAAATCCAAATCATTAACCAAAGCCTTAGAAGCGGCCACATCTCCATATTGATCAGTCCAGACTAGTGTAATCTTTAGTTTCGTTAAATCTGTTAAATTGAACTTATAAGCAGTATAATTGTCGGTTTCAATCGATATCTCTTGATCATAAAAGATTATCTGTCTATTTTCTCTTGGAAAAAGAGAGTTAGAAACATTTATTCTACCCCAACCTTGGTCATTACTTGGATAACCGTATCCCATATCTTCCGCTCCGTTTATTAGCAATGCTTTAACTAAAGCAGCACTGGGTGTAAAATTATAGGTGTCACGATAATACTGTACAATTAAAGCGGTTGCACCGGCGACATGCGGAGTTGCCATTGATGTACCAGCCATGTAACCATAATCACCATCATTTCCACCAACAACACCACCATAATATTCATAAATATAATCATCAGCATAACTCGATTTAGTGGCTAATATAGCTGTACCTGGGGCCACAACATCAGGTTTTATCCTACCATCGTCAGTGGGCCCCCTCGAGCTGAATGATGCAACAGAATTTGGATCATCGCAATATGTATTTCCATACATTGCATCAATGTATGGTTTATTGTTTTCTGAAGCGCCAACAGTTATAACATTCTTAGCATTTCCTGGAGAACCAGTAGTTCCACTAGTCGGCCCCTCATTACCAGCTGCAAAAACTATTATAAGATCATTTGTTTTTATCGAATCGTCAACCTGAGCATCGAATTCATCATATTGGCCATAAGTTCTTGCCCCCCAACTGTTGCTTGAGATTTTAGCCCCTACCTTAAATGTGTCATTGAAAATAACTCGAAGGTCTTCCGGACCTTCCCACCAACCCCAATCATTGAATACACGTTGATGAATTAAATTGGCACTAGGTGCAATTCCAGTATAGTTTCCATCAGAAGCAGTTCCATTCCCAAGTACAGTACCAGAAGTATGGGTTCCATGACCATGCATATCTTCGGCTATCCCATCCTCATTATATGTTTCTGTGTAATCAATCAACCCAACAATTCTATCTTTGAAGTCAGGATGTATATCATCTGTTTTTCCAGTATCAATACCAGTATCAACAACAGAGACATTTACCCCTGATCCGTTTATCCCTAAATTCCATGCTTGTGGTGCAGAAATTATCCCAGCACTTACATCAAGAAAAATTTCAGGTTGTTTATATTCTTCAATCCATCTTACATTTGGAATCAGAGAAATATCTTGAATCTTTGATAATTCAGACATTTTCATCGAGATTCGGACAATGTTTTTTTCCTTCGCTAAAATCTTCCCTCCTATCCTTTCAATCTCAGCTATTATATCATCTATTTCATCTGGTTTAAAGAGTATTAATGAAATTATAGTTTGATTTTCTTCTTCTGCCTTATATTTCCCTTTAACCTCCCCTGTATATGCTCTTCCCCAAACGCGTTCCATTAATTTTGGATCGATTTTATATTCAGGTTGATATATACCAATCCACTTGATGAATTCTAAATTTTCAACTGAATTTCGGATATTTTCATTCATTTTTACGATGAATGCATAGTTAGGGATATAACCAAAAAATTCAACCCCGAGAGATTCAACTTCTTTAATCCATTTATTTTTTATTGGACCATCAAATTGGATAATGTAGTAATTATATTTTCCGGGTGGAAAAGACTCTATTTTTATACCTTTAGTCTTAAATGGTTTTTCTAAACTTCCAGGATCGAAAGTAATCCCCTTTAAATGAATTTTTGTATCGATTCTTTCTTTAACTAATTTTCCTAAGCCCTTCTCTGTTGAAAAATCTTTCACTTGATCCTTTTTTTCTGGAATAGTAATAGGAATTATTTTTAGACGTTCCAATGTTGCTTTAAATCTTTCAGGGAATAAAAAATGGCTCAGAATAAAGATTATGGATATCAAGATAATAAATATTAAAGTTGTTTTAATCTTATTCATTATTTATTATTTGGTTTAAGAAAAATATGAAAGTTTTAAATAATTTAAATTGTTGAAGAAGTTGATATTAAATAAAACAAAAACCATTTTATGGTAATATTGTGATAGAATGGTTGTCAGAAGAAAGAAGAAACTCATCAAAAGAAGAGGTCGCGGGACTGGCTACGGTAGTCATAAGAAGCACAAGGGAGGAGGAAGTAGGGGCGGTCGTGGATTAGCCGGTTTACATAAGCATAAGAGAATGACAGCGATAAAATTCATGCCAGACCATTTCGGAAAGTTGGGCTTTAAAAGACCTCAAAAAGTTTTAACAATAGTGAAAACAATAAACCTAAAAGAACTGGATTCTAAAGTCGATGAGTTATTGAAAGAGAAAAAAATAACAGAAGATAAGGATGGAATCAAGATTAACCTGTTGGAATTGGGTTATGACAAACTTCTAGGAACTGGGAAGATAAAACATCGTCTTATAGTCGAGGCAAAATCTTTTTCTAAGAATGCGATAAAAAAATTAGAAGAGGCAAAGGGAAAAGCGATAGTTGTGAGTTAAATGTTTGACTTAGAAAAGATATCAAAATTCATACCAGTCGTTGAAAAGCCGATTTACAAATTATCAATAAATAAAAAACTGATGTGGACTGGTGCAGTATTGGTAGTATACTTTCTTTTGTCTTCTCAACTTTTTGGTCGTGTTTATGGAGTGGCTGCGGGCGCAGGTCAGCAATTTCAAGCCTTGCAACTTTTACTGGGTTCAACCTTTGGAACTTTGATGACATTAGGTATAGGTCCTATAGTTACTTCTTCGATTGTACTCCAACTTTTAGTTGGTTCTAAGATAGTAAACTGGGATTTGAATGATCCAGAACAAAGAAAAAAATATGAAGCCATACAAAAGATAGCATCTGTTGGTCTATGTTTTGTCGAAGCGGCTGCCTTCGTTCTAGGTGGGGCAGTTCCTCCAAGAAGCTATGATGCCTTTACCATATCAATAGTAATAATTCAGTTAGCCTTAGGTGGCTTAATAGTTATTTTGTTGGATGAGATAGTGAGTAAGTGGGGTATAGGTTCAGGTATCAGTCTCTTCATTGCAGCTGGTGTGGCTAACACAATGTTCATCAGGATATTTACACCCTTTACCATGACAGGGGACTTGCCCCTACCTGGTAATCCTCCAGCAGGTCTATTCTGGGGGTTTGTATACGGTTTATTAGGAAGCGATGTGAACTTTATCTTGATAAATCTACTTCCAATAATATCAACAATCGTAGTATTTTTGATGGTAATTTATGCACAAGGCGTATCTGTAGATATCCCTCTAGCTTTTTCTGCTATTAGAGGTTTTGGTAGGAGATGGTCACTGAAGTTATTCTATACCAGTAACATTCCAGTCATTCTTACGGCTGCATTACTCGCAAACTTCCAACTTTTTGGCGGAATGATGGCCGCCCCCAGCCCAGAAAATCCAAACATAAGTTGTAGTTTACTAGGTTGTTTTTCAAAGACTGAAAGTGGTGGAAACGAACCAATAAGTGGCGTGATATACTATCTGTCTGCTCCAAGAAATTTTTTGTTTGATATAATAGGCGGGGTTCTCACGTCGCAACTCCTTTTGAGGGCCATCATATACATGTCTTTCATGATAGGCGCTTCGATATTGTTTTCAATCTTCTGGGTCAACACATCAGGAATGGATGCAGAGAGTGTGGCAGATCAGATAACATCGATTGGCATGCAGATTCCTGGTTACAGAAGCAATCCCAAGATAGTCACACAAGTCTTGAATAAGTACATACCACCTCTGGCCGTTTTAGGAGGTGCAGCCATAGGATTCTTGGCAGCCTTTGCCGATTTTACGGGTGCAATAGGAACAGGGACTGGAATTCTGTTGGCGGTGACAATTATATATAATTTCTATGAGCAATTAAAAAGTGAAAGACTAGAAGGTGCACACCCTGTAGTCAGAAAGATTTTAGGAGAGGAATAGAATGGTTTTGGATGTGATCCCATCGGCAATGTATAATCCAGCAGTATTGATATTCTTGATTGGAGCATGCATAAGTGTTTTTTTGAGTCTCGTTAACAAAAAAGTTTTGAGTACTGAAAGAGCGAAGGAAGTTAAGCAAAAGATGCAAGATATAAGGGCCGTGATGCTTGATGCTCAAAAGTGCGGAGATACAAAGAAAATTAACGAATGTTTAATGCAAATGATGAAAATGAATTCTGAGTATTTACGGTTTATGTTCAAACCCATGCTTTTATCCATCATTATATTCATCATTATTACACCCATCTTAAAGGGCAATTGGGAAGGTCAAGCAATAGCGAGTGTTCCTAAAGCGATGCCTGTTGTTGGTGGATTTGAACTCTCTTGGTTCTGGTGGTATGCTATTTGTGCATTTGGCGTGAGCGTGATAGCTAAGAAGATACTGGGGATTTGATGGTCAAGCCAATGCTCAGGACGAGGAGTTTAAAGAAAAGAAAAGTAAGGACCCCAGGAAAAAGGTTGGTCATACATTATAAGAAAGAAAAAACTCATATTGCCAGTTGCGCTATCTGTAAAAAACCTTTGCATGGTGTACCCAGACTTAATCCATTACGAATTGGGAAATTGCCGAAGACGAAAAAAAGACCTGAAAGACCTTATGGTGGAAATCTCTGCTCCAAGTGTATGAGAAATTTGTTTAGGAAGAGTGTTGTAGAAATCTTAAAGGAGAAATGAACTTTTTAAATGTTAATTATAAACTATTCAAAGGT
>Ga0209636_10004264_pt1 | contig 14574 bp, 11 predicted proteins | sample DeeMarSWOR152_54_FD_187464 | JGI IMG/M metagenome (GOLD analysis project Ga0209636, IMG submission 187464) | Marine sediment microbial communities from White Oak River estuary, North Carolina - WOR-1-52-54 (SPAdes) (version 2) | ecosystem: Environmental > Aquatic > Marine > Intertidal zone >...
GTCATCGGCAATGATAATGGTTACCTTATCCTTCATAAGAATCGCTCCTCCTAAAGGATGCGCTGATGGTGGTGCCTGATCCGGGATGTGAGGAGATCCTCAGTTCTCCCCCGATCAGGGAGACCCTTTCCCTCATGCTGATGAGGCCGAGCGTTTTAGTGTTGGGCGAAGCGGAGAGGACATCATCTACTACAAATCCTATGCCATTATCCTTAATGGTCGCTTGTATAGCACTATCTTTGCAGGTGAGCGTCAGGTTTGCCTCTGATGCATGACTGTGCTTGAGAATATTGTTGAGTCCCTCTTGGAATAGCCTATATATGGTAATATTCATCATGGAGGACAGCGGCTTTTCAATGTCATCAAAGTTGCATTTAATGGTGATCTCCGAATATGACCTGAAATCTTGACAGAGCCCTTCAAGCGCGGACACAAGCCCAAGGTCTTCAATCTGAGGCGGATGGAGTGCGTGGGAGAACCCTCTAATTTCCTGTATTACGCGGTTTGCCAGATAGGTAAGCTCGGCCAACCGGTCCTTCATCTCGGAGAGATCAGTCGGTATCTTCTTTGTGGCTCTGGAGAGACCCATTCTGAGGGCAAGCAGAAGTTGGCCAATGTTATCGTGGATCTCCCTTGATAAAGACTCCCTCTCCCTCTCCTCTATCTCGATGACCTGCCCCGTTAACATTCGTATCTGCTCCTCGGCCTGCTTCCTTTCTGTTATGTCTTGAAGTGTTTCTACGGCCCCAATGAGCTTCCCCGCAGAATCCCTCAGTGGGGCCGCAATAAAGTAAAGCCATCGCCCATTACGACCTCCTCGAGGCAGGTAATCCGTGGCTTCATATGCTCCCTCTATGAGATCAGAGGGCCTGTATTTGTCGGTGTACCATTGGGCAATGAGATCTATCCTCTCATCTACCAGTAGATCAGCCATACAAGGCCTCTTCTCCGGGTAGAAGCCCCTCCAATGGCCATCGGTGCCAACGATGTCCTCGCTCTTGATGCCACTATACTCCTCTAAGGCCGCATTCCAGTAAGTTACTCTATGGCCGTTGTCGATGACAAATGTCGGAATAGGGGACGCGTGCAATAAGTTACTCATCTTCTCCTCGCTCCTCCTGAGCGAATCCTCTGCCCGCTTGCGCTCGGCTATCTCCTTAACGAGCGAATCTCGGGAGACGGTCGTTTCATGCAAGTCCTCTGTCATACGATTGAAGGCACTGACTAATTCGCCCATCTCATCCTTTGAACCATATGCAATACTAACTGGTTTCAGATCTCCTTTTGATATCCGCTGCGCTGCTTCTGATAACTCGGTAATCGGCCTGGAAAACCTCATAGAAATAAATACCGCAAACAGGGCTACTAGAATGGCGATCACCACTGCCACAACAATGAGCGTATTACGGAGTATGTAGGCCCCCTTAAACGCCTCCGATACAGGTTCAGTCAGGAGAATCCCCCACCGCCAGCCATCAAAATCTCCTTCGCCCTCTAATGCATACCGGGCGCTGATTACTGCCTCACCCGTGCCGCTCTTATAGATCGTAATTCCCGTCTTACCGGCGAGCAAATCCCTAACCACTGAAAACCCGTGGAGGGGGTGCATCGTCAGAAACACCCCTTCATCAGGGCCAGCTATGATTTCGCCCTGCCCGTTGAGCAGGTAAGCGGGGTAGTCGCCAGGAATTCTCTCATCCAGTGTACGCACCCGATCGAGGATGTGGTCCGCGTTTACCCTGGTGGTCAAAACTCCGGCGGCTCTCCCGTCTCTATCCACTATGGGCGTATTGAATCCAATAACTATCTTCTCCCCGGCCGTTTCAGCACGATAGGCATCCAGGGCGATAACCTCGCCTTCCCCAGCTTGCATCGTTTTCTGAAACCATGCAGCAGTCGCCCTTGATTGGCCAACAAGATCACTCCGGGTACATGCGATGATAGTCCCTTTTAAATCGATGACTGAAATCGCAGCATAAAAGGGATAGGCCCCAACTGCCTTCTCGATATATCGTTGCTTTGCATCCGTGTCATCACCCCTGAAAACCTCCGCCTGGGAAAGCAGTTTAATATCCTGAAACCGCGAACTAACATAGTAGGAGATTTTCCTTCCGCAATCCCGGGCAAGGTCGCTCAGGTTTGCCTTGGTTGTCTTCTCCAGTTCCTGTTTGGTGATGTAGAAGGAAACAGTCCCACCTATCGCTATGGGCACCAATGAGAGGAGCAAAAACCAGAGGAACAATCTCTGCGCAATTCCAAATCTTGTCTTTCTCGTTTTCTCCATACAATTCGACTAAAGTCTATCCCAGGCGTGTCACGATAACCCAACACCTGCCACAGGGGCCTCGCATGATGGGCATCGCCCGTCGTTAATTGTGTTCTTGATTATAGAATAGCCCCACCTCTCAATCAAGAGCGCTCCACATTGGTGACAATAGGTGTTTTCATTTCCCCTTCCCGGCACATTACCCTCATAAACATAGTGAAGGCCGATTTCCCTGCCGATTTCCCTCGCCTTATGCAACGTTTCGACAGGGGTTCGCGGGAGGTTTGTCATCTGGTAGGTCGGATAGAACTGCGAGATATGCCACGGGATACTTACATCCACATCTCTTAAAAACTCCGCTATCTGGCGCAACTCATCCTCCGAATCGTTCAGCGTTGGAATGACGAGAGTGGTCACCTCAACCCATATCCCCAGGTTCTTGGCAAGCCTAATGGTGTCCAAAACGGGCGCAAGTCGAGCGCCACATATCTCCTTGTAAAACTCCTCCGTGAACGCCTTCAAATCAATGTTAATGCCATCGAGATACGGTGCAATCTTCTCGAGCGCCTCAGGGCTCATATACCCGTTACTCACGAAGAGGTTTTTGATGCCACTGTCGCAAGCTCTCCGCGAAGTCTCATAGGCCAGCTCAAAGAAGATAGTCGGCTCCGTGTAGGTGTAGGCAATCGATTGGCAGCCCGAGCTGTGTGCAGCTTCCGCTATTTCCACAGGCCCCATCTTCTCGCCAGCAACATACCCTTTCCTTTCCACTGGCAATTGCGATATGTCGGCGTTCTGGCAGTGTTTGCACTTGAAATTGCATCCAACGGTGGCAATGGAGTAAGCCCTGGAACCTGGATAGAATTGGAAGAGCGGTTTCTTCTCAATGGGGTCGATATGGGAAGCGATGATCCTATCATAGACAAGGGTATTGAGGGATCCCTCTACATTTTGTCGTACACCGCAGATACCAAAACTGCCATCCTTTATGGTACACCGGTGGTTACAAAGATTACATTTCACCTTAGCATCAGAGAGCTTTTCATACAGCATTGCCTCTTTCATGGCTGCTTTTCTCCTTCAGCAGGGCTTTGTCAGGATATGAGCCATTGATAGAATCGACTTACCTTCCAGCAATGATTGTCAGCAGACGGACAACAAGAAGGTACTGCAACCACCAGCACGTGTCAAGGCACCTTGTGACCGAAGTATCCTGAGGTGAAGGTGCCCTATCTTCGCACCTTATTGATTATGTTCCTTTCGCTTTTCGTTGTTGACCTCGTTTGATTGAATTGATAAACGAATGATAAATCATGGTGAAGCAGAAACAATGGTTGCAATTAATTTCCTGGTCTACCTTATCATTCGGTCATTCAGTTTAACGGCTTATCTACTGCCCTTCCAACTGAATGCCCTCGTTGGAAGGCTTCTTGGCAGCACCTACTATTACATGGATAGGCTCCGGCGGCGGGTCATAAGGGCCAACATCTCCGTTGTCTGTGGGAGGCGACTCGATCACCGAGCAAGCGAATACCTCGGCAGACAGAGCTGCCAATACCTTGCCATGGGTATCTTGGATTTCCTCAAGCTGAACGCTATAGCGAACTCCGAGAATTATCATAAATACATCGAGATTAAGGGATTTTCAAATATCACGAAATCGGTGGAACGAGGGAAGGGTACCATTGTCGTGACGGCCCACTTCGGAAATATCTTTCTCCTCAAATACGCGTGTTATCTCAATATTCCCGCACCCGGGGTTATTATAAGGAAAATTGACAATCCTCACCTTGAGCGGTACGTGAACTCAATTCTTAGGGCACATGATGTAATCGTGATACGACCCACCGGGGCGTTAAAGAGGATGCGTCAGTTGCTCCTCCAGAACGGCATTGCAGTTACCCTAGCCGATCACAAGGCTGGGGGTAACCCAAGAAGGGGTGGGCGACACGGCGTAGTGGCTGACTTCTTTGGCATCCCATCACAGACGCATATAACAGCGCCCCTTCTTGCACGGCGAACAGGTGCAACCATAGTCCCCGTCTTCGTCATCAGAAGGGGGCCGGGCAAGTATACAATTGAGGTAAATAAACCTCTTAAACGGGTGCACATTGCTGATGAAGCGGCTGAGATCCGGCAGAATACTCGGAAATTAAATCAGGTTTTCGAGGAGTATATCGAAAGGTACCCCGAACACTGGTTCTGGTTACACCGCAGATGGAAAGATATAGAGGGTCTCGAAAATCTCTATGTAACTAACCGTCCCCTCGAGACGATAGAGAATTTCAGGCGCAACCGAGGCGGAAACTAGAGAGGGATTTAGCTGGCCAATGTAAGGCTTTTGAGCGCGAAAGCCAATTTTCATATCCACTAACCTGCCACCATAAATCCTAAAGCAAACTTACAAGGATATTCCAACTCCAGGTCTGATCAATGAATTTCAAGGCGTTACAGAAAAAGATACGGCAGCTCCTCAAGGAAAAGAACGCAATTCTTCTGGCACACAACTATCAGAGACCGGAAATACAGGACGTGGCTGATTTGACGGGCGATTCCCTGGGGCTTTCGCTGGAGGCCGCTAAGACCGAGGCCGAGATCATTGTCTTTTGCGGCGTTCACTTCATGGCAGAGACCGCCTCTATCGTATGCCCTGATAAGGTAGTCCTGTTGCCAGTCATATCCGCCGGCTGTCCGCTCGCTGATATGATAACTGCCCCCGCCTTGGCGCAAAAAAAAGCGCAGTATCCCGGAGTGCCGGTGGTCAGCTACGTCAACTCCCCTGCTTCAGTTAAGGCAGAAAGCGATATCTGTTGCACATCGGCCAATGCCGTCCAAGTGGTCAACTCCCTCGTCAAGGACGACACTGTCCTCATGACGCCGGACAAGAATCTCGCGCACTACGCCCAGAGGCATACCGATAAGGAGATACTCTGCTGGGAGGGCTTTTGCACCTACCATGACAGCTTGGCCCCTGAGCAGGTTATGATGGTCAAGCGTGATCACCCTCATGCCCTATTGCTCGCGCACCCAGAGTGCAGACCTGCCGTGATCAACCTCGCCGACGAGGTGAAAAGTACCTCCGGGATGCTCGATTACGTGAGGAGATCTCCGGCGAAGGAGTTTATTATCGCCACGGAAACCGGAATCATCCATACCCTCGAAACACAAAATCCGGACAAGATCTTTATACCCGCTGACGAGCGTATGGTCTGCACCGATATGAAAAAGATACATTTGGATGACATAGTACATGCCCTCGTAACCCAATCCCCAGTCATCAAGGTAGAGGAAGATACGAGAGTAAAAGCATACCGGGCAGTGGAGAGGATGCTCGAGGTTCCACGGGATTGATGCCATGAGGAAGATATTTTGGATATTCGTGTTTTGTGTAGCGATGGCATTGGTGGAGGCGGCCATCGTCGTCTATCTGAGGGCGATTTACTATCCCGAGGGCTTTGCGTTTCCCTTGAAGATGATGACGCTGAGGCATATCATTATTGAGCTCGGAAGAGAAGCGGCCACCATCTTCATGCTTGTGGCTGTCGCAGCGATCAGCGGTAGATGGTTTTGGGAGAAATTTGCCTATTTCATCGTGTGCTTCGGGGTTTGGGACATATTCTACTATGTCTGGCTCAAAGTTATCCTCGGTTGGCCATCATCGCTTTTTGATTGGGATATTCTGTACTTGATCCCCCTTCCGTGGATCGGGCCTGTTATCGCCCCAGCCAGTATTGCGGCGCTCATGATAATCATCGGTCTTTTGGTGATCGGTCTCTATAACAGCGGGTACGCTTTCCGGCCATCACGTCTAACATGGGCACTCACCGTAGGTGGCACGCTTATCATCCTCTATTCCTTCATGGGGGATACCGGTGCCGGCCTCCACCAAGAAATGCCCATGCCATACCGCTACTATTTGCTCATAGCTGGTGAGATCCTCTACATTGTGGCCTTTGTACTTGCCTGGAGAAATACGGTTCACCAATCAAGACCCCAGGAGAAGGAATAGTTGAAACGGGCTGAATCGAGCTTAGAATACCTTCGCAAGTTGTTCATCTTCCCCGACACGACTGATAAGTTCATGGACTTTGGCGTCGCTGTCTTGGAGATGATTTATGACTTCTTTAAGGAAAGGCACGGCCTTCACAAAAAGATAACGCTTCCTGAACTGGCTCAGGTATTTAATGAGACCTCCATGCCCGATGGGCCTTTTCTCATAAGGGATGTGTTGGAGGAAATCAAGGAAAAGGTCACCGTTCATTCCGTTAAGGTCGGGAGCCCATACTACATTGGCCATATGACCAGTGCCACACCCTATTTCATGATTTTGCTGGAGATAATTATCGCCGCATTGAACCAAAATCAGGTTAAGATCGAAACAGCAAAGGCTTCCAGCTTCGTGGAAAGGGAGCTTGTTGCCTGGATACACAGAATGATTTTTGAAAGGAGCGAGGAGTTCTACCGGAAAAACATTCAGAACCACAGGATTGCCCTTGGGAATGTTACATCAGATGGAACAATGAGCAATTTGACTGCCCTGCTGGTGGCCAGAGAAAGGGCGCTGCCAGCTGATAAGGTGTTCCCCGGCGTCCGAAAGGCCGGCGTTGACAAGGCCTTGGATCACTATGGCTACTCTCGTATGGTGGTGCTGGTATCCCAAAGGGGTCACTATTCCATACGCAAGGCAACGCATCTGCTCGGTCTTGGAGAGGAGAACGTCATCAATATACCGGTAGACGAGTTCAACAGGATTGATATCACGGCCCTTAAAAGAAGAATTAAGAGCATTAGAAGGGATGATCTGGGACAAAAGAAAAGCACCAAGATTATGGCGATAGTTGGAATTGCCGGCACAACTGAGACGGGCAACATAGACAATCTCTTGGAGCTCGGTGATATTGCCAGGCAAGAGGGCGCGTATTTTCATGTTGATGCCGCCTGGGGAGGAGCTGCCCTCATCGTGGATGAATACCGGACGCTACTGCGCGGCATCGAGCTTGCTGACTCCGTATCGGTGGATGTGCATAAACTGCTTTACTGCCCCATGGCTATGGGCATCGTCGTTTTCCGCAATGTGAGGGACCTCGGTCTCCTGAAACAGGTTTCTCAGTATATCAATCGGCGAGATAGCGTTGACACCGGCCGCTTTACCATAGAGGGATCGCGGCCTTTCGCATGTCTCAAGCCATGGGCCTCGCTCAAGATTCTGGGTAAAGACGGCTATAAGCTCCTGTTTAGGCAGGCCAACGAGGCCACCTTGACCCTCAAGCGGTTACTGGAGGATTCGGGAAGTTTTGAGATCTTGAATCATCCCGAGCTTTTTATCCTCAACTATCGCTTTGTTCCGCCTTTTGTGCGGCAGAAGCTCTGCAGGTGGGAGGAGGAGAAGCGAACCCCTACCAACAAGTGTGAGAGGCGAGAGCTTGCAGGAAAAATGAGAAGGCTTAACGGAATTCTGAATACCTTAAACGTGCAATTGCAAAAATCAATACGCCAGGATGATACCACGTTTGTCTCAAGAACCACCCTTGAGTCGACTCGATACAGGCCCCAGAGAATTGTAGTCCTGAGAGCTATCCTCATAAATCCCCTGATAAATCAGGGTACTCTTACAAGGATTGTATCCACCCAAAGCAGAATTGGCCTGAGCTTAATGGATCAGTTTGAGCCCCTTTTGAGGCAAGCGGCTACCTAAGGTATAGTGATATCGCTCAGATGTGTTGGCACAATGTTATCGTGTTGAGAAGACGTGTACATGATTGCCCCAATCCAGTCATGCCCTGCTCACAGCCACAATCATTACCGCATAGTATTCATGTCAACACTTTTATGGGATACCAAGGTATTGCTATCCAGCAAGCGTCATCCAGCGGGAAGCCACATCCACTGCTGCCCAGATGATATCCAGAGGGAGATGCAGCGATACGGTGCTGTCAAAGGTAACCGTAATCTGGGCTGGAAACTCGTCATCCTTCTCCCAGAGGATCAGCGTTACCGGTACCCTCGGGAGAACCGGCAGACACACGGCTGCCTGACCTAGATCCCTTACCGTACCATTGAGTCTCTCACCAACTGCCACGAATGCCTCCCTGTTCTCCCCGAATTTCCTTTCCAGGGGAAGCGTGTTGAGTTTATGTGGCCCACGAAAAAACGCCTCTCCGCCGGGCAGATCCTTCTCGCTTACCATATCCCCCCGCAGCTCCACTGCACGGGCTTTGAGAAGATAGGTGAGGACCACCAGATCGAGCTCAAAGGATCTAATGCAGGTTACATTGCTGTAAAGGGGGACAATGGATCTTGACTGTGGCAGGATCTGAAAGACCTGGTTTAAGACGTTCAGGGAAAAGCCCTGTTCGCTATCATAGCTCGCCAAGGCCCTGTAGCAGATCTCCTCAGGCTTCCTTTTCCCGAGCTGAATCCAAAGTTCCGGATCTGGCTCATAGGCAGACCCATTCCATTTCCTCTGTCGGGGCGCACCGTCATTCATCTCAGCCATTATCTTAGCACAAAGTTTACCTTTTCAATATAGTCTCAATCTGGTATCATACTGCTGTCCTAATTGCCCACGCGAGCCTACTCTTTGCTACTCCAGCGATATCCTGGAAGAGCGACCGTTCGATTACTGGTTCAGAGCCGCACCCCTAATTGGCACCGAGCAAGAAAGCCAAAGGAGAAACACTTGACACGCGATCTTGACCAGACCTACGAGAGGTTAAGAAAAAAGGAAAAGGATTATACCGCCTATCAGTTCAAAACCAGGCAAACAATGGCAATCTTCGCCTTCTTTGATCTGGTTCAGGAATTTGCCACCGTCACGAGTCTCTACACAATAGCAGTAGCCGTAATAAAGTTCTTCTTTGACTATGAAAGCTGTATCTACACGATCAGACCTGAAGATGAATCCCTCATGCTCCACTGCAGCAGTGCTGAGGGCCTTCTGGACCCTCCCAGACCGGCAAGGGAAGCTATTATTATCCGTGACTCTCCTTACAAAGTTGGTTCGTCGCATGTCTTTCCTATTATCGGAAAAAAGGCCCTCGCGGATAAGGTGCCCCTGTTCCTGGATAACCAAATCCTGGGCATGCTTGAAATATACCCGGTGAAGAGGATGAGTGACCATCTGTCTCTCTTTTTCCAGAAATACGCCAATAGGGTCGGCTACAATATGCATAACAAGCTCGTTGTCGAGCACAACATCGAACATATTCAGTTTATCAATCAACTCGTCTCCGATATAGAGCATAATGTCATTACACCAAATCTTTACTACAAGGCCTTCCTCATCAATATGAAAAAGAACCTCAGGACACATCTCACCGAATTGGAAAAGCTCAACGCTCTCATCCCTCAGATCGAGGCCGACAATCATTCGCTGGAAGAAAAGGTGTCCGGTGCCGTTACTGAACTCCGTGAGATCCACGAGGATATGCACAAAAAGATGGAGGATTTCGAGGTCCACTTTAAGCATCTGAGCCTGTTTATCGAGACGCTATTTCGTGGAGACCATTTCAAGACCGGTAGTTACGTTCTGAAGAGAAGATCCTATAATCTACTGAGAGATATATTTCTTCCCGAACTTGAGCATTACAGGAAGCGGCTAATCAATAGAAACATAGATATTATCGAGCCGTCAGATCTGCCCTCTGACGAGGATCTCACCATTTTTATCGATCTTGGCCTTACCGCTCAGGTCATCGCCAACCTCCTTTCCAATGCCCTCAGATACACGGCGCCCCCAGCCAATGAACACGGCATCCAGAGGAAATATATCTCCTACCGAATAGATATGGTGGAGATGGAATCGGACGAGGCAGCACAAGAACCTGAAAAGGCGCTCAAGCTGAGCCTGTTTAACAGCGGCAAACCAATTTCCCCAAAGGAGGCAGAACTGATTTTCGAAGATGGGTATCAAATATCAGATGACAGGAGCAGAGTCGGCTCAGGGCATGGGCTTCACTTTGTTCATCGTATCGTACAGCTCCATGGAGGTTACGTGGGCTGTAAGCCACAGAAAGATGGAAATACCTTCTACATAGTGGTACCCAAGGTTTCCCCTGCGAATCACTGAGAGAACGCAACAGATCTTGATCATCATGAACGCTTCAGCTTTTCTGCACTCACCCTCAGCATGCTTCCCATTGTAGCCATAGTCGGTCGCCCCAATGTGGGTAAATCCACTCTGTTTAACCGCCTGAGCAAAAGGAGGGATGCCCTCGTTGATGACATTCCCGGCGTAACCAGAGACCGCCTGTACGTGCCGGTTAGGTGGGATGATAGGGATTTTGTCCTCGTTGACACCGGTGGATTTGACACCGCTGATGAGGGAGCACTAGGCCCGTTTGCAGATGGGGTAAAAAAGCAGGTTGAGGCGGCCATTGACGAGGCAGACCTGATCATTTTGCTATTCGATGGCAGAACCGGACTGGTCCCCGGGGATCAGGATCTGCTCACGGTTTTGAGACGATCCAACAAAAGCGTGGTCTATGCGGTGAATAAAATTGATGGCCCAAAACATGAACCACTCACCTTGGATTTTTATTCCCTCGGTATAGAGAAGGTTTTCCCCATATCTGCAGCACACGGTTACGGAATTGGTGACCTCATCGAACAGATTATGGCTGAGCTCCCCACCGGTGAAGAGATTGGGGAAGAGGAAGGTCATATAAGGGTTGCTATTGTTGGTCGCCCCAATGTGGGTAAGTCCTCTCTGATTAACAAAATCATCGGGTCCGATAGATTAGTGGTGAGTGAGACACCGGGCACGACGAGGGATTCTGTGGACATACTTTTCGAGAGGGAGGGGAGGTGTTATCAGTTCATTGATACAGCCGGGATCAGAAGAAGGGGACGTGTAAGAGAGAAAATTGAAAAATTTTCAATCATCAAGGCGTTAAAGGCCATAGGTCGCTGTCATATCTGCGTTATACTCTTCGATGCTTCGGCAGGTGTCTATGAGCAGGATGTTCGAATCTGCGGCTATGCTCTCGAGAGGGGTTGTGGCATGATTAAAGCCTTCAACAAGTGGGATCTCCTAAAGGGTAATCCCGATCTGCTGAACTCCCTCGAGGTTTCTATCGAGCGCCACCTGGATTTTGTTGCCTTTGTCCCTGTCATACGTATCTCAGCGCTTACCGGAGAGAGGATCGGCAAACTGTTTCAAGCAATAGATGCCGTATGGACACAGTACAATACCCGTGTGCCAACTCCCCTCCTCAACAGGGCATTGGAGGACGTTGTTAGAAAAACTCCCCCACCAAGCGTTGGCGGAAAAAACCTTAAGCTCTTCTATGCTACTCAGATCTCCGTTCAACCGCCAACCTTTGTCATCTTTGCCAACAGACCGGATAGCATTCGCACCTCATACAAGAGATACCTCATCAATCAGTTTAAGGCGAACTTGAAACTCGATCTCATCCCGATAAAAATGCACTTTAGAGGACGATGAACGCGCAAAAGGTTGCCCTGAGAGTCATCTTGATATCCTGCATTCTCATGTGGTCCACCTCAGATGAAGACTCATGGGGGAAAAATACTGAAGAGCCTGCCCGGATCGCGCTTATTGCTCCACTTTCAGGTCCATTGTCGGATTTCGGCTGGTCAATGCTGAGGGGCGCTAGGATAAGAATGGGGGATTCCAAGAATCGAGGCCTTGGCGAAAGCAGGAACGCAAGGCTAATGGTTTTAGACGATAAGGGAGATGCGGGAGGAGCTCGGAGAGTGGCTGAAAGTATAAGCAGTCATCGATCGATGGTGGCTGCGATCGGACATTTGACTACGAGCTGTACCCTCGCAGCAATCCCCATATATAATGCCGCTCAAATCATCCACATCTCACCGGTAGCAACTGGGGAGGGTATGGCAAGAGTCTCATCTCCTTATACGTTTAGAACTATCCTCTCCGAGGGCGAGCAGGCGTCGTCATTGGCAGACTATATGAGTCGAACATTGAGGATAAAAAGCGTTGCCCTCCTTTTCGAGGAATCTCCCCTTGGCCATGTGCTGAGGAACTCCTTTCTTCACAGGAGTCGAGAAAGAGGGCTCTCTGTACAGAGTATTTCAGTTGAACACAATCCCTTCACGAATCTTGCCAAGGCTATAACAACGGCACTTGCCGTGAGGGCGGGGGCCATTTTCGTGGCCGGAGGACCAGAACTAGCAGCTTTACTTGTCAGAAAACTACCGGAGGACGCTCGCAGACCTCCTGTTTTTGGGACATATAGACTTGTATCCGAGGAATTCCTAGAGCTAGCGGGGAAATACAGCAAAGGCACGCGAGCAGTTCATCCCTGTGTTTGGAATTCTAACTTCAAAAGAGGAGAAGATTTAAGGGAGAACTATGAGAGGCAATTCAAGTATCGTTTGGACTGGGTAGCAATCTACACCTATGATGCGATTGACCTCTTGTTGTGGGCAATAGAGAAAGCGGGAGCAAATCCCCATTCCATTCGACGCGCTGTGAAAGACCTCAACTCCGCCGGAAATGCCCTGCCAGGACTTGCCGGCCCCATCTGGTTTAAACCCAAAGGATCTCTCGCTCGGGATGTCACCGTAGCAATGTATACAGGCTCTGGCTGGAAATTACAGCAGAGGCAGCAGGAATAATGGAATGGCTCCTCACAAGAATCGCTGGGTCAATCTCGAATGGAGATTATGCGACTGAGGGGCACAAGGTCTGTTCTTCGGTTCCCAGGCTCCCGGCCGAGCTCCTCGCGGGCCGCCAGTCATCTCAGAAGAGACCTGATGCGCCTATCTGAAGGAATTCAACCGCCAAATTCTTGCGAGCAGAAAATAGAATATTGGATTGAAGAGAAGAAATCGATATGATATGAGCATACGGGCTTTCACCTGCCAGCATTTGCGTGATCCAACGTTGCATGATTCCAGTCTATAGTTGTGGGAGGCGTAAAACCTCTAGCGTGAGGGGGCACAGTATGGAAAAAATTGAGATCGTGTACGCAAGAGAAATCCTGGATTCCAGGGGTAATCCCACGGTTGAGGTCGAAGTAGGTCTCTCTGAAGGAGGGTGGGGCCTGGCCGCTGTTCCGTCCGGCGCTTCAACGGGACAGTTTGAGGCCTTAGAGTTGAGGGATGGTGACCCCAAGAGGTATTCCGGCAAGGGGGTTATGAAGGCAGTCAAAAACGTTAACGATGTCATCGCTCCTGTTCTAGCTGGAATGGATCCCTTTGATCAGGCGCTTATTGATAAGACAATAATCGAACTCGACGGCACACAAAACAAGGAAAAACTGGGTGCTAATGCGCTCTTAGGTGTCTCTCTCGCCGTGGCGAGGGCCGCGGCCGACTCCCTGGAAATACCCTTGTATCGACATATCGGCGGAACAAATGCATGTCGCCTTCCTATGCCCATGATGAATATCTTGAACGGGGGGCAGCATGCGCTTAACAATCTGGACCTTCAGGAATTCATGATCGTGCCCAAGGGGGGTGAGACCTTCAGAGAGGCCCTCAGAATAGGGTCAGAGGTATTCCACGCCCTTGCAAAGGTCTTGGCTGATAAAGGACTGTCAACCGGCGTTGGTGACGAGGGCGGATTCGCACCAAACCTGGAGGCAAACGATCAGGCAATTGAGGTGATATTGCAGGGAATAGAAAAGGCGGGCTATAGGCCGGGTGATGACGTGGTGCTAGCACTTGACGCAGCCGCGTCCTCATTCTATCAGGAAGGCACATATGTATTCAGTATGTCTGATCAGTCGGTGAGGGACTCGAAGGAGATGATCGCCTTCTATGCCGATTGGGTCAAGCGATATCCTATTTTTTCTCTCGAGGATGGTCTCGATGAGGAAGACTGGGACGGCTGGCGCGAATTGACCAAACAGCTGGGAACCCAGGTTCAATTAGTGGGTGATGATCTCTTTGTAACCAATCCCGAGAGGATCGGGCGAGGCATTGAAGAGCAATCAGCCAACGCCGTTTTGATAAAGCTCAACCAGATCGGCACGCTCACCGAGACGCTCAGGGCAATTGAGATGACGCACAGGGCCGGGTGGAAAACCGTTATTTCGCACCGCTCCGGAGAAACGGAGGACAGCTTCATCGCCGATCTCAGCGTGGCTGCTGGCAGCGGACAAATTAAGACAGGATCGGTGAGCCGCTCTGAGCGGATATGTAAGTACAATAGGCTGTTGAGAATCGAGGAGGAGTTAGGGGAAGCGGCCACCTTCGAATTTCGGATTTAGGATTTAGAATTTCCATCTTTCAATGCATTAAGGAGAATTTGCTGCCAGAAAAACACGGATTTCATAGGTAAGGTACTATCGAGAAAAATGGCCATCCACGCTGTTTAC
>Ga0209636_10004266_pt1 | contig 14569 bp, 17 predicted proteins | sample DeeMarSWOR152_54_FD_187464 | JGI IMG/M metagenome (GOLD analysis project Ga0209636, IMG submission 187464) | Marine sediment microbial communities from White Oak River estuary, North Carolina - WOR-1-52-54 (SPAdes) (version 2) | ecosystem: Environmental > Aquatic > Marine > Intertidal zone >...
GTTGATGGGTTATTATCTGAGTTTGTACGTTGGTATAATTTTGATAGACCTCACATGGGTATTGGATGTGTACCTGCAGCGTTATATTGTGATAGTGAAAATGTTACCCATGTCACTTGACATTACATAACAAAAACTTCTTTCTGATATTGTATTTAGGATTAGAGTCTCGTGTAACGAAAAGTATATTAACCACAATTAACAATTGTTAATATAGTGGTGAATACGAGATGAATATAGTTGGTACCGCTTATGATAGTGAAGAAATAGAAGATATAGAAAATATCATTAAGGTATTTGTAATCGCACAAAGAATAGGGAATTTGCCCCACAATCATAAAACTGAACTTTCGTTAGAAAAAACAAATAAGGGATTTCTAAAAAAGGAGACGCAGCCCAACACTCTTATGCAAGGATATCTATCAAATTTTTCTGTTAAAGGACTAAATTGAATCTAAAGTAACAAAACTTATAAATAGTATATAAATGTAATAATTTAATTAATATATGAAAATACATTCTATTAATACTAATCCTAAAAAATTGGTAGCTGTAAGCATCATTATTCTATTAATATTGCTAGCTTTCTCGCCAATAGTAAGTAGTGAATACAACTTTAATGATAATCCATACACAACCCAGGAAGACGAAGATAAAGAGCTTGATTTGCTTCGGAGTGAACATTACCTTTTTGTTAATGCTTCAGATGATGTAGATTCCTTTTACATCAGATTTGCTTTTCCACCAGATTATCAATATCAAGTTCCTATCTTATTTGAACTTCTAAACGATTCTACAGCAGAAGTCCTAAATTATCATATTGAGGATGATAAAAACGAGCCTAATAAAGTCGTTAATTTTACAATTGGGCCAATGTCAAAAGACGAAATGGTATCTATTCATTTTAACTATTGGGTTCTAGTGAAAAATCATGAATATGAAGATTTGCCTGAGAAAGTAAAAATTCCAAAGAGAAGGGAACTTCCAGAAGAAACAAAAATATGGCTTACACCAACATCTGTTGTTCAGTCGCGTAGTATACTGATACACTTAAGAGCTCGCCAACTCCGCGGAATCAGTAATAATCTTATACGATTTGCCTCAAGGGTTGCAAAATTCACTCGAATACATAGATATGGTCTCTTCCTTCTACAACTGTGGACTGGCACCTTTGGATCACAAGATGCTATCACTACGCTTTTAAGAAACGGAGAATGTCCTGGGAGATCACATTTAGGTTGTGCACTCTTCAGATCTCAAAAAGTTCCAGCTAGAGTAATACTTGCTAACCCGAGCAATAGGTTCTGGTATCAGATACATTGCATGACAGAGTTTTATCTTCCAGAATACGGATGGGTTTTAACAGAAGTTCACAAAGGAATAATGCCCTACGAACCAAAGAACCAGATAATCGTTAGAATTTGTTATCCGGAAGATGAAGAAGATACTCATCCAGACTTTTTTTTCCAAAGGATGGATGGTATAGAGTATTGGTTTTGGATCGATGAGGAAAATGTTTCTCCTTGTTACAAAGATTTAGTTGAGGGTAGTAAGTCAAACATGTTTATAGAAAGTGAGGTGTTCACTGATTCGTTTACTGCAGAGTTTGCATTTTTTATGACGAAAGCGGTATTTCATCAATACGAATATTATCTAGGAATGAATCTGACTGGTGAAAATCTAGATCATTTCCAGAATGCGACAGGTTTTCAAAAGCAGGCTATTGATGAATTAATCGACTATAACCCCGATGACTATATTTATTACATTGATAGAGCCTACGATGAATACAAATTAATTGATTTATAGAGTGGGTTTAATAGTCACCTATTAAAAAACCAAATGAATAATAGTGATACTTTTCTTCAAAAGGTATGTTTTTTGAACGACGTTTGTTTTTCAAACTAGTTTTCTTTTTCAGACGTTTTTTAGACATAGGTGCATCTCGTATCCTAATTTTTTCTAATTAATTGTATTTAAATATACTCTGTTAAAACGTCAAAATGGAAACATATCAGCATATCATAAAATGTTGTAGAATCTAAATTGCCCTTCTTATTATTAACTTCTCACGTACTATCCTGTCAACTGTATCTAGTAGTTCATTAATATCAAAAGGTTTTGTTATGTACTCATAAATATATGGGTAAATTTCATCAAACTCCTTACCTTGAATTTTCTTAACTGTAAGAACGACAATAACATTATCCTCAATAAATCCCTCAATAATCATATTTTTTATGGTCTCTACCCCATTCATAATAGGCATCATAAGATCGAGGATTATTATTCCTTTGAAGCCTCTCTCCAACTTCTGTAAACACTTCCAGCCATTGTCTACTATAACTACTTCATAGCCTCCTATTTCGAATAACTCTCTTAGACTAAGCAAAATGTCTAAGTTATCATCTACTATCATTATTTTGGGCTTTTCCTGTTCTACACTATTCATGTATGTTATACTTTCTTAATAATTATATATAAAGATAATGTGACATAATGTCAAAATGAAAAATAAACTATTTTTCAAATAAATTTATTACTGCTTTGAGGTTATGCTATTTTATGTCAAGATCAGAAGATAAAATAGAAAAATCTTCACGATCAATAGGCAAGCCTATTTTACTTTCATTAATAGGTTTTCTGGTTTATTCACTATGCTTTTTACCAGTAATATTGTTAGGAAGAGTGGTTTTATATTTTATGGCCTTCAACACTTTGTGGCACTTCTTTTTACTTCCTTTTATCATGTATATTGGAATAATACTTCTGATTGTCTCTATATTGCTAATATCGGGCATAATAATAAAATTGTTTAACATAATCTATGAACCAGGTATATATCAATATGGGTATAATGATAAGAACTCCTTTAGATGGATGATTATATGTTCGCTATATACACCTTGTAGAAAAATTCTAGAAATAATTCCTATGGGTAAATTAAAAAATGTTTACTGCAGCTTATTAGGAATGAAAATTGGCACAAATACACTTGTTGGGGGAGCTATTAAAGATCCTTGTGTAACAGAATTTGGTGACAATGTAACAATGGGAGAATATGCAGTTATTTACGGCCATATACACAATTATGGGAAGAGGACTATAGAAATTAAAAGAGTTAAAATAGGAAATAATTGCATAATTGGGGCGGGATCAATTATAATGCCAGGCGCAGTAATGCAAGAGAAATCAATCTTGGCAGCAGGTGCGCTTGTAATACAAGATCAGTTATTAGAGAAAGGAAAGATGTACGGTGGAATCCCAGCAAAAGAGATTATAAAGAAACCAAAATGATCTGACGATTTAACTATCGTTAACTTTAAATACTCACTGAACAATAAATTATTCACGGGGGCAAAATATGAAAAAATTCCTAATAATATTTGCATTGGCACTGATAACAATCTCGTCAGTTGCCGGGGCTGTATCTGTTTCTGAAGAAAATTATGAAAACGAACCATTAAATGATTTTACTCATACAGTATTTGTTGAAGAAGGTACTGTAACTTGGTGTCCTAATTGCCCATTTGCAGCTGAAGCGTTATATTCAATTTATCAGAGTAGCGATTATCCTTTCTACTATGTAGCTCTTGTACACGACATGAATGAACTAGCTAAAGAAAGACTTAGAGACTATGTGATTAACTTATACAAGTTGATTGCTTTCCCTACTGTATATTTTGATAACGGAGACCAAAATATGGTTGGTAGAGGCAGCACCGTACCAGCAACTGAGGCAGCATATAGGGAAATTATTGAAGAAGTTGGAGTTCGAAAGGTAAGACAGCCAATTGATTTGGTAACTTCTGTAACCTGGAATGGTAATGCAAAAATTACTGTTTCAGTTGACATCACCAATAATGGTAATTTCTTCTACTTTGGAAAATTACGTTCATATGTAACAGAAATAGAATCCAGATGGAATGATAACAATGGAAATCCTTATCAGTTTGGGTTCCTTGATTTTGCATTCGATAGACCAATACTTTTAATTCCTGGAAAAACAAAAATGCTTTCTGTTGAATGGGATGGTGCAGCAGATCATGGCGGTCAAACATATGAGGATATAACAGAAGACAATATTATGGTAATATCAACCATATCACATTGGATTCCACACTACAGAACAGCATATGAGACTGAGGATTACATTCAAAAATACTTTGCTTTCTATGTAGATCAAACATCTGCGGCAATACCCTAGCTAAGTTTTAACTTAATGTCAATCATCACTATTGAGATTCTAAATTTCATATTTTTAATTAGAGCAAAAATCACAATGTTGAGATAAGTTATAAATAAAAAAGATCTATTTGAAAGCGTTCATTAAAGGATATACATGAAAATAAAAGTCAAGTTATTTGGTAGATACCAAGATATTACAGGGAAAAGGCAATTAGAGCTAGATATAAAAGGAGATACTATCTGGCATGTTATTGATTATTTTGTAAAACAATATCCAAAAATCGAAAAAGACAAAAAATTCATAATGGTATCAAAGAATAACACATATACAAATTTCGAAGAAAAGATAGCAGAAGGGGATGAGATCACAATATCTCCTCCTGTAGTTGCAGGTGGATAAATTGGATGAAATCAAAGTTTAGATTGCTGATTATATTTCTTTTTATTGCATTTTCGATTTTTGTTCAATCGGCTAGTGCAAAAAGTTTGGTTATAGTAGACTATTACTATTCTGGAGCTTGTAGTAGCTGTGAATGGTACAGTGACAATGTTATTAAACCTGTTGAGAGAGATGAAAACTACACAGGAAAAATTGTTGTGAATTGGAAAGATGTCGCTTCAAATTCAACTTATTATAATGAATGGAGTAATCACGATTTTCATAGCTATCCAAGTGCTGTGATAAACAAGGAAGTAAAAATCCCGAAGAGCAACCTCAGCCTTGATACTCTAAGAGATGAAATAGATAAAGTTCTCGCTGGTCTTGAAGCTAATCAAACATTTGATGATACAATCATTGATATTCCTTTCATAGGAAAAATTAACACATCGAGCCTCTCATTGCCTGTTCTTACCATAGTATTAGGTGTTCTTGATAGTTTTAATCCTTGTGCATTTTTTATTTTGATCTTTCTACTAAATCTTCTACTTTATATGCAATCTAGAAAACGGATGTTTCTTGTTGGAAGCATATTCATATTTTTCTCTGGTTTCTTTTACTTTTTATTTATGTTTGTACTTTTTAGTACATTTATTTTAACGTCCGAGCATATTGGTATAATATCACTTTTTGCAGGTGCTGTAGCTGTTATCATTGGCATATTTAGTATCAAAGATTTTTTCTTTTTTAAAAAAGGACCATCACTCAGCATTCCCGATAGTAAGAGACCTGAAATATTTAAAAAGATGAGAAATCTGGTAAAGACTTCCTATCTACCAGCAATTGTTGGTGGAGCTATATTCTTGGCAGTAACAGTTAATTTCTACGAACTTCTCTGTACGCTAGGCTTCCCACTCATTTTTACAAATAGACTTGCTCATTTAGAAATCCCATTATTTCAGCAATATGCATATATCTTTTTTTACAATGTTGTCTACGTAATCCCACTTATCATTATCTTGCTAATATTCTTATATACTCTCGGTCGAATGAAACTAACTGAATGGCAAGGCAGAAAGCTAAAGCTAGTCTCAGGTATTATGATTTTTTCCTTTGGCTTGTTGTTTATAATTGATTACCAAATCTTAGAGAATTTTGTTACTCCAATACTGTTACTAGTATCAAGCATTGTAGCAACTCTTATAATCTCTTATATCTGGGAAAAATACATAAAACAAACTGAAAAACAATCGAAAGAAAAGAAAAATTAAGAAATTTTTAAATATACTTTTCCACAAGATCTGCTATATCTGTTGGAAATTTAGCCACTTTAACATCTGCTTTTTCAAAGGCTTTTATTTTTGATTCTGCAGTCCCCTTTCCGCGGGCAATAATTGCACCGGCATGTCCCATACGCTTTCCTGGTGGAGCAGTTCTTCCGGCAATGAACGCAAAAACAGGTTTGGAGATATAGTTAGTGATATGTTCAGCGGCCTCTTCCTCTGCGGTACCGCCGATTTCCCCAACTAGAACAATGGCCTTTGTTTCTGGATCTTTTTCAAAGGCATCTAGAGCATCGATAAATGTGGTACCAATGATTGGGTCGCCGCCAAGACCAACGCAAGTGCTCTGGCCAATATCTTTTTCAGTGAGAGAATTTACAATCTCATAGGTGAGAGTTCCAGAACGACTAGCCACACCTACATTTCCTTCTTTGAATATCTGTCCTGGTAAGATTCCAATCTTTGTTTTACTTGGACTGGCGATACCTGGACAGTTTGGTCCGATTAAAACTGCATCCTTGTATTTGGAGTAATGAACAAATTCCATTGCATCATGAAATGGTATATTTTCAGTAATTACAACTAGTGTTTTAATACCTGCATCAAGTGCTTCAAACACTGCATCTTTAGCAAAACGTGCAGGTACTAATACTAGAGATGTATTTGCGCCAGTTTCAGAAACACCATCAAATACATCATTAAAAATAGGAACGTCGTGAACCTCCTGACCGCCCTTACCGGGAGTAACACCGGCCACAACATTAGTGCCAAATTCAAGCATTGCCCCAATATGAAAAACACCCTGATGACCAGTAGCACCTTGAACCAAGACTTTATTACTTTTATCTGCAAAAATTGCCATTATTTCTCACCTCGCCAAATCAGAAGATTTCTGAGCCGCATCCTGTAAAGTTGTTCCAGTAATTAGTCCAGCATCCTTTAGAATATCTTTTGCGATATCTTCATTACACCCTTTAATACGTGTTACTACCGGACAATCAATTCCTTCTTTTGTTATGACTTCTTTTACACCCTTAGCAACAGTGTCACACCTGGTAATTCCACCAAATAAATTCAAAAATATTACCTTGGGCTTAGCCTTTTTCATTAGTTCAAATGCCTGTTTCACCTTTTCAGGATCATCGGTTCCACCAAGATCTAAAAATACACCACCTTTACCACTATAATTCGTAAGTGCATCAAGCGTAGCCATTGTCAACCCAGCACCATTTGCAATTACTCCTATGTTGCCCTCTAATTGAATAAATGCAATGCCCTTATCTTTTGCATCTTTTTCTAGGGGTGTTAGTTCAACTACCTCAGGCTCTATATCAGGATGACGATACATGGCATCGTCATTGATGTTTACCTTAGAGTCCAAAGCCATTACGCCTCCATCTTTTTTAATAATCAGTGGGTTTATCTCTACTAACTCACAATCATATTCTCTAAAAAGCTTGTAAATCTTTGAAATAACCTTAGCAACTTCTTTTTCTTCTTCCTTATCAAGGTTTAATTTAGATACGATTCCACGGATATGAAACGATTGAATACCAATTAATGGGTTTACCCATTCTTTGAAAATCTTTTCATCTGGTACGCCTTCGATATCCATCCCTCCCTCACCACTAGCCATAATAAGGGGCATTCTTTTCGAGCGGTCCAATGTTATACTTAAGTACAACTCTTTCTTGATATCCACTTTTTCTTCAGCTAGTACCTTTCTTACTGTATATCCTCTGATATCCATACCCATGATTTGTGATAACTTTTCCTTTGCATCTTTAAGGTTTTCAACAGATTTTATACCACCTGCTTTGCCTCGACCACCAATTGGTACCTGTGCCTTAAGAACAAATGGAAAATTCAAACCAGAGAAGTCTTTTTCATTCTTCACTAGCCTGCCTTTTGGAACTGAGATGCCATATTTGTCAAACAGTTCCTTCCCCCGATACTCAAAAAGTTTCATGGGACCCTGAATACAAATTCAAATATTTAAGAGCTTTTTAACCCAAAAATCACAGCCAACAATCTTACTGGCAATTGGAGCAAATTTAAAATCTTTAATAAAAGCCATGGTATTCAAACCATAAGAACGAATCATAGGATCATCAGCAATCCATTGGTTTTCCTTCAAAATCTGCATAATCTTTGTTCTGTCACTTTTATAACTTTCATAATCCCTATAAATGGAAATCATCACTGCTTCAAACCTTCTACTAGCAAAAAAAACCGTTGAATCACTCATTAACGATGCAGCTTTGTCTCCTTCCATATCTGGAGGATTACGAGGATCAAAACGGATATGATTAAACACCAATATCTCAAAACCCAATTTTACAAAATTAGGCAAATTTAGCTTACTCATCAAATTATTCTCCTCAAATTTACGCCTCAAACGTGAAACTGTATGCCTTGAAACTCCCAACTCTCTCCCGATATCACTATCAGACAGCTCAGGATAACTAACCAACATACAATAAGCATTTTTCTCGGTATCAGAAAAAACAACTTCCTCCTTACTTTCAAAGTCAACAATTTCAACCTCATCTTCTGCGTCTGAACCTAACTCAAAACTTCTTCTTAATAAAGGAGCAAAATCAAAAAAACGATAAATTTTACTAATTTCAAATGGAAAAACCACCGTGTTTGGATACTTATCTTCTAAAAGCCCCCGTCCACCAAATGTTTGTGTCCTTATATCATTAATTCTACCTATCGTTGCATAATCCTTAGAAAGGCTCAAGGAGAATCCTTTATCTTGCTCTCCCACAGAAAAAAATATCTCTGGAAAAACTTCAATAGTTTCCCCAGTGATTTCAACTCTTTCCAACAATGGAATTAATGGACTAAAATTCGTATAAATGACAACCAGCATCTCACATCCCATACTTTGAAGTTTTGGGATTATAAGTTTCCGCAGGTACTCGTTTTCTTTCAACCTATGTCTAATTGATGTAACAGTAGAATGCTTCAGATCAAGTTTTTTAGATAGTTCTTTATCTGTTAATTGAGGATATTTTACTAGACCATAGAGCATTAGTTTCTCTTTATTGGTTAATTCAAACTTGGTCATACTTTTAAGAATAAGTTTCTTGGATATAAACTTTTTTCTCATTTTAACGAAAATTGAGATTATTATTGTTAAATAGATTAAAAATTTTAAATTTTTTGAGCAAAAATACAAAATATTCTATATTGTTTATTATTACGAGAATTTCATCAAAAACTTTATATTCTACAACATACATATATGCATACTAGATATTGGGAGGAGCCATCTTGGTGGAAGCCCTAATAGATAAAAGTATCTATAGAAAAACTGCAGCAAAAACGCATCATTTTAGATTTTTGATATTTTTTATGGCTGGTTATGTGGGGATATCATGACAAAGAAAGAACAAATTCTTTTAGAAAAGCCAGATATAAAAAAAGCAGAGGACGTAGAGAAAAAAGCCGGAACAGTTGAAGTTTTTATCATGGGTAAAAGTTACAAAGTTCCAGCGGGTCTTACAATAATGAAAGCTTTAGAATACGCTGGTTACAGATATATCAGAGGTTGCGGATGTAGAGCTGGATTCTGTGGTGCGTGCTCTACCATCTACAGGATTGAGGATGAGCAGAAACTGGGCTTTGATTTGGCATGTCAGAAGGTTGTCGAGGATAAGATGTATCTTGTTCAGCTTCCTTTTGTCCCTGCATCGAAAGCTGAGTATGAGATTGAAAAAATCAAGCCGACTGAAAGTACAATTTTAGAAATCTATCCAGAAATAGCTCGATGCGTCTCCTGTAATACCTGTACAAAATCTTGTCCACAGGACATCGAAGTTATGAAATATATTCAGAGAGCAGTTAGGGGAGAAATCGCGAAGTGTGCGGAGATATCTTTTGATTGCATACAGTGTGGCCTATGTGCAATGAGATGCCCTGCAGATATTAAGCATTATCATGTATCGCAGCTTGCTCGAAGGTTACGTGGAAAATATCTTGATACAAGGTCAAAAAATCTTTCTAAACGATTGAAAGAGATCGGAAACAGAAAATTCGATGGCGAAATTGAAAAGTTAATCAAAATGGATAAAAAAGAAATCATGGAGCTGTACAAGACTCGGAAGATCGAGGCGGAAGAGGAAGACACCGGGGGTGATTAAGTGAAAGTTACAAATGGGTATCTAGACTATATGATGAAATCCATAAAACTTGTAGAAGAAAAACGAGAAAAAAACATGTCCAAACCAGTTAAACCCATGTCTATGAAGGATCGGGAGGAGGTTCTTGGTAAGTATCATCCGGATTATATGGGGGGAACAAAGAGAGAACTTAAGGTCGGTATAGACAAGGGAATGTTATTGTACAATGGAATTATAGATCTTCTTGAGGCCAAACCCGTTCTCGCTCCTAAAGATGTTGATCTAAGTAAGATTGACTATGATGTAGATTTACTAATTATTGGAGGAGGTGGCGCAGGTACCGTTGCTTCCTTGTTTGCCTACGAATCTGGTGTTCCTAAGGATAAAATTCTAATTATTACTAAACTTCGTCACGGTGATGCTAATTCTATGATGGCTCAGGGAGGAATCCAGGTTGCTGACAGACCGGAGGATAATCCTGCATTGCATTATCTTGATATTTATGGTGGAGGACATTTCACTAATAAACCTGAGCTTGCCAGAGCACTCGCACTAGATGCCCCAGGAATAATTAGTTGGCATGAAGATCTAGGAGTGATGTATGATCGTAATGAAGATGGCGAATTCCAAGAATTATCTGGTGGTGGAACTTGCCGTAATCGTATGCATAGCTGTAAAGATTATTCTGGTATGGAACTTATGAGAAACATAAGAGACGAAGCACGGAACCTAGAGATCCCTGTATTAGAGTTTTGCCCTGTGGCTGAATTACTAATGGATGATAAAGGCCAAGTTGCTGGTGGCGTTGCCTTCAACCTTGAAACATTCGAGTATTATGTTATTCGTGCTAAAGCCACGATTCTTGCTACTGGTGGTAGCGGACGACTTCATCTTGCAAATTACCCTACAACGAATCATTACGGTGCTACTGGTGATGGTCTCATTATGGCGTATCACGCCGGAGCTAATCTTCTTGATTTAGACACTATACAGATACATCCAACAGGGGATGCCTATCCAGAGCCACTAGTTGGAATACTATCAACAGAGAAGATTAGAGGACTTGGTGCTATACCATTAAACAAGAATGGAGATCCATTTGTTTTTCCATTGGAGCCTCGTGATGTTGAATCTGCAATGTTTATCCAAGAATGCAAACAAGGTAGGGGTATTATAACTCCTACAGGTATGCCTGGTGTATGGCTTGATACTCCTATGATCGAGATTCTTCATGGAGACGGAACAATAGAGACAAAGCTAGCAGGTGAGGTACGAAAGTTCAAACGATTTGGAATTGACATGACAAAACATCCGATTCTTGTTTATCCAACCCTTCACTATCAGAATGGCGGAGTAGAAATTAATGAAAAAACAGAGACGAGAGTCCCAGGTTTGTTTGCAGCTGGCGAGGTCTCTGGTGGGGTCCACGGGAAAAATCGACTAATGGGCAACTCTCTTCTAGATTTTAATGTATTTGGCAGACGTGCAGGAATTTATTCCGCTAAATACGTTAAAAAGGCAAAAATCGGAAAACTCACGCTAAATCATCTTGATAAATATAACAAAATGTTGGAGCAGGCAAAAATTACGTCAGCTAAAACCGCTCCTATTATCTTACCTGAATATAGAGGTGAAATGGCAATTTCCAGAGCATTGGATATATTTTGAATGGTGTGTTAATGATAGAAGTTAAGGATGACTGGTGCAAAGGTTGCAACATCTGCATTGAACGATGCCCAGTAGATGCACTTGAAGAATCTGATATTTTAAATAAGCGAGGAGTTAGACCGCCTCGATTAAAAAAAGAAAATGAATGCAACTACTGCCGACTCTGTGAACTCATCTGCCCAGATCTTGCAATAGCCGTCATTCCTGATGAAGAAGCGAAAAAACCCGTTAAAAAAACCCTTCTATCACCTGTAGGGGGATAAAATGAAATATAAACGTGATCCTAAACGAATAAGAGAAGTTTTAGGTAAAAAAGTGCAATTCATTCTTGGGGATATGGCCTGCGTCTACGGTGGCCTTTTAGCAGGTTGCTCATTTTTTGGAGGATACCCGATAACCCCTGCGTCAGAGGTCGCTGAAGGAATGGCGCGTTTACTTCCGAGAGTGGGAGGAACGTATATACAAATGGAAGACGAGATAGGTAGTATTGCTGCTGTTATAGGAGCTGCATGGAGTGGAGGAAAATCTATGACCGGCACTTCCGGCCCCGGTTTCTCACTTATGATGGAAAACTATGGTTTTGCTGTTATGACTGAGACGCCATGTGTAATTGTTAATGTTCAACGTACTGGTCCTTCTACTGGGCAGCCAACACTGGGGGCGCAGGGCGATATGATGCAGGCACGATGGGGGACGCATGGTGATTTCGAAGCAATAGCTCTTGCACCGAGCACTGTGCAAGAATGCATGGATTTCACAATAGAAGCATTCAACCTCGCCGAGAAATATAGAAACCCTGTCTGCGTCATGACAGACGGAGAAATTGGCCATCTCAGGGAACGTATCGTCATCCCTGATGAGAAAGACTTGAAGCTAATCGATAGAGTCACTGCAACTATTGATAAAAATAAGTACATACCGTTTACCAACTCCCAAACAAGAAAAAGTAAGGTTCCTGATTTTCCCACTTTCGGCACTGGCTATCATACATATGTTACAGGTCTTACTCATAATGAAAAAGGTTTTCCAGCGACAGATAAACAGCCAGATCATGAAAGGCTTGTAAAAAGAATTACGACAAAAATCACTGATGACCATGATAAACTCGTTATGGTTGAACGAATAAATTTAGATGATGCAGATATCGTTTTTGTCACCTATGGTGCTACTGCCCGGCCAGCAGAGTCAGCAATGGAAATGGGCAGGAAAAACGGTATAAAAATAGGTCTTCTTCGTCTCAAACTCGTTTGGCCTTTCCCAGATAAATTAATAACAAAACTAGCAAAAAATGTAGATAAAATAATAGTGCCAGAGATGAACCTTGGGCAGATAGTTCATCCTGTCCGAGAGTATGCTGAAGGACATTGCGAAGTTGTCTCTGCACCAAAAATCGGTGGTGAGATGCATCTTCCAATGGAGCTCTACAAATACCTGGAGGGGAAATAAATGGTAGAGATTAAAACAGCTGAGGAATTAAATAAAAAATATCTCCGTGAAGGTATGTGGCCGACTATTTTCTGTAACGGGTGCGGTATTGGTGTAGTTTTAGAATACACTTTTTGGGCTCTTGAGGAACTAGGGTGGGATATGGATAAGGTTGTGTTTGCATCAGGTATCGGTTGTTCTTCAAGGTTACCAGGATACATCAATGCCGATGGGTTACATACTACTCATGGACGAGCACTCGCGTTTGCCACAGGTATAAAAGCAGCTAATAATGATTTAAACGTTATTGTTTTCACTGGAGACGGTGACTGCGCAGGTATTGGTGGTAATCATTTCATTCATGCAGCTAGGAGAAACATTGACATGACTGTGATAATGGTCAATAACTTCATCTATGGGATGACCGGAGGCCAGCTCGCTCCAACTGCACCGTTGGGGAGTATAGCTACAACTGCTCCATATGGAAACATAGAGCACCCATTTGACATATGTGAACTTGCAAAAGCACTTGGTGCAAACTATGTTGCAAGATGGTGTGTTACTCATCCATATCAGCCTATTAAATCAGTAAAAGAAGGACTTCAAAAGAGAGGTTTTTCGTTGTTAGAATTCCTTGCACCATGCCCAACCGCGTTTGGGCGGCGTAACAAACTCGGTGATATTAAAAAACATTGGGCCTGGTATGATAACAACACCATTCTTATAGAGGATTACGAAAAAATCATGAAATATGGTACTGAGGAAGAAAAAGACGAGGTGAAACAGAAGTTTCAAATTGGGGTTTTCCAAGATATCCAAAAACCCGGGTTTTTTGAAGAATATGAAAAACTTGTGAATAGATTGAAAGAGAAAGAAGCCAAAGCCAAGGGGGGAAAGTGATGAAAAAAGACATAAGGGTCTGTGGTTTCGGTGGGCAGGGAGTCATACTCGCTGGTTTTATCATTGGAAAAGCTGCATCTGTCTTTATGGACTATCATGCCGTTCAAAGCCAGTCATATGGTCCCGAGGCACGAGGTGGAGCCGCCCGATCAGAGATTATCATCTCCGATGAAAAAATTGGATATCCCAGACCTATTGGTGTTGATTGTCTCGTAGCGATGTCACAGGAATCATTTGACTCATACCGTGATGATATCAGAGATGATGCAGTAATTATTGTAGATCCAGATCTTGTTAAAAAACACGATATCGGGAGACCGCTCTATAAGGTACATGCTCAAAAAATCGCTGAGGAACTTGGCAACAAGATTGTAACCAACATTGTTATGGTTGGTGCTTTCACCAGTATTTTCAGTATGTTAAAACCTGAAGCTGTAAAGGAATCAGTAATTGATAGTGTTCCAAAGAGGTTTACAGAACTTAATATCAAAGCCTTTGAAAGAGGTTTAGAGGCAGGTAAGAATGCCATTAAAGAGCTATAATAAAAAAATAGATCATGATCTTGGAGTCCCATTGCAGGATGATTATTTTTATAA
>Ga0209636_10004267_pt1 | contig 14564 bp, 11 predicted proteins | sample DeeMarSWOR152_54_FD_187464 | JGI IMG/M metagenome (GOLD analysis project Ga0209636, IMG submission 187464) | Marine sediment microbial communities from White Oak River estuary, North Carolina - WOR-1-52-54 (SPAdes) (version 2) | ecosystem: Environmental > Aquatic > Marine > Intertidal zone >...
TATTCCAGTAAAAATTGACTTCATCTCGGAGAAATTTGTCTTTGAGTGTGCAACAACCCCTGCTAATTTTCTTTTATCCCTTCCCTTTACATTAATGCAATCTCCAACCTCGAATATTTTTTGAGGATATTCCCTGTTCTTGTTTTTCTCAAGAACCTCCATTAATGAGGGAAGGAGCCACGTTCTCGCCATCGAATGTTCCAGAGAGACGGGGTTTTTAGTCACTACCGTTGCTTTTTCTGGAATCCCCATTCTTTTAAATAGATTAATCTCGTTTGTCATTATGAGCGTCATAACCTCCTGGAAACCAAAACCAAGTATCAGCTCTCTCATTGTGGAGGAAAATTTCTCAGATTCATCGGGTTCGCCGATTGTACCCAATTTGGGCATCTCTGGCTCAAAATTTTCATAGCCGTGGGCAATTGCGATATCCTCAACCAGATCTATTGGGTGGAGAACGTCTGTTCTATAGGCGGGGATTAAGACTCTGATTTTATTTCCATCCAATTCAAAGCCGTAACGCATCTCTTCCAAGAGAATTTTTATATCCCTCTGACTAAAATTCGTTCCCAACAGCTTATTCGCATAACTTAATTCAAGATTCATCCTCCTGGGTTTCAGGTTGGGGGTTTTTTTCATCTTCTTATCTATTTTTATTAAATTTATCTTGTAATGTTAAAAAGAGATATACAGTGGGAAAATATAAACCACATAGCAACATCGTTTGACCTGCCTCTATTTGCCATTGGCATATAGATACGCAAATAGATAAAATAATATTTATATCTATACCTCCTAATTTCCATATTGTCTATTTATATATAACTAACGTAATATATTATACAACAAATGAAAATCGATAACCTCGATCTGAACATAATCAAACACCTACAGGAAGATGCAAGACTTAGTTTCAGAGAGCTCGGGCAGAAGCTGAATGTCCCCCATACAACGGTTTTCACAAGGGCAGAAAGATTATTAGATAGGGGCATAATAAAGAACTTCTCTGCAATCCTTCATCCACACGATCTTGGATTACAGATCGGCTACATTGTAGTTGATGTACCACCTTCACAATCCAGAGATTTAGCTCAGCATGTAGCCAGTTTCGAGGAAGCAAGAAAGGTCTTTAGAACCTTCGATGGAAAGATTATAGTGGAGGTTCTGGTTTCAGGAAAGCACAAGGGTCTGGAGGAATTTCTAACTAAATTGAATGTTTCTCCGATAAAGGTTTACCCCGTTCACGATGTCGTTAAGTTCGATCATAAGATACCCGATGGGGCCCTTAATAAGCTGATATAATTTTTCTGTTAAGTAAGGTATTTATCACAACTTGTCTAATAATTAATAAAGAGAATAGTTGTGATACCATGCCCAAAAATACTGAGGTATCGGTAGTTATTCCCGTACTAAATGAAAGTGAATCTTTACCCGAGCTCTACTCCGAACTAAAGAACTCTATGGACAAACTAAAGAGGGAATACGAGATAATCTTCATTGATGACGGCTCTGTAGACAATAGTTTTGAAATTCTTAAAGAAATTCATTCCAAGGATTCACGAGTAAAAGTTATAAAATTCAGAAAGAATTTTGGGCAAACTGCTGCCATATCTGCAGGTTTTGATCATGCCAAGGGCAACATTATTATTACTATGGACTCTGATCTGCAGAATGATCCAAATGATATATCAAAATTACTACAAAAAATGGATGAAGGCTTCGATGTTGTTAGCGGGTGGCGGATTAATAGGAAGGACCCTATCACAAAAAAAATGCCCTCCTTTCTTTCAAATTTTATAGCTAGGTATCTTACAGATGTCAATATCCATGACTTTGGATGTACCTTAAAAGCTTATAAACGAGAGGTTCTAACTGATTTAGAACTTTACGGAGAGACCCACAGATATATACTCGCTTTGGTGGCCTGGAAGGGCTTTAAAATAGGAGAGATAAAGGCAGGACATCATCCAAGGAAAAAGGGGAAAACAAAGTACGGCTGGAAAAGATTTGTTAAAGGCATTTTGGATCTAATCCTAGTTACATTCTGGCAGAGATATTCAGCTAGACCAATACATATCTTCGGCGGTCTGGGATTGCTTCTGGCTTTCTTTGGTATCCTTTTGAGCGGTTATCTAGGGTTTAAGAAGATATTTTTTGGTTACCCATTATCAGATAGACCTGCGCTGTTCCTTGCAGTTCTTACAATCATAATTGGATTGCAATTCATTGTCACGGGAGTTTTGGCAGACATAATGCTCAAGATTTATTATGGCCAAGGTTTGAGAAGAAATTACTCTATTGAAAAAACACTAGAATGAATATCCTAATGCTGAACTATGAATATCCCCCTATAGGTGGGGGAGCTTCAAGAGCGACATTTCATCTCCTAAAAGAATTCTCACATCTGAAGGGAATAACAGTAGATCTAATAACATCCTCGATATCTAATAGATTTGAAATAGAGGAGATTGGAGATAATATCCTAATCCATAAAATACCAGTAAACAAAGGGGAAAGATATTACTGGACGCAAAGAGAGATTTTGACCTATTCATGTAAATCAGTCAATTATATAAGAAAACTTAAAAAAAATCAAAAATATGATCTATGCCATGCATTTTTTGGGGTTCCCTGTGGTATGATGGCTTACCTATTCAGGAAGGAAATGCCATATATTGTCTCTCTAAGAGGCTCTGATGTCCCTAGATTTAATATGAGGTTCTCATTGCAATATATTTTCCTGAAACCTTTCATAAAAAAAGTTTGGTCTGAGGCCAAGAGTGTTGTAGCGAATAGCCAAGGTCTCAGGAAATTGGCATTGAAAACAAACCCAAATCAGAAGATAGAAGTTATATACAATGGAGTGGATACACAGAAATTCAGACTCGCTCCCAAAAAAAACAAGGATAAGATTAAGATATTGTCTGTTGCACGCCTTATAGAAAGAAAGGGTCTGGATTATTTGATAGAAGCGATTCCTTCGATCATAGAAAATCAAAATAATGTGGAGATTCTTATAGTTGGCGAGGGCAATCTGCATAGAGAACTACAGAGAAAATGTTCTAAGTTGAACATACAGAAATATGTAAAATTTCTGGGGGGCGTTAACAACGATGATCTACCCCCAATTTACTCAGATTCAGATATCTTCGTTCTTCCATCCCTGAATGAAGGTATGTCCCTCACAATTCTGGAGGCAATGGCATCCGGGCTTCCGATAATAACTACCGATACGGGCGGTAGCAAAGAATTAATAGATAAGAATGGGATTATAGTTCCAATGATGGACAGTAAAGGAATCAGTGATGCAACAATGAGATTAATTTTAAACGAAACACTTAGATATGAAATGAGCAAAAAATCCCGTAGAAAAGCTGAGAAGATGAGTTGGGGAAAGGTTGCTAAGGATTACTTTGGCTTGTATTCAAAAATCTTAAGGGCTTGATTATGTGTGGAATCTGTGGGATTTATGGTTTTGAGGATAAAGGACTGAGTAAGAATATGTGCAAGGTAATTAGACATAGAGGTCCAGATGACTCAGGTTTTTTTATTGATAAAAACATATGTTTGGGGCATTATCGCCTTAGTATAATAGACCTAGAAACCGGAAAACAGCCAATCCATAATGAAAATCATAGTATATGGATAGTTTACAATGGAGAAACATACAACTATAAAGACTTGAAAAAAGATTTGGAGAAAAAGGGGCACATCTTTTATACTAAAACAGATACAGAGGTTCTGGTACACCTGTATGAGGAATTAGGAGACTCCTTTGTGAAAAAAATCAATGGAATGTTTGCATTTGCTATCTGGGATTCAAACAAAAATAAAATCCTGTTAGGTAGAGACAGATTGGGGATAAAGCCTTTATACTACTGCCTTATTGATGGAAGATTATTATTTGCATCAGAAATTAAATCTATTTTACAATACGAAGAGGTAAAAAGAGAAATTGACTATCAAGCATTGAACGATTTTTTTACCTTCCGTTATATCCCCGGATCAAGAACTATTTTCAAGGATATTAAAAAACTACTTCCAGGACATATTTTGATTTATAATGGAAAATTATCCATCAATAAGTATTGGGATATAAAATTCTCAGAGGAAGAGAAATCAGAACAATACTATTCTGCTGAAATCTTGAAACTACTGGAAGAATCGGTAAGTAGAAGACTGATGAGCGACATCCCCTTAGGAGCGTATCTTTCCGGTGGGTTGGACTCAAGCGCTATAGTAGCTATCATGAGTAAATTTTCAGAAGAACCAATCAAAACATTCTCTGTAGGCTTTGATGAAGAAGATGTAAATGAGCTGAAATATGCGAAAATTGTTGCAGATCATTTTGGAAGTGATCATCACGAGCTTAATATAAAATATGATGCTTTGAGGATACTTCCCAAGATAATTTGGCATCTGGATGAACCGCTAGCGGACCCAGCTACCATCCCCACATATCTAATGTCTGAATTGACCAAAAAATATGTTACTGTAGTCTTAACTGGGGAGGGTTCAGATGAATTATTTGCGGGATACCCTCATTACAAATTATTGTATCTTACACATAGGTATGGAAAATTGATCCCTAAATTCTTGAGATGCTCCATGCCCTCAATTCTGTCGAAATTTCAAAATTCCTTAAAACTAAGAAGATTTTTTAATCATCTGTCTAACCTAGAAAACGAAGTAGATAGCTATCTAGATGTGATATCCGTTTTCGACAAAAGAGAAAAGAAGGGATTATATGTACACTCTATCTATAAAAAAACGCAAAATTATAACATAGATATAACGTCATATCTCAAAAATGACATAAAAAATTATTTAAACCAGATATTTTTGATGGATATTAAGAGATGGCTACCAGATGATCTTCTCCTTAAAATTGATAAGATGACTATGGCAAACTCTGTTGAAGCCAGAGTACCCTTTTTGGATCATAATCTCGTAGAATCTGCTTCTCGCATTCCTGCAAATCTGAAATTACAGGGGTTGAGGGATAAATACATTTATAGAAAATCAATAGCAGGTATAATACCAAAGGAAATCCTGAAAAGGAAAAAGCACGGATTTACCGTGCCCATAAATTCTTGGTTAAAAGGCGAATTTGGAGAAGTTGCTCTACAGATATTGTCAGAAAAGAATATTAAAAAGAGGGGTTTTTTCAATCCAAATATTATACAAAAAATTATTAAAAACCATAACAAATCACAGCCATATTATAGAAGACAATTCTGGGCTCTAGTTGTCTTCGAGATTTGGTATAGAATCTATATCGATAACCAAAGTGTAAAAAATCTAAGATGGTAGAGGACAATAAGACACAAAGGTTTTATGATGGATATTGGCCTGAAAATATTCCAGATTATAAAAAAACCAGAGAGCATGTAATCTCAATAATTCCCGATGAAAGATTTGGAAGGATACTTGATGCTGGTTGTGGCACTGGTGTATGTTCTATCGCTTTATCTGAAAGGGGGGATGGGGTAGTAAGTTTAGATATAAGTAGAGATAGCATTCATACAGCCAAGTCTTTGACCAATAAATTGGAAAGGAAGAATATTGGCTTTGTACAAGGCGATCTTTTAGATCTGCCCCTGAAAGATAGGTATTTCAACCTCGTTTTTAGTTGGGGTGCAATACACCATACAAAAAATCCAGAAAAGGCACTTAAGGAATTGGTTCGTGTAATGTCTGACGATGGAACCTTGGTATTGGCGGTTTATCGAAAGACGATATTAACATTTTTCCATGAATTTATTAGGAAACTTTGTTTGAATATGCCCCATAGGTTTCACAACATCTTCATTAAATCCATTGCCAAATTTATTGGCTTATTGAGCAGATTTAGGACCCTTAAGGTAATTAGGGATGATAACATTAATATTGAATCAAAGATCATAGACTGGTATTTCGTTCCCGAAAAACACTTCTTCAGCATCAATGAGATGGGGGAACTGTTTGATAAATATAATCTAGAGTTTGAACTTTTATATGATGCTACAGGAAGATTTAGGAGTACAAGTAATTTCATCTGCAGGGGTAGAAAAAAATGTTAGAGGAAATAGAAAATGTGCTAGATTTAGCATTAAAAAACTCGAATATTAAGTCTGAGGCTAATTTCTCCCGGTTAATCCGTGATGAACTGACAGACACGCCAAATAGTGATAAATTCAATAAAATAACAAATGAAGACCTGAACAATCTATACGAGATCCGTGCAAAAGTTCTGGATTGGGAACTTGGCACCGGATACTTGGGGTTCTTTGCAAAGAACAAAGGCACAAGATATACTTTCACAAGAAGAATTGAAGTAATGATGAAACAGATGCCCCCACTGGAAAACAAGACCATACTAGAAGTTGGTTGCGGTACAGGGATAATAAGTCTGGAACTGGCAAAGACTGCAAGAAATGTTGTTGGAATTGATATTGCAGAAACTGCATTAGATTTCGGGAGGTGTTTGGCAGAGAGCTTAGGTTACACTAATGTCGAGTTTAAGAAAGGTGATGCAAAAAACCTGGAATTTAATGATGAATCTTTTAATGTCGTTGTGTGCAGTGAAGTTTTAGAGCACCTCCTTGATACGGAAAAGGCAATCTCGGAATTTCATAGAGTTCTTAACAAGGAGGGTACTTTGATTCTGACAACACCTTGTGCAACATCATTATCTGAAATGTGTATGGATTTTATTAGAATATTTATAAAGGACATGCAGGTTGAGAAAGAAAACCAATTTGATAAAAAAACATATTTAGCGATGAATAAGGAGGGGAAAAACATGCCGCCAGAAAAGTTCTTACGCGTGCATAAAAGATTTGGATATAACAATCTAGTTGAAATGTTTAATAAACAAGGATTTAAAGTAGTTGATGCAAAGGGTGCAGTATTTGCGTTTCCGCCATATTACCCCGTGTTTTATAGATATTGTCCCTCTGTAGTTCTTCCCATAATTCGGGGGGTAGAGAGTTTGTTAAACACCGCAGATATACTCAAGAGGTTTGGTTCGGTGTCAACATGTTTTAGGATAGAAAAACAATAGCCCATTAATATGAAAAAGAATGAGTTTTATAATGAACTTTGGAAAAAAGAGTGGAAAACACTCCCCAAAACAGGTCCTAGCGTTAGAACGAGATACAGAACCATACTGAACTTATTTAAAAAATATAATTTGCATGGAAGAATAATCGACGTTGGATGTGGGGATGGCACTCTCCTATCACTTTTGCCAAAGAATAGTGATAATGAATTATATGGTTTTGATATTTCAAACGAAGTGATTGAGCATGCTAAAAAAAGGGGGTCTATTTCAAAACTTTTCGTTGGCGACTTAACAAAAAGTGAAACATTACCTAAAGAAAAGTTCGATGTTGTTATTTGTTCAGATGTGTTAGAACACATTAGAGATCACCGTTGCGCGGTTAGAAACATTTCCAAGATCGTTAAAAAAAGGGGGGAACTTGTAATAAGTGTTCCCCATTCGATGAAATATTGGACAAAACATGATGACTTCTCAGGACATTACACCAGGTTTGAGAGACCAGAATTTGAAAAGGAGTTGGAAATGAATGGTTTTAGAATAATAGAAAGTTTTACATGGGGTTTTCCTATTTATGCAATCTATTATTTTTTCTTGAAAAAAGTAAACCCTCCCAAGGTTATGAGTGAAAGTAAATCTTCGTTTAAGAGATTAATTTCAAACATTTTATATCAATTATTTAGGATAGACGATCTATTCAGAACCAATAGAGGTAGAAAATTATTCATATTAGCGATGAAATTTGAATGATACTAAAATCTGTGGGGTATTATCCATGAAAGTTTTGTTGGTACAGCCGATTTCGTCCACGGGCAGAGGGTTGCCGGCTCCTCCGTTTGGTCTTATGTATATGACAGCTATGGTAGAAAGGGAAGGCTTTGAAGTTAAAATTTTAGATAGAAATATTGAGACAGATACCATAAAAGAGATGAAAAAATTTTCCCCTGATATTCTCGGAGTATCTTGTCTTACAGGCCCTATGATATTAGACGGGTTGATTGTAACTAAAAAAGCAAAAGACCTTTTTGGAAATGCTATTACAACTATCTGGGGTGGGATCCATCCATCATTACTTCCAGAACAGACTTTAATGAATAGGTACATCGATATAGTTGTTATAGGGGAGGGAGAGCACACTTTTCTAGAATTGCTAACCGCTCTTAAGGAAAAGAAAAAACTTAAAGATGTTAAAGGGATAGGTTATAAAAAAAATGGTAGAATTATTTTAAATGAAAAAAGACCTCTTATTAAAAATCTCGATGAATTACCAGAACTTGCATGGAATCGTGTAAAAGCAAAAAAATACTTAAGATATGAAACTCCATTGTTGACATCAAGGGGATGTCCGCATCGCTGTGCGTTTTGCTATAACCAAAAATTTAATGAAAGAAAATGGAGAGGAATGAGTGCCGAGAGAGTTTTAAGAGAAATAGAGTATCTTGAAAGCATACATCCCATAAAGCGTTTAAAGTTTTATGATGATAATTTAACTGCGGATAGAAAACGTTTTTTTGCCATAATAGAAGGCATACCCCTGGATTATCCACTGTTTATTGAAACACGTGTGGACTACATAAACAATGAATTCATAAATAAGATCAAAAAATTCAGCGATCCTTACTTATTTATTGGTGTAGAATCCGGTTCTCCATCGATGTTGAAAAAGATGCAAAAAGATATAACTATCCCTCAAATTAAATATGCTTTTAATTTACTCAATAAAAATAACATCAACACAACAGCATCTTTTATGATAGGTCTGCCTGGTGAAACAATGGAGGAAGTACAAATGACTTTGAAATTAGTTGATAAGATAAACCCAACGAGGTACACCTGTTGTATTTATACGCCATATCCGGGATCATTATTCTATGATGAAATTGTAAAGGAAAATTTGGTTAAGCTACCTCAATCATTAGAAGAATGGGGCAAATTCTCGAGTCTAGAAACTGCTTCGATTAATGTTTCAAAAGTTGATGCTGAATATCTAGAAAAAATCTACAAAAATTTTTGGTATATGTCCATATGGAAGTTTATTAAGCGAAGGAGATATAACTGGTTGTGCGTTGGAATCCATAACTACCTCAATATCAAATATCTAACCTTATTGAGGTATTTCAGACCTTGACGCGATGATTATTCAAGCCTAATTCTAATTTTTTAATTCCATAAAACCCTAAGATTAATAAATAGCACAGTGATATGATATGTAACCCGAAACTAGCAGATATTGCAACCTCTTTAGAAATACCAAATATTAAGAATGCGATTGACCACGCACCTTCGGTACTTCCAAGCCCCAGTATACCTTGAATGGGCAAGATTGTTGTAAATACCAAAAAACTTGTGCAGATTAGTATCTCAAAGATATTCAGATTTAAGCGCATCCCCGTAATAAGTACTAATGCTACCATATAACTTGTTATCCACATCCCAAATGAAACAAAAAATGACCTGAGGATAACTACCTTTGTCAAACCCCCTGAAAACTCAACTATCTCCTCGCCTTTTCTCATCGCATAGTTTATCATGCGATTATTCCGTTCAAATCGTGCAACAATTCTTTTAACTAAATATATAAACTCCTCACCAAAATAAATCAACGAAATTAGCATAAATACAACCAGCACTAAAAAAACAGCAATAATCCAGATCGCCTTCATAATTATAGCTGGTAAATTCTGTATCATAAAGGCAGAAATAAAGAATAACAAAGAAACAGTAATAAAATCAAACACCCTCGCCACAAGCAATGTTGTAATCACCTCTCCAGTCTTTTTATTGTGTAATTTCCTTGTGAGATAGACATAAGATAATTCTCCCGTTCTTGCCGGTAAGATGTTATTCACCATGTTATGAACGCAAACTATTGAAAAGAGATCCCTAATACTAATTTCCCCATCTAGAAGTATCCTGAATCTCAATGCCCTAAAAAAATAACTTAGAACATATAAAATGAATCCAAGAACAATAAAAGACGGGGGAATGGAAGATAATACATTGAATAGGTCTATAATGTCTATTTGGATTAAAAGAAAGGTAACTAATATCAACGCAATAACAATACTCAGCAATACCTTTTTCTTGTTCATCTTAATCCTTACATATTCGATAAACATTAATTGCCCTATCACCCCATGGATAATCTACAGAATAGACAGGAGAACTTCCATTATGAATTCTCAGAAAATGGTCTTCACCCAATAAATAGACTTCACGTTTTATATGTGCCAATTCCAGATTTGTCCAGAAAGAGTAATAATAACATCCATTGGATATATCCACTTGCGAACGATAATCTAACCAAGGAAACGTAGGTGAGTCCATACGGGGATATTTCGTCTCCATTAAAGGCAATTTTCTTTTAGAATAGAACAGGATTTGCTTATCCATCCTCAAGTCTGTATAGATCCAACCAACATCATCTCTTGACATTAGATACTCGGTCACCTTATCCAGACCATATTCATTACCCATTGGCATAATGGCATATTTATCAAAGGACAGGGCTGCATGTATTATAATACCCGACAGAGCAAAAGCAGATAAAACCATATAGATATTCTCTCTTGAAATCCTTGAATAAACCCAAGATGAGAGGATGATGAATGCGGGTGCAGAATAATATATCACCCTCGGGCGAAGATAGGGTGTGGCAAAGTAGATGGCAAAGAAGACACTTAATAACCAGCCACTAAGAAAGACATTCACAAAGTCGAATTTTTTCTCGAGTACAATTCTCTTTAGAACTTCAAAAGTGTGATAAAATGCAACAAGCAGAAATGGTGTGATGAAAACAAGCAGATAAATAAAACAGACAACGAATTCTAACGAGAACGAAGCAGGTTCTGGTCTAAAAATAATCTCATTCTGAGAAGATGAAAGGATAAAGAATAACCAAGGGAGAATGATTAATATGAAAAGAACGAATGAAACAACATTTGATCTCTCAAAAAATCTCCTTGGATTGAAAAAAAAGTAAAGCAACAAATAAAAGGATATGACAATCTTGACCGTGGGGAAGAAATAAAAGGAGAGACCCAGTAGTGAATACGCTATCGGTAGATATTTTTTATCCTTAATGGCAATCTGATGGAGATATACGGGCATGACTGTAAAGAGAAATGCTGTAGGTACAAAAAGGTTAAATTGATTCATTACCCAGGGGGAAAAAAGGAAAAGTACAAGGGATATCCTAGCTGTTTTTTCATTAAACCACAATCCTGTCAACTTGTATAGGAAGAATGCAGAGAGTAGGTTATAGATTACGATAACCAATCTGACCCCCCAGTCAACAAACCCAAAAATTAAGAAAATGAGTACAAGAGGAGTTATTGGTGAAATCAGGAAGACCAGTGGTTTCTCAGTATGTGCTGAGCTAGAAAAAAATATCCATCTCTTCTGAGATATTATATCATAGGTTAAAAGAGATGTTGCAGCTGCATCTGAATTAAAACCCGTGTGGATGAAAAGTATTGTTGTCTGGAACAAAATCCCAAGAACTGTAAGGGAAAACAAGAAGTAATTTAGATTACGAGTAGACTCCATGATAGATATATAATAAAAGAATATATAAAGGCATTAGTAACATGAGCCTACCATCTGTAAACCTCGATATTCGTGCCATTCAGTTCTTCAACGTAATCGAAATTTTCTTGGATATAGATCAGTGTTTCTTCGTTAAAATGCCAGGATTTTCCTCTTTGAAATATCAACCACCCAGATTTATATCTCTTATGATAATCAAGTACATCCCTATGCATATCATCCCAATAGGAATCCAGATGTACTATATTTATGTTTTTATCTCTATAATCTCTGAGGTAATAGTCCTTTGGATCAATATCCAAAACTATCTCCCCCTCCTCATAAGTCTCCCCCAGATATTCTAAAACAATCTCAAAGTCACCAGAGTACATGCTTTTAACATAACCCCCCATCAGATCAAGATTTTTATACTCCAGAGAGGTTATGGAGCAGTTAAAGATCATAAAAATTGCAAACACAACCCATAAAGGTTTTCTTCTTTTAGCATCCATTTTTGATGAGAAAGACTCCATAACCACTATGAAAGCGAGAGATGCGAACATATACATGAATGGCATTATCTCAGATAGATATCTTGGATCTGGTCGTCTATGTGAAAAAAAAACAAGATACAGAAAACTACTTAAAATAAATGAGGAATAGTAGAGTAGAATCCTTGATCCTTTAGACAAACTTAAGATTATACCAAGAACAAAAAACGCTCCGGTGAGCAGGGGAAAGGAACCAAACAAGTAATGTATTATAAGAACTAGATAAACTGTTGAATAATTAAAAGCCGTTTTACCAAGAATGATACAAAAAGACATATTCTGTCCAAAATATGAACAGAAGGATAGCAAAAAAATGAATGCAATAACTGACAAAACGGCAGTGGCTAGATACTTATCAAATTCCAGCCTCTTTGACTTTAAAAATTTTTGTGAGAACATTAATACTACATAAAAAGCTACCCCCAAAAGGAAAAGTAAGGATAGCATATGAACGTTAAAAGAGATAAAGAAGATTATCATGCTTATTGAGAGGTAGAGAGGATTCGTGTCATTTCTATAAAACCATTTTACCAATCTATTACCCCTTATTTTTTCTTTATGTCGATATTCAAAGCCAATATAGAAAAAATAAATCATCAAAAAGAACAGAACTATGAACATCTGATACATTCTCATCCACCTAGATAGGAAGATGAAATATGGATCCAATGCTATTAGAAAAAGTGTTAAAAGTGCCACCTTTTTGCTGTCGGTTATTCTCTTTGTTACAAGATAGACTAGTGGAAGGAACAGAGTACCCCAGAGGAACGAGACCAGTCTTCCGGAAAAAATTGACACACCAAATATCTTGAATGATTGAGCAATCTGCCAGGTAAATGGCCATGCCCTTGTGTATTCCTCACCGGGTGAATCAACCAGAAAATTCCATCTTACAAATTCCCCAGTTTTTAGATATCCAATAGCCGAGCTGAAATGAGCATATTCATCAGTCCTAAAGTCAAAATCGCCAAGTGCATGAAATCTAAGAAAGATACTGATCAGAATCAAGGTTATAATTGCAATGGAATAAAACCACCCCTCCTTGTACATCCATCTCAGGATATGACCAATAAGTGGGATTTTGAATTTTTCCCTTGCCTCCATTGCCATTCTCTTTTCCTCTACACTTTCAGCTTTTTTTACTTCTTCGTATGTATTAAAATCTATTGAATGGAAACAGACATAGAGAAAATAGCAGACAATCACTAATGCAAGTGCAAGGAGAATAGAAAGTATTATCATCGATTGCTCCATGAATTTCGTGACAAGAAATATGAGGGAGATTATGATCAAAATAGGAATCATAAGCTTGCTCTTCAGTATCTTCAATAAAAGAATTTTTAGACTCTCTGCCATATAAAGAATAAAGTATAATCAAAATTAAATCTAATTGAAAATAGTGAAGGAAATGAGGAATAAAAAATGCTGTTATTTGCTCCTGGTATTTATTTTCTATAACATTCTGGGTATTATAGGAACATATCCGCTCATCTTACATATTACAGATAGTCTCCCGCTGAACCAGATAGGAAATGAGGTAAACAGCTACAGTGATACATTACAAACTTACTATGGACTATGGTTGTTCAAGTACAACCTTCTAGGGGGTGTTTCCCCATTCCAAAACAATTATGAATTTAGCATTGACTCTCATCAGAAATTTATTGGGTTGGACAAATTCCCCCTGAATCTTTTGTTTACTTTGCTATCATTTTTTGGAGACGTATTCGCTTACAACTCTCTGGTATTATTGTCATTCTCCCTCTCCGGGCTTGGAATGTACCTTCTGGTCGAGTATCTTACGAAGAATAAATACTCTGGGATAATCGCAGGTACCTTGTACGCGATAGCACCATTTAGAGTTGGAGAAACAGTAATCTATGGACATATCGAGGGTTTTATGGCATTCTTTCTACCATTTATAATTTACTTCTATGAAAGATCATTTGTAGAGAAGGATTCGAGATCAATGCTCTGGGTGGGTGCCCTCATCCTCATGGTTTCCTTTACCGGTTTGCACATAATGTACTACCTTCTGTTATTTACTCTTGTGTATATCCCATTCAAGCTGCTTCAATCTGGCGGAAATATTGCTAGTGAATTCAGAAAGCACCTCAGAGCACTCATGATACTCTCGATATTCATCATACTTTCAATTAACTATATAATGTTCCAAAAGTCCCAGAATAAAAATCTGGATGAGTTTGAGGGTTGGAGTCTGAGCGATATAAAGAAACTTTCACCACACCCCATATATTTTCTTCTCAGAGACCCAATGAATATATTCTATCTAGGAGTTGTTCCATTATCTGTAATTGCTACAATATCTCTTTATTTCAGAAAGATTCCAAGAAATCCAGAAGTCTGGTTTTATACCTTGATCCTCTCGGGGGGTTTCATCCTTGCTCTTGGCCCTAACTTCCCATCTCAATCCCTTTCGCTCT
>Ga0209636_10004268_pt1 | contig 14564 bp, 12 predicted proteins | sample DeeMarSWOR152_54_FD_187464 | JGI IMG/M metagenome (GOLD analysis project Ga0209636, IMG submission 187464) | Marine sediment microbial communities from White Oak River estuary, North Carolina - WOR-1-52-54 (SPAdes) (version 2) | ecosystem: Environmental > Aquatic > Marine > Intertidal zone >...
ATATCATAAAGGTCAAGCTCATTGGGTTTTTTTTTGCCAACTAATAAGTGGGGATTCTCTCCATGATTATGCTTCCACCATGCAACCACATTAATATCATTGTGGCCGCTAAATTTGTACCCTTTGCTTTTATTACCACCCCGAGCTGCATACTCCCATTCAGCCTCGGTTGGTAATCTATAGCCATTCTCGTGGAAGTTACATACTATAATCCATTTCAAACTATCTGATTCACACTTATTATTTGGGTCTTTACGAGTTTTATTGATTATATAGCATGGTGTTAATCCATCTTTTTCACTCAGCCAGTTACAATATTCGATTGCATCATACCAACATACATTATCTACAGGAAATAAACTTTGTCGAATGTGTTCAATTCTTAGACCGGCTACGAGGTTGATAGCCTCACCACGGGAGTTAAATTGGTAACCTTTCCACTTCTCATCGCCTTTCTTCTTGCGACCTGTAGCCTCACAATAAGCATCATATTCTAAAATTTTGATTTCAAATTTACTCATATAAAAACTATTTACTGTTACTCTATGTAATGGTTTTTTAGAATCATCTCCATCACCAAATGTGTCACCCATTATGAAGCTACCCCCGGGTATAAATACTAATTGTGGTTTATGAAAAAGTTGATATTCAAATAACACATTATTATTATTTACAATTATGGTATCTCTTATTGATATATAATTTTCTTTAACAACCTTTATTGTATGTTTACCTATATCGAGTTGATATGTTGGACCACTACCCATGACTTTACCGTCGATAGAAATCTGTGCATCTTTTGGGTTAATAATAAATGAAACAGGTAATATCTCCACCTTACCACCCTTAATTTTGATCTCCCACATCTGTTTCTGTCTGAGTTGAATGCCCAAGTCTGAAAAGATAATCTTTAGCGGTTCGTAACCTACATGGAATACCAATAATACTCGTTCTTCTGGATCAAGATAGACAATATCCATTCCAGGCTTATCATCAAGGGCGATTACCCCAAGATAAGAGTCGTAACTGAAGTTTTCCAAATCAGAAATTATCTTAACCGCTGAGCAAAAGCGGCCATCAAGCAAGCGTTTGGCAACGATTTCAGATACTGAAAGCATGGCTTTGCCACCAACTTCCATTTGGGCTGTTTGGGATTGTAATGGTATTGCTACTATAAGTGAAAATAGAATAAGAAGATATTTCATATCTAATTCTCGTTTTTAATTCAATACTGAATATCAATGAATACGCCGATTCGGTGTTGCTTTTGTGATTTTCAGTGTTAAATTATTTATGCACAATAAAATCCCCTGTCCGGATCATTTCTTCTTTGCTCCATGCATTGGGCTGCCAGGCACGAACATAAATCAATGGATCCTGAGATAACGTATCTGGCTCAAAATCGATTAGCAGGAACAGATACCCCTCGTCGCCATAAGTGGTGGAGAGATAGGTCTGTCTCATCTCAACACCGTAAATACTGGACGGCTTAGTTTTTCTAACGATATTGAATGTGCTAAAATCCAGGAAAATGTCCTCGACACTGTTAAAAATTTGTCTTTGCCTTTTCAAGTATTCTTGTTTGGTAAACCTGAGATACTCATATCCAGGCTGCCTGCCGAAGGGCTGGTATTTAACCATTCCTTCTGGCAATTTTTTCGTCTCCAATTTACGCCCAACGATGATAATAGCTTCCTCTGCAAACATCAGATTTACGGTTTTGATATCCCGGGTCAGGTATGCTGTTCGATATTTTTCTAAAAATTTGATGATCTCCTGCCGGTTGCCCCAATCTTGGCCATATTCAGCCTGAATTACAAATCGAAGATACAACTCATTGGATATGCTGGTATTCAAATCCACCAGCTTGCCTTCGTTATTGAAATCCAGCACCAAATATTCGGTGGACTGTTTGCGGATGGTCGGGTAATCATGCAGCATACGGATGCGTCGCAATTCGTAGCCATTTCGGGTTTTATCTACAATACCTTTAATACATTGATCCAAAAGTTTGGGATGGTTGTGTTCCATATAATTGAGCACCTTTTCATATAAGAATGGATCATCCCCGAATTGAATTTTTGCATTGTCTGATTTTCCCTCCTCGATAACTTCTAAAAATTTATTCGCCTCCTGAATAATCATCTCCATGACTGGTACTTCGTCTTTATAATCGATGTCAAAATCATATTTATATTTTGCTACCGTCAATTCTTTTATTTCAGATTTCTCTGGTTTTTCAATCTTTTCAATTTTCACAAGGTCTTCAAGTTTTTGCTTTTTATCCAGACGAATCACTTTGCGGGATTGATAGCTGGGTCTATTCACCAAATCCCAGAGGGTTTCAATGATCGGGTACTCTTTTCGGGATTCATAATATTCGGTTTTGATGAACAGTTTCAGCTCATCAAATTTTATACTGGCATCGATAAGCCGAAACGTTCCCAGTCCATCCCGACCCTGGACATTGATATTGTTGGTGCCATCCCAGAACATAAAGTCAACCAGAACCGTGGGCTTATCATCATGCAAAACAGCTAAGGTGATTTCCCGCTCTTTATCCGACAGCAGCGTATCTCCCAGGAAAGCAAACCGGGTTTTTAGAATGATACTATTTACTTTCTTAGGTATTTCGATCGTATAATTTACATCTTGATAAACCACATTTTCATCGGGCAAGGAATTGGTCAGCAGCGCGGCAAAGGTATAAAGCTTGATAGCGTGGGCAATGTTATGTTCTTCAGTATACTTATTTGCTTCTTCAACCAAATTGGCAATCAGTTGCCGGCGATCATCCCAAACTTTTTCCACCTCGGACTTTTTCATATAACAAAAACATTCGATCCGACCATCATCCATCATTTTCTTGATGGTATTCACATTCCGCAACGTGGCGGCTGAATGCGTTTCCACAACTGACTCCACGCTTTCTTCAAGATTTTTTAAGGTCTCCTTGAGTTTTTGGACCAGGGAGGAACGCACGGTAATTGCAATCTGACTGGTCAAATCTTTTAAAGCCAGATCGCGGGCTTCTTGCTCGTTGTGGGAGATGCCAGTGCCGTAATAGTTTTCGCCCGAATTAATGATTAATGTCCTATTTAAATACTGTGCATTGGTGGAAACGTTAAATAATAACAACATTAAAAATATTTTTTTTATCATTGTTATCTCCATAAAATCAAAACTTAATTAGCCGAATAATAAATGATATTAATTTGGAAGGTCTTTTGTAAAATATTTGTTTCAATTTTGATTTGTAATTTTTCATTCTAAATATTTGATTTTTGAATTCAACAATAATGTATCATTCCTATGTTGACTATGGAAATGCTAAATGGCCACCATCCTTTCCACCAGAGAAATCATAATCCCAGAACGCAGAATATCAATAAGCGGATCGAGCAACACGAAATCCAAAATCGAGGTCCGATTCATCTGGCCTTCTCCAGTGCCGATAAGTAGAACGACAGAGCCACATATCATAGATTAATGAGCCACCTCGAAGAACACGCCACCAGCCAGAACTTGTTCCTTTGGGATTATTTTGCGGGCTATTCTGATAATAATTCTCATCATACCAGTCCCAACACCATTCCAATGCATTTCCGGTCATGTCATATATCCCCAACTCGTTCGGCTTTTTTGTGCCAACAGGATTGGTTTTTCCACCTGTATTATCGGGATACCATGCCACTTCTTCAATGTTATTACTGCCGCTGTATACATAGTGGGATGATTGCAATCCACCCCTTGAGGCATATTCCCACTCTGCTTCGGTGGGTAGCCTGTAGCCATTAGCTCCGAAATTACATTCAACTAACCATTTTTTATCATCATATCTGCTATTTTTATTGGGATCTTGATGATTTTTGTAAATCTTATAACATGGTGTCAATCCTTCTTGCTCACTCAGCCAGTTGCAAAATTCCACTGCATCGTACCAGCTTACATAGATCACAGGTCTTTTCCCTCGTCCCCATCCTCTATCATGAGGTTTAGAGTGACTGGTTTTTTCACAAAAAGCATCATATGCTTCAAAGGTGATTTCATATTTACTGATGTAAAAATCATTAAGTGTTGTATTGTGAACTGGCCTTTCATCATCCTTACATCTGCCAATGATACTTCCAATTTGATAATTGCCGCCTTTGACAAATACAAGTTCGATTTTTGGTACAAGGATAAATTCAATCTGACTTTTTTTTCTATCTACTTGAATTGTATCTGTTTTTTCATAAAAGCCTGGTTTGCTCAACTGGATAATATGTTTCCCACTTTTCATCATAAACAATTTCCCCACGCCAAAATTTTTATCGTCAATCATTATCGTCACACTATCGGGAACAGAGTTTATGATAATTGGGATTTCGTTTCCTTTAATATCGCCAGCTACGGTTATTTTCCAGACACATTTACTTTTCAAGTGAATACCGATGTCATAAAGGATAATTTTTAAAGGTGTGTAGCTACTTTTATATATTTCCAGAACTCTTTCATCTGGCGATAGATATATCATATCCTTATCCTTTAGGTCAATAATTTTAACTACACCTTGATAGGAATCGTATCTTAGTCCCTCTAAATTCGATACTACTTGAATCACCGCGCAAAATCTGCCATTAATATCTCGGATATCTTGTACAGGTATTTCTATCTTTTCGGATTTGCCCACAATTTTAATTTGGGAGAATTGGGCAAAGAGTGGTAAAGAAAGAATAAAAATGATATATAGAATTGATATAGAACGTAGCATAATTACTCCATACAAATTTAAAATATAAATAGTAGAATGAAAATGCCCTAATTTACAAATAAAATCCAAATGACTAATGAAAAAAGCATTTGTTGCTTAGATTTGATTTGACATTAGGATATTGGTACTTGTCATTAAAATAGGCATATTGATGGAAAAAAGCCCATAACAACAATTCAGCTAAAGCTCGTGGCAAATCATTCTTATTAAATTAATTTGGAATTTTGATTTGTAATATTTGACATTATTTCCGTGTAAGAATCGAAAATTTCTATTATTATCTATCTCGTCAAAACAGACTCAATAAAACAATAACAGATTATACTACTGGACGGATCGAGCAAGACGAAATCCAATGTCGAAGCTTAGAATAGGATCAAATGGCTTATCCGAGTGACGATTAGCAGCAAAACAACCCTCCGCATAACTGATTTTACAGCCACCACGACAAACACGTTCCACACCAGAACTCGGACCTTGTGGATTACTTTCTGGACTGTTCTGATAATAATTCTCATCATACCAGTCCCAACACCATTCATCGACATTGCCACTCATGTCATATATTCCTAGTTCATTAGGCTTCTTTAGACCTACAATATGTTCATAACCGTCTGAATTTGAAAAATACCATGCCACTTCTTCAATGCTATTACTACCGCTATATATGTAATGGGATGATTGAAATCCGCCCCTGCAGGCATATTCCCATTCTGCTTCAGTTGGTAACCTTCCACCAGCCCATTCACAATATGCTTTAGCGCCATACCATGTAACTTCAACCACAGGATAGTTTTCATAATCACTTTTTGGTACATATAAATCGCCATTCTTTTTTACAAAGCAATGAAAACTATTTATATCGAGCCATGATTTAACGTCTTCTTCCTGTTTGCCCTTGGCGTTCAAAAATTTACAAAACTGGGCATTGGTCACTTCGTATTTACCGATGTAAAAATCACTCACGATAACCTTGTGGACAGGTTTTTCGTCATCTGCGCCATCACCAAAGGTATCACCCATCTTGAAAGTGCCACCTTTGACAAATACCATTACAAGGTCTATTAGCATGATATATTTGAATTGTTTATTATTTTCAGCAACCAAAATTGTATCAATAATTGTTTCATAATTAGGTTTGCTTAGTTGGATTTCATGCCTGCCAGTGGTAACTATGAGAGCTTGTTTTATTCCGCGATTGGTACCATCAATGGTTATTTCCACACTATCGGTGTTGGTTTCAATTAAAATGGGTATTCCATCAATTGCTTTTTTATCACCACTCACTTTGATGATCCACACCTGCTTGGGCTGCAACTGAATGCCTATTTCGGACAGAATTATTTTCAGCGGCTGGTAATCAGGATGGTAAATTTCTAGTATCCGTTCCTCTGGTAACAGAAATACCATATCTTTACCGGGTCGGCTAAAATCGACTCTTACCACTCCGATATCAGAAGAGTAACCAAAACCTTCCAAATCTGTGATTAGCTGTATGGCAGAACAAAATTGCCCGGTTCTTTCATCACGCACAGCAACAATATCTGTTGAGGATAACTCCGGTTCACCGATGATGTGGAGTTGGAGCTGTAGGGCAATTGCGACTGTTGTGTGTAAAATGATAAAGATAAGCAGAATGATCATTGGTCTCATGACAAAATCATCCTATTTTTTTGTCTCTCTTTCTAATTCCTCAAATGCTCTTTGAGCTTTCAAACGAATCTTTTGAGTTAAATTGAAATTTTCATCAATTTCAGCAGCTTTTTGAATAGACTTCAGAGCCTTTTCATAGTCACCTTGATCAAAATATCTAAGCCCTTTAGAGTAGAGTTCAAAAGCCTTCTCTGAAAAGTTCAACTCACTCTTTTCATCAGAAAAATTTTCATCAGAACTTTTTAATCCCAACTGAGAAATGATCTTTTGAGTTAGGTTATCTTCCAGTTTAAATATATCAGAGAATACTTCAATCCTCTTTTCTGATTGAACACCGAATATTACTTCTCCCGAGTGTGCTTTTACACCTCGAACATTTACTCGTACTTCCTGTCCCAATTTCTGAACCGTACCAATAATAATTAATTTCGCTCCAAGCATTTCACCTAATGATGGGATATTTTTCTCGGTGATCAGTCCAGCCTGATATAACTTTAACTCCTGGAGAACAGCGCTCAATCGTAAACGTTCAATAACTGTTATTTCTGGTATATTTGAAAGAGCATTAGCAATAGCATCTGGCAATCCGTAGGCATAAACATCAGCACCCGTTGTATCACCAAGCACTTGAAATGGTGTTACTGCCAGAGTATCTATGTGTTGGGAATTGCCTATTTTGGTAAGGATCAAAAAGTAATGAAATATTAAAAATATTTTTAAGTGTGTTTTTTGCATTCTTACCCCTTTAACAGTCGGGCTATTCCATTAGAGACTATCTAAGTCATATTTTAATTTATTTTTGTTCTTTTTTCAGTTTTTCTAATTTTTCAACTTCTGCCTCTAACTCTTTAAATCCTTCTGAGGCACGGAAACGAGTGTATAAATTCTGTTCCTTCTTTATCTGATCGACTAATGCCGCATTCGCATTAGCGATGGGATATTCTACCATTACAACTGCACGGTATTTACCGTTTTCCTCTTTGTATTTGGATTCTTTAATTTTGCTACCTATGAGTTGTGTCGACACGACTGCTTTGGTCGCTGAACTATAAAGTTGATTTAATTCAGTATCGATATTTCCGACTTCTTCAGCAAAGCTTTTTTGTAAGGTATTAAGTTTAAGCTCCAACTGTCTAGCGATTTCCGTTCGGGCATTCATTGTCGCCTTATCAATAGCGACCTGCAAATCTTTGGATTCAGCAGTTCCTGTAGCATACAAATAGTCGGGATCGGTAGGAGTTTCTATCTTATTCCATCCACCTGTACTTGCACAACCAGCAATGACAACAATTGTGACGGCGATTAGAACTAATAAAATGTTGCTACGCATAGTAACCTCCTCAAGATTAAAGTTATTTATTTTTATTGTTTTGCTCTCACCTAATACTGTTGCTTTAATTGCAAATTTCTTTCAAACTATTTTCATTTTTCTTCAATTCGTTACCAAAAATTCTTTCTGCACCTTAAAAGGCTTTCCGTCGATAAACACTCCTGAAAGTTGCCATGTATAGTATACATTTGGTTTTATTTCTTTTGTAGGATAAGTAAAGATTGTATCTTGAATTCCAGTAGAAGGTGTAATCCGTTGTTGATGATCTTGACTGATCAAATCAATGTGATAGAATTTTATTTCTTTGAATTTATGCCAGGTAAAAATAAAATTCTTATTATCTGTGCTCTTCGTTACTTTCATTGATTCAAATAATACTTTTTTTATATTTAGGATTGATGTACTATCTGACAGGATCCGTTCTTCAGTGGCAGCTTTGTGTTCCATTTCTTCAGGTTCATGTAAGATTATTTTTGTTGGTTCTTTTTGAGAAATTCTATTGGAATCTATATTAGATGAGGGATAAAACATAGGCCAAAAAACGCTTATTGCTACTATTACAACTACAGCCAATGCAATCGCAGGAATCGCAGGTCTGACTGGCTCAGGAAATATGGATAACAATTGCTCTCGAAGCTGATATAAAATTGATTTTTTCGTTACAACAGCTTTTTGGAAATCGGTGATATTTTCTTTTATCGTTTCTACAGCGTATGAAAATTCATGCAGATCTTGAAAGCATGCATTACATTTCAACAGATGATCTTCAAATTCTTCTTTTTCTTCAGGTGACAAAAGATTGAACTCATAGCGACCAATCATTTTGCCAACTTCGGGATCGATACATTCACTCATTATAAAATGCTCCATTTCAATGCTTCAGCTTTTAATTTTTGTCGACAACGACATATAATGACATCTATTTGCTTTCGAGTTAAATCTGGGAATTGCCTATGCACGGCTTGAACATCTCCCTCAGAGAACAAAACCTTGAACACACTTTTACACGGTTCCTCCATTTTCTTTACAATTCTAAGAAGACTATTTTTTATGTCTTTACTTTCAATGAGTATTGACGGACTCCAATCGTAAGGATCATTCTCAAAAGGATCTTTTTTAGGAAGATTAGCTGATACTTGATCGGCTTCTTTTAAAGCGACCTGTTTTTCACTTTTTCTTTGTGAGATAACATCGCTCATCTTTTTAGTATATATTGGCTCATAATCTTCTTGCGATAAACTCTCTATTCGACTTTTAGTCCTTTTTAAAGCTCTGCGATATTCTTTATATTTGTTTGATAAAATAGTCTGTGCCCATTGAATAAATGTACCTTTAGGTTTTGCTGAACGACACTTCTTATGGACAGTCATCAATGCATTTTGCACAATATCATTCATATCATCAATAGTCATATCAATAGAATCGTTAGCTATTTTTCTTTGCACTAAATATGAAAACCGTTTATCTAATATGCTAAACAATATTCTCTTAGGCTTTTCAGAATCGGTTTTTATCTCTTTTAAAAGCTTCTGAAAAAAGTTTTCTATTTCATCATCCAATATTTTTTGTGCCAATGAAATCGAAAATTCTGTTTTTGACTTTTCTCTAACTTCTTTCAGAGCGTTATTTGTAACTTCTTTTGCAACCTCGTCGTTACATAATATATGTTGTGCCAAATGTAAAAATCTTTCATATAATAGATTGATATTTTCATCGATAATCATATATTCCCACCTTTGCTGGAATTATTCTATGATGAAAAAGGTATTATAAAAATAAAAAAAGCCGATCTGACAAAGATGAAAATCTGGATGGCAGTGCGGCTGTCATTTTATAAAAGAAAAAATTTATAAGATATTTCGTAACAATAATCTAAATAAAAAATAACCTATTTATGAGAGAAAGTCAACAAAAATTTTAAGAAAAAGAAAACATTATGTAATAAACAAATTACAAGGATTGATTGGACATTTAAAATTATGAAAAATATTTGAGAATATCTCAAGAATTCCCCTTGACTTTAAAAATAATTTTGCTTTATTATTGCTGTGAAATTAATCACAACGTTAATCTTCTCATAATATATTTAGTGTCCGAACGAAAACTTCTTATTTGGCTGGCAAGCACTATTTAGTAAAAGAGATAACATAAACAAAACACCTAAAAAAACAATCGAACGGCTGATTCTTTATCGGCGACTGCTACTTGGGTTACAAAGAAATGAGAGATTCAGATGACCACCACCAAAGGTGGTGGCTTGATTTACTTAGCCCTAAAAGGTGTACTGTTTTATAGATTAGATGGTTTACTCATAATTGTTCAACTTTGTCTGAAATCAAACAGTTATGATCTAAATATTTGCCCTGGGATAACCTTATTTTTGTTTTTTATAACTTAGTAGCAACCAAAATCTAAAAAAGACTGAACCTTATTACCTTATTTGACGAGAATAAGGTAATAAGGTTAAAATATGGGAGTGATCATTTAGCTATTAAGGTTAACATAGAAAAAATAAGGTCTTAAAGCTCACATTTTAGGGAGGTGTAAGTTAATACTTTTACTGCATTAATCCAACAGTAGAACCTTTCGGAATACTGCTACAATAGGTAATGGTTTTATGAATTAATAAGATTTTTTCATACCAACTGGCAGCCATGGCTGGCTTGACATCGGCGCAACTGCGCAAGGATTTAACGCCAACAGGATACTATGGCTCCCCGGTTCACGGGTATGATATCAGGCAACTGATGGACAGTATCAGCGAGATCATCGATGCGCCGCAGGTGCAGAATGTGGCACTGGTGGGATTGGGTCATCTGGGGCGTGCCGTGCTGGACTACTTTCAGGGCAGGCGTCCCAAATTGCAGATCATCGCTGCGATTGATACCAATCCTGGCAAGATCAATCGGGTGATTCACGGCTGTCGCAGTTTATGTTGAGAATCGAGATATGATTATGGCAGTGGAAAAGGCGGCTTATTTTGCGAAACAGGCTTTGGGAAAATAGGTAATTGGGCAACTGGGTAAACAGGGAACTTGGGAATTTGTAATTGGGTAACTTGATAATTCGGCAATTTGGATCATTATCGACAACGATGAACCGTTAACAGGGCAAAATAAGTATCTTTTCTCGTCTGAACCTAACCACCTAATCACCCAATTACCTTATTATCGATTAGTTGATTTGATTCAGAAAATATTATAAAAATGTTTTGACAATATCCAAAAAATTTCATACTTTCAATACAAATCCTGTAATTTAAATGTCTGTGTAAAATTAATTGATATTTCCATATATGGCGAGAAATCTAATAAACATTTGCTATTTCTGGATAACAATAATTCTAACAGAAAAAGCTGTAATCCCAAAGCATAGTAACAATCTCCAATTTGTTACCCAGATGTGTTAATTAAGATAAAGACGCATCATCTTAAAGAGAATTAAAATGAATGAGATGGAAGAGACTTCATATAATCTAAGATTTAGAGATTATTCTGATGCGATAGAAATATTATATAATCGATTTGCTGATAATCTCTATAGTTATGCTATTGTCTCATGGAAATTAACAGAAGATGAAAGTTGGGAACTTGTGTATGATACATTATCTCAAGTTATTAAGACTTATAAAAATTATACTTTTGAATCGGAAAAAAATTTCAAATCCTTTGTTTTTATAATTTTTTGTAACAAATTAAAGAACCATTACCGCAGCAAAAAGAATCGAGCAAAACTTATCAGCTTTATCAATTATAATGAGGCATCTTTTGAACAAGCTGCGGAGAATTCAAAATTTAAAGCCGAACAAGAAGTCCAGGAAAGTTTAGTTCGTAAATTTATTGATGATTATTGGTCAGAGCCACAATCATCAACAGAAAGCTTAAACATATTAAATCGGGCGCTTGATATGTTAGAAGATTGGGAGCGGATACTTTTATTACAAAGAGCCTCTAATGTACCTTATTCTGAAATCTCGAAATGGGTTGATAAGCCAGAGTCACAACTTAAAGTTTACCACAAGCGAGTCTTAAAAAAATTAAAACAAATTTTTTTCCAGTTATAAAGTGACTCAAATATCAGGGAAAATGAAAATGAATAAATATAAAGTAGAACCCTTTGAAGAAATGCTTCGAATCTTATTTCTTGAAAAAAGTGAAAGCATTCCAGAAGATATTCTCGACAAGTTTTTTCAAGTAAAACCTGAGCTAAAAATACCTGATGAAAAAGCAGAAAAAATGTTGACTCTTTTAGAAAGTGATTTACAAGGCTCTCGTACATTTGGCGAGATCCTTTTACAAAAATTAGATGAGAAAAAACTACAATTGTCCGATATAGCGAATCGAACCGGTCTGACTGTTGAAATATTAGATCGAATCAAAAACGATACTATTTTTCCAAATCAAATTCCAGTGTTATTAATGAAGAGATTAATAGAATTTTTGGGTATGAATTTTAATGAGGTAAAACTTGCATTAAAACAAACAGTTAATTATCTACTTGAATTAACTCAAGAGCCAAAAGCTGAAATTTCAACTTCTTTATTGTATTCAAGACGGTTTAAAAATCGAAAAAAAGATAGTTTTAAACTTGATCAACAGTTTAATTCTTTCGATTATTCTAACGCAGAAAAGGTATTAGAAATTTACTTAAAACGATTAGAAAAAAAATTTGAAAAAGAATAACGCTGTTATTTTCTAAAAGAATGTGGAGAATCATCAAAGGATAGTAGATAGCAATGGCAACTTGGTCTATTTCTGCTCACAATGCTTTTCGAAGATGTCAACGACAATATTACTTTCAATATATAGCCGCCAATCACAATGCTAAGAAAGATATTTGGCGGCGGCAGGCTTTTATATATAAGAAACTAAAAAACCTTAAATTATGGCAAGGAAGCCTTGTTGATTTAGGAATTCAACTGTACCTAATTGATGCATTAAATAACGGAGAAACCATTTCCCATCAAAAACTTATTAATCAGACTATTGAATTATCAAAACAGCAATTTAATTTTTCTCTGACAAAATCTTATTGGAATCGAAAAAATTCTTCATCAGATATAGGGTTTTGTGCACTCTATGAACACGAATATAATCAACCAATCACCGATGATGACCTCAACCATGTGTTTCAGACTATTGAGCTTTGTTATGATAACCTTTTTCAAATCTCATTACCAACAAACAGACATACACTTCTGATCGATTTGATTAAAAATGCAAGCTGGAAGAAAGCTAATTTACAAAATCTAAATTATCCAATGGATGAAATAAAAGTTTCCCCACAAATTGATTTATTGATGTTTACAAATAATAAACCTATTGTTGTTGACTGGAAAATAGCAGAAAGTGATAGTTCAAATTATTCTCGGCAATTAATGATTTGTGCGCTCCCAATTTTATATAAACGGAATCAATATCAGCCTGAAGATGTAATCATTTTAGAGGTCAATTTACTTAAAAATCGAATCGAACGATATAATTTATCCAAAGAAAAAATTTCCGAAATTGAGGATTTTATTTTTCAGAGTTATTCTGATATTCAGATGCTAGTGAGAAACAAAAGTTTTTATGAACAAAATATTGAAGATTTTGATTATGCAAATAGCCCAACAGTTTGCTATTACTGTAATTTTAGGAAATTATGTCGTTCATTTTCAAATAAGGAGTATTCATCATGCGACAACATCGAATTAATTTTTTCCGAATTCTGAACCTGGATGAATTAGGTTTTGATTATCGGCTATTGAAAATCACCAATTTGAACAGAGAGATCGATGAGAAAAGAAATATTAGTCTTTATGATACAAATGTTAATCGAGTAGCTAAAAATGTAGCCTTTGAGCTCAAACAACCTGCGGCACTGGTTCGGAAAGGTGAAGATCATTTTTTAGCCATTCCGTTCAAGGCTCCCAATCCTGAGTTAATGCAAAAGGTGGTGCCCGATATTGCTTATCTGGAGCCAATTGAAGGAGCCCATTCCCTAAATTTAAGTAAGCTAAATGCCGAAACGCTTCCTATTGCCTTTAGTTTTTTAAAATTTCATTTGAAAAATCCATTAAGAAATAATCCAAATTTGTGGATTTGGAAAAATAATACCTTTTTTGCAAAATCTCCAATAAATAAAAAAGATCAAAAAAGAAATATTGATATATACGAAGGATTTTCCTTCGGGATTATTGCTGATGATGACAATAATCTTTTTTTGTGTTTGGATATTACTTACAAATATATTGATCGTTATTTTCTGACCGAATACCTCAAAAATCCAGGAGTAAGCATAAAAGAACATTTTTATATGAAGCATTGTCTTTATTACTTCGGACATAAATGGTATCCTATCCAAATATTCGGAGTGGGAAAAACCATAGGTGAACAAGAGTTTGTAAAATGTGGTAAGACTTATAATATATACTCATATACATTAAATAAATGTAAGATGCCTCTACCAACTTATATCGAAAATTTGGATCCCAATAGTATATCAATAGCATACAAATATCCAAATAGAGAAATGAGTCATCGATATGGTGCGGCAGCACTTTGCCGTCTCATGTACTCTACAAATGATCCTAAAATTAAATCACTTCATCATTTTTCTCAGAAACGTCCTCAAAAGAGGTTTGATATTTTTGAGAATAAAATTCGACATTATTTTTCTGATATTAAATTAGGACAAATACCGATAAAAATTGATCTGCATTGTTTAATAAAGGGTATTTAAACAAATTTTTTTAAACTAGAGGAAATTCGTCTCCCGTGCTATTTTTATCCAAATTTTTTCAACTCTAAGCAAGCAATATTGTAAATTGTGGAAGTTTACTCTGGT
>Ga0209636_10004269_pt1 | contig 14563 bp, 11 predicted proteins | sample DeeMarSWOR152_54_FD_187464 | JGI IMG/M metagenome (GOLD analysis project Ga0209636, IMG submission 187464) | Marine sediment microbial communities from White Oak River estuary, North Carolina - WOR-1-52-54 (SPAdes) (version 2) | ecosystem: Environmental > Aquatic > Marine > Intertidal zone >...
AAGTTTTTTAATTTCAGATCATGTATTATCCCCTTTGGAACACAAATTATCCCACGATAGTCTAATCCTGTCAATATTTTTTCTAGTGCTTCAGCCATGCGGCCAACAGCCTTTCCAGCACCAATAACCCAAATCTTTTTCTGATCAATATTAAAATGTTGATTTTTGATAACTAACTCCTCTTTTTCTGAATTGATACTCAAATTATCATAAACAATTCGATATGGATCAACAGCGTCTACGGCGGAACGAAAAAAGTTGAGTACAATTTCTCTTGCTTTTTGTAGATCAGAAGAAGAGAAATTAATGATTTCCTCATAATTCTGAATTCGCATTTGCAATCGCTTCTTTTGCCTACTCTCGTCCGTAACCTCCCCCTCCTGGTGTATAGATGACTAGAGTCTCTCCTGCTTTGAAGTTAACTATAGCTCGTCCAGGAAGGACAACCTCTTCACTATCTGATTTTCGTTTGATGTTCAATCCTTTTGCTCCATTAGAACCACCATTTAAACCATAAGGAGCGATTTTTCTACGTTCTGTTTGTAAGGATACAACTGAATCCACTAAACATTCTATTTCGCGAATTAAGCCATCACCTCCTTTAAATTGACCTTGACCACCAGAATCACTACGAAATGAATAGCGTTTAACTCGCAGCGGATAAGCTAATTCTAACGCTTCAACAGGAGTATTTAGTGTATTTGTCATGTGAGAATGAACCCCGGAGATACCCTGATAGTTTTTACCACTTCCAGTTCCCCCACCTATTGTTTCATAATACGTGAATGGTTTTCCTGTTTGGTCAAATCCTCCAATTGTTACATTGTTCATAGTCCCTTGAGATGAAGCAGGAATTTCTTGTATTGCCTTAGATAATGCTCCTAGTAAAACATCTACGATGCGTTGAGAAGTCTCTACATTACCAGAGGATACAGCTGCTGGAGATTGAGGATCAAGTAAACTCCCCTCTGGTATTTCTATCTCAATATTACGGAACAATCCTGCATTAGTCATAATTGTTGGATCGGTTAAAGCTCTAAATACATAATAAACACACGAATAAACAACACTTTTTGGAGCATTTACGTTCCCTGTCTGTTGAGGATCAGTTCCTTTAAACGAAACTTTGATTTTATTGTCAGTTTTGGTAATAGTGACTTTTATTTTAACTAAATCGTCAGTTATCCCATTTGAATCAAGAAAATCTTCAAATTGAAACTCTCCATTTGGAAAATTGGCAAGTTGGGATTTAAATGACTTTTCCGAGAGATCCATTAATTCTTTGACAATATTAAAAAGAGAATCTTGTCCATATTTATCCATCAGCTCCATAAGACGCTCTTGTCCTCTTAAAAGAGATGCTCTTTGAGCTCGAAAATCTCCTAATCTTTCCTCCTGAACACGCACGTTAGATAAAATTAGTTTCATGACATCTTTCACTTCATTCCCACGATCATAAAGCTTGACTGGAGGAATAACTATTCCTTCCTCAAAAAGTTCAGTGGATATACCTGGCATAGATCCTGGTGTAGAGCCACCTATATCTGCGTGGTGGGCTCTATTGTTCACAAAGAAACTTAGCTTATTATTTATGAAAACAGGCATTAAAAAGGTCACATCTGGAAGATGAGTGCCCCCAGTATAGGGAGAGTTGAGAATAATAACATCACCTGGACTCATAGCTTCAACAGGAAACTCTTCTAAAATAGCAGTTATTGACGAAAACATTGCACCAAGATGGACTGGAATGTGCTCTGCTTGTGCTAATAGCTTTGCGTTTCGGTCAAATATAGCACATGAGAAGTCCAACCTTTCTTTACAATTCGGACTGAAAGATGCTCGTCTAAGAATTATCCCCATTTCCTCAGCAATATTTTCTAATGCTTTTTGAACAACACTTAAGGTTACAATGTCAGTCCTCATAATTTTCACCTATCAGATATTCTTGAGAGAATCAAATGGCCGTCATTCTTGACCTCTGCTCTCCAACCAATATCGATTAATGTAGTAGAATCATTCTGTTCGATAATACTAGGCCCTTCTATTATGTTGTTGGCTTCTAATTGAGATTTTTTGTAAATATTAGCTTCAATCCAATTATTTTTCAGAAATACTTCACGAGTTCCAGTTTGAGCATTTTTCGGATTTGTATCACCCATTGATAAAGGAGAAAGCTCAAATTTTGGAAGGGAAACCATGGCAGCGACTCGAAGATTAACTATTTCACGTGGAGCCTCGGGAGAAGCGTATCCATATGCTTTTTTGTGAGCTTCGTCGAATGCTTGTGAAGTTGCTTCTATTTTTCCGTGAAATGGTACAGTCAACTCATATGACTGGCCTACTAGCCGAAGATCAAGGTTACGAGTAACAATAACATCTTTCTCAGAAAAGCCATCTTCAAGGCATAATTGAATTCCTTGTTGAACAAGGGTTGCAAACACTGAATCAAGCTGCTCATTAGACATTTTATTCAAAGGTTTCAAGATAGATATAGACATATCATGACGAATATCAGCAGTTAAGAGGCCATAAGCAGACCAAACTCCTGGATATGGAGGAATAACAACCTGTTTCAAGAATAAACGTTCTGCCAGAGAACATCCATGTAACGGCCCTGCTCCCCCGAATGCTACCAAAATAAAATCTCTACTGTCATATCCACGTTCGGTAGAAACCTTACGAAGAGCTAAGGCTACATTATTCTCAAAAATTTCAATAACCCCTGCAGCACATTCTTCAATGGAAGAAAAATTTAGCTCATCAGCAAGAGGTGAAAGAACTTCTTTTGCCAATTTAGGAGAAATTTTAATTGTACCACCACAGAAATAATCAGGATTTAACAAACCCCTAACCAAGTTTGCATCTGTGACAGTAGGTAATTTTCCCCCATTATTATAACAAGCTGGCCCTGGATCAGCCCCAGCGCTTTCTGGTCCAACTAGAAAAATTCCATGTTCGTACTTAGCAATTGATCCTCCTCCTGCACCAATTGTTTCTACTGCTATGGATGGGAGATGAATAGGGTAACCTGCAATCTCATTTATAGTGGAAATTTCTATTATTCCATTAACAATACTAGCAACATCGGTGGAGGTTCCTCCAATATCTAAAGTGAGAGCATTCTCAATTTGGAGTTCATTACAAGAATAAAAACCCCCTAAGACTCCACCAGCTAACCCTGAGAAAACTGTTTCAACAGAACGTTCAGTAGCGCTCTTTATCTGAGTTACTCCTCCTGTAGAAAGAAGTATGAGAGGAGGTACGTTTATTCCTTTTTCCTTAATCCTCTGTAAAAAAGACTTGAAATATTTTCTACATAGCGGTGCAATATAAGCATCTATTACTGTTGTACTCGTTCTATCGTATTCTCGAAATGTAGGAAGAATTTGGCTTGAGCACGACACGTTTATTGAAGGAAGTCGGTGCTTAATTTCATTAGCGATTTTTATTTCATGTTGAGAATCAAAGAAGGAAAATAGGAGGGAAATGGCGACAGATTCAACTTCTTTTTTCTGTAGAGTATTTATTATCCTTTCTAAGTCATTGAGATCTAATGGTATTAGGACTTCTCCCGAAGCACTTATGCGTTCATTTACACCAAACCGTAATTCTTTTGGAACAAGTGGTTTAATTCTTTTGGGGTATAATGAATACAGATTTAATCGGCTTTGGCGACCAATTTCAATGACATCAGAAAATCCTCCTGTTGTAACCAAAGCTGTCCTAGCTCCTTTATGTTCTAATATGGCGTTTGTTGCAACTGTAGTTCCATGAACAATCACGTTAAGATTCTCTAATGTGGTATCTAATTTATTTAAACCATTCTTCACTCCAATAGATTGATCTTTAGATGTACTAGCAACTTTCTCGAGAATAACAGAGTTACTTTCTGAATCAACAACTATTAAATCTGTGAATGTGCCACCTATATCAATACCAAGACATTTCATTCGGAATTACCTAGCTAATAGGGAATTTTTCGCTATCATTTTGATGAATTAGTCTTAAAGTTATTTGCTTGAAAGTTCTTTGTAATTTGTTGAATTTGATAAAAGTCTACTTATGAAGTTGAGTATGTAAATTACTCAATGAGTGAGCTCCTATTTCGCATTATTATTACATTTATTGAGGCTATAAATGTGATGAAAATCAAAATTTTGTGCATTGGTGATTCACATACCGCAGGATTTCCACTTTTTGACCCATTATACGGAGGGGAAGCCCATAGTTCTTATGAATACTGGCTCAACCTACTTCTAACCAACCGTTTTCCAGAAACTTCATTCATTATTGATAATAAAGGCATCTGCGGACAATTATCAAGTGAAGTATATCGACGTTTGAAAACCCACTTATCCGCTTCTAGTTACCATTTGGTTATTTTCTGGGGAGGAGTAAACGATATTGCAATAGGATACACTGTAAATACCATTTGGAATAATTTATGGCAAGCATTTAAATTCACACAGGAGAGATCAACAGCATTTATGCTGGTAACTATTCCACCAATGAATTGGCCAGCAATTAATTCAAAAATTCTTCAGTTAAATGAGAAAATAAGAAATAAAAGTAGTGTTGAGACCTATATGTATGCTGATGCATATAATGCTTTAGTTCTCGAAAACCAGGGGATTTTGAATCCGCTTTTTGATGCTGGTGATGGAGTCCATCTTTCAATTGATGGTTATACACAAATAGGGAAAGAGATATTTAATAATGCCTCTTCATTTATTGGGAATATTCTAAAATAAATTTCTATTGAATTGAAAAAAGGACTAAGAACGTTATATTTTTTTACTGCTGAAAAAAAGATTCCGAGAAATAAAAGGATTTTATCTATTTTTAACTAGTTATTAAGAATAAAACTAAAGGAAGTGCTTCAGTCATTAAATGAAAACTGAGAACAGTTTCAAAATCTCGTCGAATGAATAAATAACCCAAGGGGATCCCCCAGAATAGAGCTGTTCTAAGCAAGAAAGGTAAATATTCCAACCATATCACAATTGGTAATGGAAGGACTGCTTGAATTATTGCTGCAAAAATAATTGTCCCCCAATAATGTTCTTCTGTATTAGCAAGAAATCTTAAACTAAGATAAGTTATTGGGATAATGAAAAGTCTTGCCCAAATTTCCTCATTAAGTCCAGGTACAAAAATGATAAGTGGCTGCCACCAGTAGGCTTTTAATTCCTTATTATTGAAACTAATACCCGCAGAGACAAGACCCCAAGGAATTGCTAGGAAAAAACCAATTCCAACGCTCTTTAATAATGGAGAGAGCTCTTTCTCTAATAGATTAACGCGAGTTAGCCCAGTATTTTTAACAAGTAATAATCCTGCAATAACAATACAGAAGAAACTGAAGAGTGAGATTGATGCAATTAAAAAGAATTCAAAAGAAATATTTTCTGGTAAGACTATAGATTCATAAAATGTTATTGTTTGGATGATTTTCCAGACAATCAAGGCAAAAATTAGAACGATTGCTACTATCATCGTCCATAGATCTATCATTCGCGTTCTTAGAGTGTAGTAGACTATAATTCCAGCAGCAGCCAATCCTAAGATTAATGATCCAATCAGGAAGAGCGAAGAAATGAATCCTGAAATTGAAATCGTGAAAACAAGGGCTAACAAAGGCATAACTGCTCGTGTGGGGCTTTCTTCCAATGATTTAACGATACCCAACGTTTTTTGTCCAGCTTCGCTGAAAGAAAGTCTTTCCGACTGGTTTGCCCTCCATGGCTCCTTCTCAAGCCAAAAAAAGCCAGAAATTGCGATTAATAAAAGAACACAATAATTTATCAAAGATGACATTGATCCAAAGAAGAAATTTGATAAGATAATAGCAAAAGAACCGATGCAAACAGTTAATACTACTGTTATTTCTTCTTTCCTGGAAGAAATGGCTAATTTGTTCATCATAAAATCACATACAATATTGTCACAATAGATTAAAGCTTTTGAATTTCTCCCGGTGATGGTTCAAAAAAGATACCCTTCAACAATCCCTTTTCTATAGCTTTTGCTACAGCGCTAAAAGGAACTCCTTTTTCTCTTGCTAAGTCTTTAAGTATTTCAAGCTTAACTGGCTCATCGGTAATGAATGATAACACCTCTGATGCAGTTTCATCTGCCATTAAGTAATCTTTAAATTCCCGTTCTAAATTGTCTGCTTCTTCTTGTGAAATACTCTTTCTTTGTAATGAGATTTGAAGTAAATCTTGAAATATAGACCTTGTTTCTGAGGCTGATTCAAGATAACAGTTGATGTGATAGAATTTGTGCGAAAAAAACTTACGACCATCCTCCAATTCTACTTGTGTCGGCTCAACCACACGAAGAATCCCTTTTTCTATTTTTTTCTCACAGATCCTACAAGCTCCTCGCGAACTCTTTGAATGTTCAAGAAATGATTTACGTATTGCAGCACTTTGCTGAGGGCTATCAAGAACCTCTTTCTTTCTTTTCTCCAGAGATTCAGTGATTTTTGCTCTATCTTCTATATCTATTGTGGAAGATGAGGTTAGTGCTTCCATTATTAAATCTACCTTATCTTGAGGAACACAGGCAATATGATAGTAGCCATGAGAAGTGATTGTTTCGCCATCAGGTTTTGTAAAAGGGTAAGGAATACCGATTCGATACTCATTTTTCATGATTTTCCTACGACAAGACCTACAAGATGCTCTACTTGTCTTTGCAGGTTCGATCTTAAGTTTATCTGCCATTTTTGCAGGCATAGAGGCCCCTTCTGAATAAAAATAATAATTCAACTAAAAGTCCTCTCTATTTTTCTCCCTTTTAAAATTTCCTTTTATTTCTTCTATTAACTGAAAAACCTCATAAAATTCTATTAAGATAATAAAAAAAGATTATAGAATTGAATTCTCATTTGAATCAAAAAAAATTGGAAAAAATCCTAATATAAAGTAATAAAATTAAATTCATGAAAGAAAAATAAATCTAGTAGTCTTAATATCCTCACTTGACTTACGTGAGAACGAAGAATGGGTCTCTGAGGCTGTAATAAATTTTTCCAAATTATTAGCAATAAAAGTTATCATTTCTTCTTTTAAAATGTCAAATTTTCCGTATATTTCTGGAATAACATATGTAAAAAAGACAAAAATCTTATCATAGCATTTAAAATGCCAAATAACTGAATCACGAAGACGCTTAGCTCCTATTAATGACATATTATCTCGATACTTGCGTAATAGATACTCTTGTTTGATATAATTAGAAATAGAGGCCAGCAGAGGATCTGAGATGTCTTCCTGAGTTTGACTCTTTGCAGTTGAGAATAAATAATTTCCATCTTCATCGTAAACCAGTATGAATGACACAAATTCTGCTAAATCAGTTTTAATTTTGCTTAAAATCTTCCAATATATAGAGGCGTCTTCTCCCAACGGTCCTTCGATAGCTTTTTCGAAATTCTCCTCCCAACCTACATATTCAGAGTTTTCTAGGTTTGTTTGCATTGGGGCATAATGACTAAGTAAATTTGATGGTAGTTGTTGAAATTCAGGGGAAGTAGATATAGATACTAACGATATCCCGTTTGGGGCCTTTGCATAATCGACATATAAGGGGGTTTTTTCTTTTTTGGTTAAGACTAGGAGAGTAGGTCGTACGATATCTTTCAATTGTACTATAGCTTCCAATAACCCAGACATTAGAAGTATTTTCTCGTTTTTTGGACTTACTTCCTGACTCTGACGGGTATGAATTTCTCCTGAGTTATTGATATAAATAGATCGAGTATATACAGGAAGTCCCCCTTCATCCGCGAGAATCACCATAAGATTACTCCCTCTTAAGGAGGACTGGCTAACGAGAGGCTGATTCTCATTGGCTAACTGGTCAAATGATAATCTTTTTGAGTCTTCATTACCCAAATTTAATTCACACCATTCAATAAAATAAACTCGACGATGAACTACTTCACGAAATAGTTCTTAAGATGAACTAGAGAATCTTTTCGAAGAACAATATCCCCATCCTAATGATAGGCTTGTAAAAAGGATTTAAAAGAACCCTGATGTTAAGATCTTTTCCCAAGTTACTTCATTGAAAAGATAGAGAAATTCCTTGAAGGTTAAAATCGGTTTTTCGAAGCTAATATGATCATCAATCGCTATTCGTGGACATGCCGTATCTACCCAAGCATCAACCCATGTAAAGTTTGTAAGATTCTCGAAATTGAGATTTTCCGCAATAACTGATATTTTTAATTTATTATGATCGCCTAGTATCTTTTCAATCCTAGAAATTTTGTCAGGATGATATTGGCCAAGTTTCGAGCTCCCTAAAATCCCCCATACTTTTGCATTGCGAGCTTGACTAATAAAACTATGTCTCTTTCGTATTAATTTGTTTCTCTCTTCATTTGGGAAGTATCTTATCTCACCTGTAAACGGATCTAATTGTAAGATGGGTATTGATGTACAAAGGAGTAATCCATATGTGTGAAAGTACCCAGCATGAAGACTAATAATCCCGTCAACCTTGTTAAAAAATCCTCCAGCATTTTCAACATGACATCCTAGTATTTGACCTTCTCCTTGGATGGTATTATCAATTCCTACAGTATCTAGATAGTTTTTTAATTCTTTTAAATTTTTCAAATGTTGAACTGTTGAAATTAAACCCACAGTACTCCATTTTAATTCCTTTAAGTCCTCAGACAACTTAGGAAAATAGGAAGATATTCCGAATGTAACGAATGCAGGAATGATTAAGATTTCAAGAAACATATTAGTTCTTGTTTTGATTTCTTGTTTGAAACCAAACTCGTTATGACCAAAATGAATAAGTAATTCACATTCCAATTGAGTAGCTAAATTGACAGCTAAATCACATATTCCATAACTAGGATCACCTACTGCAATGATTTGAACACCGAGAGGTTCTAATGTTTCAACTACTGTTTTAAGTGGAGTATTAAGTAATCCTTCGGGCATTTGAACTAAAATTTTCTTATATTGCCTATCTAACACTAATTGTGTGATTTTATCTAATTCTAGGTTGTAATATTGACTCATTGTGTCTCAACTATCCCATATGGGAGAATACTTTTCTCTATACTGAAAAAATTAAATATTTCACATCTTTAACACAAAAAGGCAAAAGAATTTAAAAACTGTACATTTAATAAAAAAGTACTTTGCTTGAAACAATTCTTATTGACCAGGGGATAATACGATCTCAACGATTAAATCTTTTATGTGTTCCTGACTACTTATTTTTTAGAACCCACTCTCATAGGCTTTATAGAGAGTTTAAAGGTATTCCTCGATATTCCATAATAACTCGAAAAGTCACTGATCGACTTGATACAGCCTCACATTATGATAACACTTGTTCTCTGAAAACACTTTATATTGTTGACGGCTTAACGGCCTTAACAAATGCCCCCTTTTACTTTCAACTTGCAAATCAGTTAGACCTGTCTATTGTTGGAACAAATTTGGATATTATGGAACTCCCCAAACTTCGGTATACCCCGACAAAAAACATGAACTTTCAAAAATTTGAACCCCTCACTATTGTTAGTAGTGAAGTACACTATCATGCTCCGCTACATGAAAGTGGTTTAGAAAACAATGCCATAACTCTCCCTCCATCATTTAACCTTTTTACGCAACCAATTACTATAACACAAAACACCATTGCAATAGGTTCAGTCCGAGACATAAATGATTTTTTTCCTATTAGTTTTGACATATTAAGAATTAATTTAGGAGACTTCATCGAATACAATCAACGTTTTCCAAAAACAACTGGGATCACTGATGATACAAAAAAGAGTCGAAAACGGGTAATTCTCGAAGGAGTAAATAGAATTATTAGCATCTTCAATATATCTGTTATACTTGTTTCACTTTATAAACTCTCTAAATTCTTTGCATCATCAACAGGTACGATAACACACCAAGTACAGGATATTTGTGACAATTGGAACTTCTCCGAGGCGATACTTATAAATAATGAAAAAAGGAGAGTCTGGGAACAGGAGCCAATGGAGAATTTAAAGGATTTGTTTGATGCCCAAGGTTACATTGCTATATTCAACCAAGAAAGAAGTCCTAAAACAATTTCTCCATTTAAATATAAGGACATTTCAGAGGAAGACGATTTACTTGAAAGGTAATAGATTTAATAAACAGAATGAAGTTAAAAGGAATTAGATTTAAAAGGAGTATTAAAGACATAAAAAAGAGGAAAACTTCATACAAATTGTTAAAACAGAATAGGGTGGTAGTTAAATGAGTGAAGAAACCTTTAAAATTGAGGAAATCATACCCATAATCGAGAAGGTTAAAAATACTATTGTCACATTAGAAAAAGAGTTAGAAAAGAAACAACAGGAGGCGGAAGATAAGGAGAAACTTTTGGCTGAACGAGAAACAAAGTTGAACGAGGCCCAAATTCAGCAAAAACAACTAGAATTCGAATATGCGAGTCTTGAAACCGAATTCAAGAAGATATCTGGGCTATTTGCAGAAATTTCGGAAAAAGAGGAAGCCTCACTTGATGTGAAACAACTTCTTAGCATCTATATTGCCTTACTCGAGAAAGTCTTCGAGGGTAAACCCCATGCGAAGATCTTATACCTCTTACACGGAGATAAATCTGAAATGACTCGTCAAGAATTAACAGCAGCTACAGGTTTCTCTCCTGCAATCGTTCTTCATTCATTACATGAGTTAAATAGAGCAGAACTAATCAATTATGATGAAGAACAAGCAAAAGCTTCTCTTGTGAACAGGATATATTGAAGAAAATCTCTTTTATTTTGGTACTTGAGGAATTAATTCACATTGGGGGAAGGTGAATCTTTTTTGATGATATTATCTGCATATTCTAATTCTTTAGAAAGTATTTGACGACATTTTCTACTAAAATTGTAGATGAAATTCATATGTTAATTGATAACTTTCTTATCACTCTTGAAATTGAAAAAGGTTACTCACTGAAGACCATTCGTGAATATTCTTATGATCTGAAAATGTTTGAACGATTTAATGGTAGTAAGCCAATTGAATCTACAACTACATCAGACTTACGACGATTCCTACTCCATCTTAAACGAGATAAGGAGTATGCAGCAAGAAGTTTACACCGAAAAATCTGCTCATTGAAATCTTTTTTCAAGTTCTTAAAGAAAGAAGGTTTCATTACCTTGAATCCAACTGATAATATAGAATCTCCGAAAATTCCAAAATCTCTGCCAAAAACCATTACAATAGAAGAAACTTTAAAACTTTTGACTACTCCTGAAAATCCACGAGATAAAGCAATTCTTTATCTGTTGTATGGAACAGGTATGCGGGTATCAGAACTTAGTAATCTTAATATCGATCAAATAGATCTCAAGGATAGAATAATTCATATAGTTGGGGGAAAAGGGGGGAAAGATAGGATAATTCCTCTCCCTACAGGAATTATTGAAATTCTGACAGATTATCTTGAAATACGACAAAATGATACACAAGACCCTGCATTCATCTTGAACCGTTCGGGGAATCGTTTAACCCCTCGTTCAATACAAAGGATTGTCAAAAAGTACAAAAAAGCAGCACATCTATTAGATAAGAAGGTAACTCCTCATACATTACGCCATGCGTTCGCCACCCATCTTTTATCAAATGCTGTTGATATCCGTGTCATCCAAGAGCTTTTAGGACATGCCTCTCTTTCAACAACACAACTTTACACACATGTTTCTCTAGAACATCTCAGAAAATCTTACGACCTAGGACACCCTTTATCAAACCAACAAGTTTTTGATGGTTAAATAGAAAGAATTTTCTTATATTAATTGGAATGAATGATTTATAACCATGAAAAATATAAAAAAGAGAAGCAATTGATACCAATAAAGTACAATTCAGACATTGCTAGATTTATAAGCATGTTTCGCCTTTAATTAGTATAACATTGTTTATTGACAGTAATTTTCACCAACATTCTAAAGCTCTCATATTAGAATGTCTTTATTCTTAATGTTGATAATTACTTGAGAATATATTGTAATATAAAGATCGAGATCCAAATGAATCTTCAAAAAGGATTACTAATGCTGATTTTATTATTACTTTCACTTTTACTACTAAATAAAACTACATCTACCTTATCTCTTAATTCATCTTCTTATTCATTAGAAAAGCATGTTAAATTTGAAAATAATTTTCATTATAAGTCAAAAATTGAGTATTTAGGTCCCCAAAACACGAATCATGACCCTATTTATATTGATGGTAATAATGACTTACGAAGTCAATCCTCCTATGAGAATTGGAAAGGTAGTGGCACGAAAAATGACCCCTTTATCATTTCTAACTATAACATTCAAGGGGCACCAGGATCGTACATAATTAATATTAAAAATACAGATCTGTTCTGTCAAATTACTGACAATCAAATTTACGATGGAAAACGGGGTATTGTGATCGTTTCATCACATAACATTTTAATCTCAAGGAATTACATATTTAATATGAGTGATCCTGATTCTGGTTGTTTAAATGCTGGAATTACGCTGTGGGATGGTAGCTCAAATATTATAATTTCAACAAATACTATTCAAGAGTGTGGGCATGGAATCGATCTAGGACTAGTTACTAACAATAGTATCATTGGGAATTTCTTAGACAAAAACAGAGGTCCCGGTATCAATTGTGATGGAGGAGATTTTAACATAATTTTGAATAATACAATCGATGGACATTCCTACGGTATTTATTTAAGTTTTGCTAGTGATTCTAATAAAATAGTAAATAATACTATTATAAATAGTTATCATTTTGGACATCCAAGGGCACGTTATAATAACACAATTAAAGGAGGTAATGGAATTAAGATTTCCACAGGTTCAGATCAAAATATAGTTGTGGGAAATATCATAGCAAATTCATTTAGTTATGGTATTCTCCTTGACACTGTTGAAAACACAATCATTCGAAATAATGATTTTTTACATAATAATTTGAACGGAAGTTCTCAGGCCAGAGTTAAAGACGGGATTAATAACTCATTTTCCAACAATTTTTGGAATGATTGGAATAATAGTGATATAGAAACATCTGGTTTTTCTGAAATTATATCACGAATCCATCCCCATTTAAAATCTCAATCCATTGAGTATCTATGTTTTCCTTGTATAGTAGCTCCAAATATTGGTCAAGAGATAAATGATATTCTTCATGTTCGTTGGAATCCACCCTATAATGGGGAGAATAAAACGGTATGGTACAATATTTCATATTCTTTAGGCAATCCGTACTGTAGACAGGTAGATTGGAATCTATATTCGATTGAATACGAGTGGCAGAATTGGAATCTATTGAAATCATTTTTGAAACAAACTGAATTCATCTGCAATTTAACAGATATGTCTGGTTTAATCCGAACAATTCTTAGATGTCCTAATAGTGAAAAAGTATCTTTCTTCGATCCTTTTTTTATTATCAAAGTCAGAGCTTTTACTATTGACGGTCTCTGGTCTGAGGATTGGTCTGGGACAATCTTCACCAAAAATTTTCCATTTGAATCACGAAATTTATTATCTGTCTATTTTTCAGAATTAATAATTGGAGTAATAGTGATTTATAGTTTAATTTCAATAAAGAGGAACTTTTGTAGCAAGAAAGAAAATAAAAAACCACTATAGGAATAATACCTATAACTAGAATTATTCATATAAATTTACACTATCATTTTACCATTTACTAATCCTATTAATCAAAGCTCATATGATAGTTATTTCTTTTAAGCAGTGTGATTGTCTATGTTGGATCGAATGCCTTCCTGGTTCTTGAAACATGACCGTTTTAATTCGAAGTCCTTCATAAAATATCTTCGATTACAACCACTCAGTGTTATTTGTTATATTCTATGGTTTATATATCACAAACATGAAGAATCAGACTTGGCATTCTCTGTTGATCCACTACGCTTTATTTTCCGCTATGAAAATAGATATACTCTCATAGGAGAGAAAGTTTGGCAACTTGAGAAAAAAGTGCGATGGTTTGAAACTAATCTTGTATTAATATTCGAAAAAAAAGGATGGGGAGAAATAACTCAGCGTTTTGATAATTTTCGGGATCTAGAGACTAATCGACAAATCGATTCATACAATACATACTTAACTCTTAATCTTTCTAAAGATCACTTTTCCATTTCAGAACCTATTGATAATCAAATTATCCAAATTCCATCTTCAAAACACCCTCTTCCTAAGCGATATCGTCCCTATGGTGGCGGGTTAAGCTTTGGATTTATTAAGAATGGAAAGATTGTATGTTTTGCAGCAGCTCCTCACATATTATCCCAAGAAACCTTTTCTTTTGCCATACTACGAGGAATAGAGACAAAGATTATAGAGAGAAGACAACGATATGCATTGAAAACTGTTGGGGTTTTATGCAAAGAATTATTCTCCCGATACAACTTGGCAAACATTTTTTTGTGGGTAGATGAAAAGAATATAGCTGCTCGCAATTTATACCAGAAATTAGGTTTTTCTGAAGAAGGGAAGATCTATACTACT
>Ga0209636_10004270_pt1 | contig 14561 bp, 11 predicted proteins | sample DeeMarSWOR152_54_FD_187464 | JGI IMG/M metagenome (GOLD analysis project Ga0209636, IMG submission 187464) | Marine sediment microbial communities from White Oak River estuary, North Carolina - WOR-1-52-54 (SPAdes) (version 2) | ecosystem: Environmental > Aquatic > Marine > Intertidal zone >...
CTGTGATTTTCCCGGTAAAATCCTTAATAACTGCGTAAAACCTGTTCAATTTTTTATAATACCAGACATACGGATCTTCCGCACTGGCGATCTTTCCATTTTCAAGCCTAATATCAAAGACAAAATCGTCCATGGCAGCGAATGGTCCAGCAGGAGAGTCACCTATTGCGACTCCGTGCACACCCCGCCAATTTGGATCCCACATATTCCCTTTAAAGTAGAGTAAATATTTTTCATCTGAAGGACGATAGACAACCGATGGATTGACTACAATCAAATTATCCGGTTTGGCAATGGTTCCCTCTGGTGATGGATTGAAGACATTGTCTTTTTTGACTCTTGTTCTGGGAATAAGAAGAGGTTTATCGGGACGCTTAAATTTTCCGGTCAAGAGATCTTGGAATGACTCGAACTCAATGACACCGATTTTTTGATTTTGCTGAAGACGGTCCCGTTTGCTCAGGTTTTCTCCGGGGGAGCCTTTGGGCTGCGGTCCTGGATCGCACGTCCCCGTATAATAAAGATAATATTTTTGGTTGAATTCTTTTATATGGGGATTATGCACGGACTGCGCATCCCAAGCACTCGAGTCTCCATCGAATATTCTTCCGCGCAAGACAATTTTTTGAAATTCGAATCCCTTGTGTGGATAATCCGAAAAAGCATAAGCAATTTTTGAATTAATCAGCCAGCCGTCTTGAAAAGCAGCCCGCTTTTCCCCGCATTCCCATAAAGAAAAAAGCATGTGGTATTTTTTGTCTTTGCCTTCGATTACGGTGCCGCCCCAGACAAAATAACCTTCCAACTGCAAGGTATTAGGGCTTTTGACGACTGTTATTCCTTTGTATTTAATAAATTTGCCTTCAAGCGGTTTCCCTGATAGGGGAAGGCTCTCAGCTTCAGCTGCGGATTCATGAAGACAGGCAACGATCATGAAGCCCAGTAAAACCACCTGTATATGCCTTTTCGTCATTATGCCTTGTTTTTATTCCCTGCACTCTACAATATCAGAAATATCAAAAAATATATAAAAATGCGAAAAAATATCGAATATCCTGAAATTCTCCACTTCTTCGCCTTTTAGAGTCCTCTTCAAACGGAAGAAGTTACAGGTTCAAATCCTGTATCGCCCACCATTGCACATACGAAAAATAAGCACACCACTTTATCACACTTAGTGCTCTCCAAATTCCTGACTCCCCGATCGCTAAAGCTAAAAGAGCGAGTAATGGTGTCATATAGAGAGGGAAATTATGAGAAAGAATCAATCTCAATCCGTCATTACTATGAAACAGAAAATCACATTTGGTAGAGAGTCAATGAATTATTTGATGTCTTGACATCTTTTTATATTATGTTATGATGTCTTTATGAGAACTACATTGACTCTTGATGAAGATGTGGCGCAAAGGATAAAAAACTTGGCTGCAAAATTAAAAAAACCCTTTAAGGTTGTTCTGAATGAAACACTGCGCAAGGGACTGGATCAGGTCGAAAAGCCTCAGAAACGCCGGAACTACCAGACTATTCCGCATGAGATGGGCCTCAGAGAAGGATTGAGCATTGATAATATTCAGGAACTGCTGGCTCAAGTGGAAAGCGAGGACAGGCGATGATCCTTGTCGATACCAATATTCTACTCTATGCTGAAGATAGACTCAATCCACTCCACGAGGATGCCCGGAAGTGGTGGGACACACAGTTATCCGGAGAGTTTCCCGTATGCCTGTGCTGGTCAATTCTTACTTCATTCATACGGATCAGCACGAATCGGCAGATATTTAAAAAGCCATTGACCGTAGACCAAACACTCATGCGAGTCCAAAGCTGGGTTGACCAGCCCTGCGTACGTTTAATTAATCCCACAGCAAGTCATTGGCAGATATTTCAGACCATGCTCCTTGAAGGGCAGGCGAAAGCAAATCTGGTTGGGGATGCTCACTTGGCGGCGCTTGCCGTTGAACACGGCTGTATATTGTATTCGACTGATTCGGATTTCAGCCGCTTTCCCAAGCTTAAATGGAAAAATCCGCTCAAAACAAAGAAATAATTTCTAAGAACCAGGAAAGAAATGCTGGCCGGCTATGGCTGTGCTTTAAATTCCTTGCCATCCTTCTTGCAGATGCGCCGGATGATTGTCTTTCCTGAGCTGGCATTATGGGCCAGAGAACCCATCGCGGTGGCCCATATTCCCACGAAGTAAAAATTGGATAGTCCCGGCAGCGTTGTTTTGAATTTCTTATCCGAAAGATCTTCTTTCATGCTGAAATCAAGCTTCCGATTCGGAAAATTAAACCATCCCTGAGTTCCCCCCATATAACGCTCCCATGTCATTAAAGTGTAGACGTCGATAAGCTCAACCTGGCTTTTTATTCTGCTGAAGTGGCTTTCCAGAATATCGATTACATGCTCGGCAACCTTCTGTTTTTCCTGTCTGTATCTTTCTCGATCGTCGTCATAGAGCTGTTTCCAGTAGGCATAGCTTGCCGGAAGCTCGACTTTTATCGTGCCCTTACCCTTCGGGGCCATGGTTCTATCGAAACCATAAAGTTGCGCCTCTATGCTCTCATATCTGTGGTTAGCTATGGTCACAGGCTGATCAAGCAATAGTACCAACGATGAAGGCTCGCCGGACAGGTCCCGGTAGATCCCGAGACAAACATTTACAGCAAAGGGGGTTTCGTCCGAGCGCGGAGCGCAGTAGCCGCGGACGGTCTTGTTTATGTACTTGCCGTCGAGCATATTGAAAATCGTCTTCCGCCCGTCTGCGTTCGAAATGATAATGTCCGCTCTGTGCTCGCTCCCATCAGCGAGCTTAATCCCTACCGCTTTGTCATTCTCAACCAGGATTTTTTCGACCCTGCTGCGGTAATGTGCTTTTCCTCCTAAAGCCACGTAGCGTCTCTCGATAGATTTGGTAAATTCGCTCGCTCCACCCACCGGCCATTTGATATCACCGTTCATCCCGCCAACATGCCTCATAAAATGAAAGAAGAGAGGACCATCCGGATTTGAATATATGAGCTGGGCGAATGCTTTCCTAAGAAACAGGTCGGAGAACCGCCCGGCAAAAGTGCGCATATTCATCTTGATCCATTTTCGGATCGAAGGTTTCGAAAAGAAAATCAAGATCATTTTCCACAATGAACCGCTGTTTATCGCATCTTCGATTTTGTCATTAGCAAAGGCTTTGATAGCTCCGATATATTGTTCGATCATCTTTGAGTCTGTAGGAGACAATTTGAGTAACGTGTTCTTTAGCTTCTCGAGATCATAGTAATCTACGAACATTTTCCCATCCGGCGAGGCCACGGCCGTGCACTCTTCGATATTTACCAGTTCTCGAGGCAATGCGCCAAGTTCGTGCCACATCTGGTTTACACTGGAGCCTGGTTTGCAGCCGAAAAAGTGGTGAATACAAGGGTCGAAAGTGTAGCCTTTGCGAATCCACGACGTACATTGCCCACCCGGTTTGATATGCATCTCAAAAATCTGCGTTTCGTAGCCGTTCATCTGACCGTAGATGCCGGCAGCCATACCACCCATCCCAGCTCCGATAATGATAATTGACCTGGCCATCAGCTTTCCTCTTTCTTCAATTTAATAGCAAATTCCCTCTTTTATATCCACGGTATCTTTACTTTATTGCAGTATTCATCCCAGGTGGCACCAAAGGTCTTTGACAATATGGCTTCTTCTTCAGGCGAAAATTTTCTAGATCCAACATAGAGTATGATTCCAATCAAAACACCTAACCATGTGTTGAATAGAAAACCAACCCACGGCAGCACAAACAAAGCCACACCCACATATAATGGATGTTTAACTAAGGAGTAAGGTCCATTTGTTATCAGTTCATTTCGAGGTACTTTTATTAAGATCAGAACTACTGACCATATCCAAATTGTAATCCCAGGAATGAGAATAATAATGGATATCGCCTTTAGGATAATTGATGGTCCACCAATACTGAATATGGAAGGGATTATGATATTCAGAATCAAACCCATTATCAAAAATGGCAATGTCAGCAGTCCAATTTTGTCTCCACTCCCTACAAGTACTTTCAGTTTCATATTCTTTCCTCCCTTATGCTTACTTCTTGACTTTCCGGTCTTCCTTGTCAACACCGCGCCTCTATCAATTGGCGATTACAAAAAGCTTGATCAATCTATCCCTTGTTGCTTCACCTCCACAGTCAGCCCACAGACATGACCGGGGAATTGAACAGACGCTCTTTTGCCGGGGCATCAGGACGGGATGGGAATCTGGGAGGCAAAGGCTTCGACTTTCTTCTGCCAGCTCTCTTCCAGCGGCCCCTTGATGCCGGTCACCAGTATCTTGCCCTCAGCGACCTTAGCCAGGCCCTTTTCCTGCAGGATTTGGTTCATGATAGGCCTTATACGCTGCCACTTGGCCCGCTCCTCCTCGGTGGGCATCCGTCCGGTCTTCTTGTCCGGCTGAGGCGCGGCCTCTGTAATCAGAAGTGCGTACTTCGCTCCCGATGGCAGCCTGGCCTTCCTCAGGAAACGCCGCACGCATCCTCTGGGCTTGCCCATACGCCCCGGGGAGCTGAACAGATACAGGTCGGCCGGCGGCATCTCCTTTGGCCTCACATCCCGGATGTGATGGACGTTAACAGCCACCCCCTTGGCAACCATCTGCTTCTTGAACTCCTCTGCGACCATGGCTCCATTTCCATATTTCGAGGCATGAAAATATTCGATCTTCACAGCTAATCCTCTTATTTCCTCGGCAATTTATTTCGCAGCAATCTCGATGCTGCCTTACCTTGAGTCGCAAACAATGATTGTTCTTACCATAGAAACGGGCTTCCCTTCAACTCTACATGAATTTGCTTTTTGCCTGCGCCTGTTTGCGACTGCACTGGTGCCTCGATAATCCCATCCAACTATCCTCAAAAAGTGTAAATGAGAGCTCTGGTTCTGTCAACAATAACTCGTTTTACCGGAGAAGGACGACCGGAAGCTGCCCTTGGTAGAAGTCAGAGGTTCAAATCCTGCATCGCCCGCCATTCATTTCATTTAATATCTGTAGGATAGAAATTCATATTCTTTTTTTACCTCCCGATTTCGTTTAAAATTGGCTCTGTTTTAATCAGAGCGGAGGCCAAGAGAAAGACATGAAGAGTCGATAAATTATCTGGATTTACTCCTTGACAATGTTACAGTTTATCCTTATATTAGTAACAAATATTGGTTACCATGAAATGCAATATTGCTAGCCCTGGTAATAAAAAATCAATCCGAAGCGGGAATTATAAGGGAAAGAAACAAATTCAGCACAAGATTTTCGCCATCTCATTAAGATTTAATGGTAACCATAGAGGAAGAAAATGAGTAAAGTTGAAAAAGAGATACTGTCCCTGCTTAAAAATTTTCCGGATGGTATACAGGTGGATGAGATAGCGAAAAAATTGAATCTCGTGAGGCACACGGTCAGCAAATATCTTCAGATTTTGCTGGCTAAAAATCTCTTGATGTACAGGACTGTTGGCAGGACAAAATTGTGGAAAGAGGCCAGCTCTGGAGTAAAGATAAGACCACTCAGTTTGGATAATATCAAAGATATTGTGAGAATCGAAAAGCGGATCGAAGGGAAATTGGGAATAATCAATGAAGAGCGAATGGAATATCTAAGAGAGGCCACACGATACAATATTGAACGCAGCGACCCCATGATGAGCCTCGGAGCGGTGCTTGATGAAAATATCGTCGGATTCATCATCGGAGAAATAAGAATCTGGGAATTCGGTATTGGAGAAAAAACCGGATGGATTAGAATTTTAGCAGTCGATCCTGATTTTCAAAGACGCGGAATAGGCAGAAAGCTGGGAGAAGCACTCCTCGAGCACTTTGAACGGAGAGGTATTAAAAGAGTCAGGACAATGGCGGAATGGTATACAGGTGATTTGATTTCCTTCTTCAGATCACTAGGATTCAATATGTTGAATATGATCCCTCTTGAGAAGGAATTGAATACATAAGGAGCCACTTTCTTGATAAAAGCGTCCAAGGAAAAATCCCCGATGAAACTCAATAGTTTAAAAGAATGGAATACTTTGAATGAATAAAAAGGGGAAAAAATGAGATATGCAGAGACAGGGTATAATTTAGAAGTCGATCTCACCCGGGGAAGCATCGAGAGGGTCGCCACCGACCCCAGAGAAACCGAGCTTTATCTGGGGGGGCTGGGCACGAACGCCAAGATATTATGGGACAGGGTCCCCCCTGAAGTCGAAGCTTTTTCTTCGGATAATCTCCTCATATTCGCCGCCGGTCTTTTATGCGGCACTCCTGCTACCGGTTGCAATCGAACCATAGTATCTACCTTTTCTCCTCAGACCAAGTTAATGGCATTCTCCATGATGGGGGGATTTTGGGCGCCGGAATTGAAATTTGCCGGTTATGACAAAGTGATCTTTCGCGGCAAATCCCCCAATCTGGTTTATTTGTGGATAAACAATAACAAAGTCGAAATACGTGACGCCTCTCATCTGCAGGGGAAAGGCGCCGTTGAAACGGGTGAACTTATTCGGCAGGAGTTGAATGAGCCCAAAGCCAAGGTGGCGGCCATCGGCCTGGCCGGTGAAAACCGGATTTATTTTGCCTCTATCGAGCAGGGCCATTCCAGTGCCAGCCGAGGCGGAATTGGGGCTGTTATGGGAGACAAAGGATTAAAGGCAATCGCTGTTCGTGGAACAGGAGACATCAATATTGCCCGACCGGATGAATTCATTGAGCTCTGCAATGAAGTTCTGGAATATATAAAAGTCCGGGAAGAAAAGCCGATCCCGGGTGTCATGCCCATTTTAGCCCGGCTTGGGTCACCGCAAGAGATGAAAATCCATGATGAGAAGTGGCACACCGAGAGTTTCATGTGGGGTAATTCCCGCCTCCGCAGAAGAGACTTTTGGACCGAGGAAGTCGAAAAAGAATGGACGGAGACTATGGAAAATGCACAAAAGCGGCTCATAAGCTGCTATAACTGTTCGCTGAAATGCTCGGCCACGCTTTCCATTCCAGGGATTCCAACATACATGATGAAATGCTTCTCCAAACTGACTTATACAATGGCGGCCATGTCAAACCTGGATTTTGGCTTAAGAATCGCTCAACGTGCAACAGAGTACGGAGTAGACGCATTTTCAACCCCCCAGGTTATGGCCTTCGCCCTTGAACTCTATGAAAACGGCATTTTAACCGATAAAGATATGCCGGGATTGCCAGCTGCAAACGAAGAGAGATTTTTCTGGTTACTTGACAGAATTGTCCGGCGAGAAGGGATAGGGGATGTCCTGGCAAATGGCACGTATTGGGCGGCTAAAGAGATCGGCAAGGGGGCAGAAGAATACGCGCATAATAACATCAAGAAACATGAGCAGATGCCACTCAAACTGTCCATGCTGAATCCCATTTATTTCCTTATGTATTCTACCGGTGAAAAGATAAACATTACCCAAATTGAAGGGCAGTTCCCCCAGATGCCTTTTCCCACGAGAGAAGAGAGAGAAGAGTTCGTCAAGGATTGGATCCAGGTTCCTGATGAAAAGTTCAAGCAATATTTTCTGGGCTGGGAACTCCGGGGAGAAAACTCATTCCCTTATTACCCGACCGTACAAATGTGTTGTGATATTGTCGACTGGCAGGAGAGGATGCACTACATCGATGACGCTCTCGGGATGTGCGCCGGTCTATCGTCATTCCCTCTGAAACCACCCTATCATATCCACAATTATCCGAAATTTATTTCAGCAGGGGCCGGGATCGATATGGATGAAGCCAAACTCACCCAGGCAACGAAGAGATATCGGACTTTGGTCAGAGCCATCAATATAAGAAGAGGCATGAGGAGAAAAGATGAGAATCCCCCGGAGAACCATTGGAAAAAAAGATTTCCCGAACTTGAGGCGAAGCTCTTAGATGAGTATTACAAATTAAAAGGGTGGAATAAAGAGGGTATTCCGACTCAAGAATCTTTACATGAACTGGGTTTGGATCACGTGAGCGAAGACTTTATACAGAGGGGGATCTTGAAGGATAATGGAGACACTCCTTCCAAAAAGGCTTCGTCGAAAACAGAGAAGAAATAATGCGAAGGAGTGGTGCCCGTCATGGGTGAGAAAAAAAAGAAAATCGTTAAAATCATAAAAGTCGACCTAGATAAATGCAATGGCTGCCGGGCATGTGAGGTAGCCTGCTCCGCCTTTCATGCTTCGCCAAAATACAGCAGCAATAATCCAGCACGGTCGCGGATTCGGGTGATTCATGACCCGCTCAGAGATGTTTATGTCCCGATACGAGCCGGCGACTATACTCCGGCCGAATGTACCGGCAGACATACTTATTCGATTGACGGCAAGGAATATGACGAGTGCAGCTTCTGCGGAGTTTCCTGTCCGTCCAGGGACATTTTTAAAGAACCCGATTCCGCTCTCCCTTTGAAATGCGATATGTGCGAAAGCGACCCGCCTTTGGAAGAGCCGATGTGTGTTCAGTGGTGCTTGGTTGATGCCCTGACTTACGAAGAAAGGGAAGAGGAAGTCGATGAAGAAGAAGAAAAGAGGGAGGATTTGGAGATCGGATTGGAGTCACTGGCCAAAAAATATGGATTGCAGAAGATAATGGATGCCGTTGCCCGAATGTCCATGTCCAAGAAGGGTCTATGACAGAAGGCGAAAGAAGAGGATTAAAATGAGAATGGAGACCGTAGCCCCCTGCAAAGAGATCATAGATGTCATCAAAGAGAGCGGTGGAGAAGCTCTCTCATTATGCTATCAATGCGGATTATGCGATACGGTTTGTCCCTGGAACAGGGTTAGATCCTTTAGTATGCGCAAGTTGATCCGGCAGGCTGCGTTCGGTTTGACCGAGATAGAAGCTGAAGATATGTGGCTTTGTACGACCTGCGGAATATGCCCCCAGCAGTGCCCCAGGGACGTGAAACAGATAGAATTCGGTGTATCCCTGCGCAGGATAGCCACCGAATACGGGGTCTTTCCCGCTTCCGCCAAACCGGTTTCCGCCATACGCGCAAGCCTCGCTGGCAATGGGAACCCCTTGAATGAAGAGCGACAAAAGAGGGCAGAATGGGCAGAGGGTCATTCTGTGAAAACCTTCACCGAGGGAATGAATCTTCTCTATTTTCCCGGCTGCTATCTCTGCTATGATCCAAGGTTAATGAAGGCAGCCAGAGCCACAGCCAATATACTCAACCTGGCGGGGACAGATTTCGGGATACTGGGCTCCGAGGAGAATTGCTGTGGAGAAAGTATCCGCAAGACGGGTGATGAGGAATTATTCAAACGCCTGGCCAGGGAAAACGTCAAAACGTTTATCGAAAAAGGGGTGAAAAAAATCCTTGTTTCTTCCCCTCACTGCTTTCACACATTCAAAAACGAGTATCCCGAATTTATGGTGAACTTCGAGGTGGTCCATATCTCCCAATATTTGTTCGAGCTTATTGGCGAGCGAAAGCTTGACCTCACCAAGGAGTACAAGAAGAAAGTGACCTATCATGACCCATGTTACCTGGGTCGACACAATGGCATTTATGACGAACCCCGGGAGGTCTTAAAGAAAATACCTGGCCTGGAACTGATCGAGATGGCTGATTCACGGGAAAACAGCCTCTGCTGCGGAGGGGGAGGAGGCAGGATTTGGATGGAAACCCCAAAAGGTGAAAGATTCTCCGACCTCAGAGTGGAGCAAGCTGTCGCGGCCGGGGCTGAGGTGCTGGTGACTTCCTGCCCCTACTGCATCACTAATTTTGAGGACAGCCGGTTGGTCCTGAATTACAGCGAGGTCATAAAGATTAAGGACATCACGGAGATTCTCCAGGAAGTAATTTAATTTGAATTATTTATAAAAAATGCCGATAACATTTTCTATTACAGCAATATCAAGAAGTTATCCTGATATTGCTGTAAATTATTATGAAAAAACTTTTATCTATTTAATATTAATCGGCATTTTTCACCCTTCGGGCGAGCCAATCTCACTACATCGGCTTCGTTGTAGCCCATTCGCGGTAGTTCACTACAGATTCATGGGCCACTTCCTCGCCGCTGCAGCAATCTTGACTCGTGAATAATCCAAATAACAGGTAAGAAGCGATGAGTAAATCGGATCTGAAAGGTGTCGCACCGGACGTCGTCTTCGATCGCTTTTCGGGCGAGAGATGGGGAAGGAACTCAGCTCACTTGCCCAGCGAGCTGGCGCTCTCAATCTATGTCAATCGCCAGGAACTGGTCACCATCCTGTGCACTCCAACCAAGCTGAATTGCCTTGTCCTCGGATTCCTGTACGCAGAGGGAATCATCTCGGGTATCGGCGACGTAGCGAGTATGCAGGTGTGTGAGGAGGAATCGCTGGCCGATGTGATGCTGAGCAACCCCGAGTATAAATTGCCAACACAGCGGACACTCACTCCTGGATGCGGTGGCGGCGCAACGTTCAAAACTCAGGGACAAAGGGTCGATTCGGACCTTGTTGCCACCCCCAGGGAAGTGCTGTCGCTGATGAAACAGCTTCAGGAGCAGATGGTGCTGTATCGGTCATGTGGCGGCGTGCACGCTTCAGCCCTGGCCGATACCAAGAACTTGCTGGTAGTCGCTGAGGATATCGGACGGCATAACACCCTGGACAAGATCCAGGGCGAATGCCTCTTGAAAGGACTATTGACCAGAGATCGACTGCTGCTGAGCACCGGTCGCATTTCGTCCGAGATGCTGGTCAAGGCGGCAAAGATGCAGGTCCCGGTTGTTGTTTCGCGGCACTCGACGACGGAGGCGGCTGTTTCGCATGCCCGCGATCTGGGCATCACCCTGGTTGGCCATGCGCGTGGAAGCCGCCTGTCAGTGTATTCCCACCCGGAGCGGCTTGGTTGTTCAACGGATTAGCATGAATTATAACTTATGAAAATACACCGAGTCATTGCGAGCGAGCGAAGCAGAGCGTGGCAATCTCATACAATAAGAATGAGATCGCCACGCTGCGCTCGCGACGAATTCGAGAGAAGTCGGATTGCTTCGGCACTTCGTGCCTCGCAAAGACAAAATGAGATTCGCTCTCATTGTTCGAGGGTATCCTCGGACATGATATATGCATGTTAGGTGTGGCGAATCCGGCTAAAGCCTCTTAAGGGCGGAATGAAGTGGCAAAAGAATTGGTGGAAAAACAGCTCGTGGAAAAAGAACGGATTGAAAAGCTCTGCCAAAGTCTCGCTGTCAGCGATTTTGGAGATGTCATGGTTGTCGGTGGAGGGATCAGCGGTATTCAGGCCTCTCTCGATCTTGCCACTGCAGGTTTCAGGGTTTACCTGGTCGAGAAATCACCCACCATTGGAGGCAAGATGGCCCAGCTTGATAAGACCTTTCCTACCAATGATTGTTCCATGTGCATCGAATCTCCCAAGTTTATTGAGTGCGACAGGCATCCCAACATAGAGATCCTGACCTATACCGAAGTGGATAGCGTTGAAGGGGAAGCGGGAGACTTCACAATAACCCTGACTAAAAAGCCAAGATACGTTATTGAGGACAAATGTACCGGTTGCACTGTCTGTGTCGAGTACTGCCCGGTCCAGGTTCCTGATCCATTCAACCAGGACTTGTCGTCCAATAAGGCCATCCATATATACTTCTCTCAAGCGGTTCCCCTTGTCACGTATATCGATGAAAACTGCCTTTACCTCAAAGACAAAAAATGCACGATCTGCCAGGGCGTCTGTCAGAATGACGCCATAGATCTTCATCAAGAGCCGGAGAAGGTCGTTGTAAAGGTAGGAGCGATCGTTCTGTCCCCGGGCTACGAGACTTTTGACCCTGAACTCCGGGACGACTATGGTTATGGAAAGATGGAGAACGTGGTGACCAGTCTTGACTTTGAGCGGCTCCTCTGCGCCACCGGGCCGCACGAAGGTGAGATACTGCGCCCATCGGACAAAAAGCATCCCCATAAAATAGCTTGGATCCACTGCGTCGGTTCCAGGGAGGTCATCCCTGGCGGTAACAGCTATTGTTCCGCGGTATGCTGCACCTATATCCAGAAGCAGGTGATCCTGGCAAAAGACCATGACGCGGACACGCAGGCTTTCATATTCCATAACGATATTCGGTCCATCGGCAAGGATTTTGAACGATTCTACCAGAGAGCAGAGAAACTTCCCGGGGTTACATTTATAAGAAGCTACGTATCGATAGGAAAAGAGATCCCGGAAACAAAGAATGTCACCATTCGATACGCCACCTCCGAAGATGGAGTAAAGGAAGAAGAGTTCGATCTGGTTGTATTGGGCGTTGGCTTGAATCCTCCCGCAGACGTGCGGAACCTGGCTGATACGTTCGGCATCCAGCTCACTTCGCAGGGATTCTGTAAAACCAATCCCGTTAATCCTATGGAGACCACACGCCCGGGAATTTTTGCCAGCGGAGCCTTTCTGGGCCCGATGGATATCCCCGAGTCGGTTATGACCGCCAGCGGGGCCGGAGCCCTTTGTGGTCATCTCCTCCAATACCGGCGGGGAAAGCTGGCCAGGGAAAGGATATATCCGCCGGAAAGGGATGTCTCGGAAGAGGAGGCCAGGGTGGGAGTCTTTGTGTGTCACTGCGGCGCCAATATCGGAAGAGTGGTCGATGTTCCTTCCGTCGTCGAATACTCCTCCACTTTAGACAATGTCGTTCATGCTGAAGAAGGACTGTTCGTGTGTTCCACTGATGCGGCCGAGCAAATAGCCAACACTATCCGGGATAAAAAGATCAATCGCGTGGTTGTCGCTGCCTGTACCCCCAGGACACATGAGCCGCTGTTCAGGGATACGCTTCGGGAAGGGGGAATTAATCAATATTTCTTCGAAATGGCTAATATTAGAGAACACTGCTCCTGGGTCCACTCTAAACAAAAGGAAGAGGCCACCAAAAAGGCAAAGGATATCGTTCGGATGTCGGTCGCCCGGACCATCCATCTGGAGCCCCTGCAGGAATTCGACCTGCCCGTCAACAAGACAGGCCTGGTGGTCGGAGGCGGCCTGGCCGGGATGACTAGTGCCCTGGCCTTGGCCAACCAGGGATTTGAGGTTCACCTGGTGGAAAAGGATACAGAATTAGGGGGGATGGCGCGAAGAATTCATACCACTCTGGAAGGGCTGGATGTTCAGGCCTATTTGAGTGATCTGATCCGCAAGGTTTATCAACACCCCTTAATCCATGTATCTCATGATGCGACTATCACCGATGTTTCCGGTTATGTGGGCAATTTCACCACCACCGTGAAATCCGAAGGAAAGGTCAAAGAGATACGCCATGGTGCAGCCATCCTCGCTACGGGTGCTGACGAATATAAACCCACTGAATACTTTTATGGGCAAGATGACAGGGTGCTGACCCAGCTGGAACTGGAGGAGCAAATCGCCAAGGGTGAAAAAAGTGTGATCGACTCCCGCTCTCTGGTGATGATCCAGTGTGTCGGCTGCAGACAGGAAGACAGAAATTACTGCGCCCGCCTATGCTGCAGCCAGGCCATTAAGAACGCCTTGAAACTCAAAGAGATAAATCCGGAGATGGACATCACCATTCTCTTCCGGGATATGAGAACCTATGGGTTCGCAGAGGATTATTATCGAGAGGCAGCGGAGAAAGATGTAAAGTTCATTCGCTGGGAACCGGATGACAAGCCCCAGGTGGAATCAACCACAGCGGAGGGCAAGCCTGTTTTGCGAATCAACGTTCCTGATCCCATTTTAGGCCAGCGGCTCGCCTTGGACGCCGATTTACTCGTTCTGTCCGCCGCTGTCATTCCCTCCAACGGAAGCCGGGAAATTGCCCGGTTGTTCAAGGTACCTTTGAGCCCGGATGGATTCTTCCAGGAAGCTCATGTCAAATTAAGGCCCGTTGACTTTGCCGCAGAGGGCATTTACCTGTGTGGGACAGCGCACTACCCCAAGCCTATTTCTGAAACGATCAGTCAAGCTTATGGAGCGGCCGGCCGGGCCGTCACTCTTCTCTCCCATGATTTAGTTACAGCCTCCGGCGCTGTGTGTGAAGTGAAAGAAGACGATTGTGTGGCGTGTGGGGCATGCATTACAGCCTGTACATATGGGGCCATAGAGTTTTATGAGACACCGAAAGGCAAAAAAGCCCACGTGAATCCTATCCTCTGCAAGGGCGATGGTCTCTGCAATGCCAAGTGTCCAACCAATGCCATTATGTTGAAGCACTATACCGATGAAGAAGTCTTTGACCAAATCGATGCCGCTGTTCCACCCCAGGCGGAGGATTCAGCCGACCAAGGAGTGAGTTGAGAATGGCGGCGGGGTATACATTTGAACCAAGGATCTTAGGATTTCTCTGCAACTGGTGCTGCTACGCAGGAGCGGACCTTGCCGGTGTTTCCCGGTTTCAATACCCCCCCAATATCCGGGTGATAAGGGTGATGTGTTCCGGCAGAGTCGACCCGGCACACATATTCCGGGCCTTCTCAACCGGACTGGACGCAGTGTTTATCGGCGGTTGTCATCTCGACGACTGCCATTATGTGACCCAT